>Ga0209992_10002949_pt1 | contig 14911 bp, 14 predicted proteins | sample 2SBtaG_2_FD_182564 | JGI IMG/M metagenome (GOLD analysis project Ga0209992, IMG submission 182564) | Deep subsurface microbial communities from Kolumbo volcano to uncover new lineages of life (NeLLi) - 2SBTROV12_ACTIVE470 metaG (SPAdes)... | ecosystem: Environmental > Aquatic > Marine >... | reverse complement strand
CCATGGTTTTGTTTATTTCAATATCTTCTTCTGCCATTTTTTTAGCTGTAGAAATAACTAATTCTTTGATTTGTTCAACAGAGTTTCCAGATTTTGCAACATTCATAATTTTTTCTAATCCCCATCCCAAATTTACTGCAGTAGGCCTAGTTGCAAATAAAATTTTTCTTGCTTTTTCCAAATCGGATAATAATTCAATTGTAGTTGAGGCATTACTTTGTAATACTGCTAAAGCTAATCCAAATGCACCAGACACTCCAATTGCAGGAGCACCTCTAACGACAAGAGTAATAATTGCATCAGCTACTTGATTAAAATCATCAAATTCAACAAAAATAAGTTCATTTGGTAACTTTGTTTGATCAACCATTACAACTTTATTATTTTTCCATTCTACTGTTCTCAAAGAAGAATCAATTACAGTATCTCCCATAAATCATCTAAAAATCAGGCTTTTTAAAAATCAATTGAAAAAATTTACTTGTCAATAGATCATATTGTAAAATTTAGATAGATATTTTATTGTAAACATTAAATTCAAAATATTGAATCTTTCTACTATAGAAAAATATGACTCACAAAAAATGTACAAAATTTATGACAAATGGCCAAAGATTGCACGAGAATCATTTGAATCTAATCAAATCCCTATTAGTTTTGAGGGTATTGATCACATAGTATTTGCCGGAATGGGAGGATCAGGAGCTATAGGAGACACATTTTCATCAATACTATCAAAATCAAAGATTCATGTTAATGTAGTAAAAGGATATCTCTTACCTACAACAGTTGATTCCAATACACTAGTAATTGCTGTGAGTGTTTCAGGAAATACTGTTGAAACTTTGGCGGTATTGGATTCTGCTTACAAAATAAAATGTAAAATTATTGCATTTTCTTCAGGAGGAAAGATGTTAGAATATTGTATTAAAAATAAAATTGAACATAAACTCGTTCCTCAATATCATTCTCCACGAGCTTCATTTACTTCTTATTTGTATACTATGTTGAAAATATTACATGCTGGACTTGAAATCAATCGGCAAGATATTTTGGAATCCATCAAGGAATTAGAAAGCATTAGTAAAGAAGTTGGTTCTTCAAATCTAACAAAAAGTAATCCATCCCTTAATCTTGCAGAAAATATTAATGGCATTCCAATGATTTACTATCCTTTTGGACTCCAGTCGGTTGCAATAAGATTCAAAAACGTACTTCAAGAGAATGCCAAAATACATGCAATTGCTGAAGACATCGTAGAAGCATGTCATAATGGAATTGTTTCATGGGAGAAAGAAAATAATGTAAAACCAATTCTCATTCAAGGAAAAGATGACTATATTAAAACTAAAGAGAGATGGAAAATTATTAAAGAATATTTTCATCATAATAAAATTGATAATAATGAAATAACTTCTATTAAAGGCAGTATTTTATCAAAATTAATAAATCTGATTTATATTTTGGATTACTGTTCAATATACAAAGCAATTTTAACAGAAACTGACCCAACACCAGTAAAGTCAATTGATTTTATAAAAAGCAGATTAAGTTAAAAAAATTAGCGTTTTTTCATTCTAAGATTATGATATTTTCTAACAATTGAAAATAAAATTTGATATATTTTGTAATTTAATTTCTTTTTAATGATGATAAGATTAAACTGACATTTCTCTTGTCCACACCATTTGCTTTTATAATAAAGTAAACTATTTTTATTATGTTCATTATTTGTGATAGAATTATTTTGGACTGTTTCTTTTTTACCACCGGTAAAATCGTATGCTAATGCATTAACAGTTTTTGCCCATTCAATAGAAGTCCAAGTTAGTAATGTACCTCCAAGACTAGTACGTTTTGAGTAGGAACTAATTACTTCATTAGGTTGTACTATTCTATTGAAAAAAATTATTCGTAATCCAGAGATTAGTTCGTTATTGTCATAAGCAAGGAAAAATTTACTTGTTTTACTTTCATGATCTGCCCATAAATTTTCTAGATCTTCAATAGGAGTTGAGTTAACTATCCCCTTAGTTGTTGCCCATTTTTGAGCTAAAATTAGATATTGCTTCAACTCATCATATTTTTCTAAATGTTTTACAAAGATATTACGTCGTTTTGCTCTATTGATGTCTTGTTTTAGTCTTTTAGGTAACTCAGACCATATATTATCAATATTTTTTTTCATATCTAGTATGAAAGTAACATAATCTTGTATGATGAAATTATTTTTAGAGAGAATTTTTTTATAATCATCATCAATTAATAGATCATATCCAGGAGTATAACCTTCTACGTGAACTAAATCATATTTATCAGCCACAACATTAATGGCCTCCAACATTTTTTGCAAAATTTCTAATCGAGTATTTTTATTATTTTTATGAATAATAGGTCCATCCAACCAAATTCCTCTAGAAGTAATATTGGAGATAAGATGTAACAATCTACGCAAAAATGGACTTGAATATCTTACAACAGTTTTAATTATTCGTAAGCCTAATTGACCTACGATGTTTCCATCTTGATCTAGGATATAGATAAAAATAGGAAAGTGATCTTTTGAGTTAGAATTTAGATAATTAGTAGTTTGAAAAAATGTTGCATAAGGAGATTTAGTGAGATTATTATTCCATGTTGAAGAATCCACATGAGTTAGAATTTTGAAGGTGTACAAATTATTTTTTTCCAATTTAATTTTTTTTGTCATTTACTTTTTTTGTATATATATTGTGGAACATATTTATTGATTTTCACGTATTATTACCTTAGCTATTCCATCTACTAAACATACTCCTGTTTGATTGTGGATTATTGTTTTTAGAGTAATTATTCGTGTAGAGATGCTTTTGTCAATTACTTTACCCTGAATTGTAATAGTATCGTCTACATAGCATGGTGCCTGAAAATTTAGAGTCTGAGAAAAATACAATGCATTTTTTCCTGGAAGATACATTCCTACTAATTTTGAAAAAAATGATGCCAAAAGCATACCATGACAAATTTGTTTTTTAAATTCAGTATTGGTTGCATATTTGTCATCGATATGAAGTGGATTATAATCTCCAGAAAGTTTTGCAAAATTTTCGAGTCTCAACTTATCAATTTTTTCTAAAAATTTTTTACTATCACCTGTTTTAATTTCTTCAAATTTGTATTCATTAGGTAGATCAGTCATTTAATACAATTCCATGATTACCCAAATGACGTTTTATATCCGCTATTTTCTTTACATCCATTGCTTCATCAATGGTAAATTTTATATCAAAATTAGTTTCTAATTCATCTAACAAAACATATCCATTAAAAGATGTCCAATTTGAAATAGAAGAAGGACTTGATTCATCGTTAAGTTCTTCTATGTTGGTGTTCATTACTTTTGAAATTATTTTATATAATTTTTCAGACATTATTTTACTCTTAAAGTTAAAAATTCAGGCATATTGAAAGGTGTTTCTATATTATAAATCCAAAAACCATTTTCTTTAGAAAAATTAGAATCAGGAAGTAAATTTTCTATTGGTTTATTCTTGATAGTGGGAATAAATTTAGCTTTAAGTCTTTTTACGTTATTTTTTCTTGCCTCATTTATTATATGATACAATATTGCTTTTTCAATTTCACGTCCCATAACTCTACAACTAAGAAGAAAAGTATCCAAAAACCATTCATTTGAATTAGTTTTTTCAACTATAAAGACACCAGTAATTCCGTTATCCCCGAATTTATCTCGTATTTGTGCACAGCCTACCAACATTTTATCTTCTTCAGAGAATTTTTTTATTTGTTCTTCATGGTATCTTTTTGTAGTAAGATTAAACTGATTTGTTTTCATAGTAAGTTGAGAAATTCTTGGAATAGTAAAATTATCTGATTTTTTAATATCTATTTCTAAATTTAATGTTTTTAGAAATTCAGTTAGATTAGTTGAATGTTTTTTAGATTCAGTTCTTTGTTTTTGTTGAAAATACATTTTTCCACGATTAGTGTCTTCATTCGTAATCTGAAATACACTAAAATCATGTAATGATTGAATTACTTCAGAATATCTAGATGGATCATGAGGAAGATCAGGAATTGTTATCTCAGGCATGAATTCTTTAACTAATTCTCTGTTGACCGGATCATCATCGAAAAAAACTAAACTATCTAATCCTATGTTTAATTCTTCTGAAATAGATTTCATATTTGATACTTTGTCATTCCAATTAATTTTCATACAAGCAAAATTATCTTCTTTTAAAATCATATGTGGATGTTCACGAATAATTTGAATAGCATCATCAAAATTATTTTTACTGTTTATTGCAAGAAGTATTCCTCTTTGAGATAAAGCTTTTAAATATTTTTGAAATTCCATAAAAGAATTTCCTGGTGGTTGAGGACCTAAGCGTATTCCATCAAAACCATCTTCACCTACAATTCCACCCCAAAGGGTATTGTCAAGATCCACGACAATACATTTTTTTGTTAAACCAAGAAAAGATATGACATATGGCATTAACTCATTAGCTAAATGTGGAATATAATCAAGTGCAATTTTAATATCACCAAAAAGATAATTTTGGAAATTAAAAACATTATTTTCTCCATGTTTAATTACAAATTTAAAAAAATCAAATATATGAACAGAGTTCATCTCAATTACATTATCTTTAAGTTTTTTATTAAAATCAATAATTGCATCATGAAAACTATAACTTGTATTCATTTCTGCAATTCCATGAGGCGAATAATGTGGTAATCCTAAATTTGTTATTATGAGTTTTGAAGTATTAGTTTCATTAAATTTTTTAATTAAGTTTAGCAAATCATTAATTTTTTCATCCACAAAATTTTTTCTTTCTAATTTTGTTACTGAATAAGGAAAATGAAATAAATCACCAAAAATACTTCTTGTATCTAAAATTAAAAATGTGATATCAGGTGAAAAACTGTATAATTTACTTTTTTCGTCTAAAATCTCTTGATTATATTGATTGTATCCAGCAACATATGTAGAACTAAAAATTTGTTTTTGTGAACATTTAACTTTGAGTGATTCAGATAAACCGTTAATTGTGAAGCTGGATAAAAATGCTAATTTAATTTTGTGCTCATAATCATTAATGTCTATTTTTTGTGAATCTAAAATATATTCTGATAGAGGTTTTTCATAATCCATTATTTCAATTATTGTAATTTAACCTTAAATATTTACTAGATGTGTATATTTCCCACAAAATTGACTAGTTTTTTCTTCATAAGCCTTAAAACCAAAAACCAATTTTTCATAGTGAATTAAATGGAAAATTCTGAAGATATCTTCTCAGTTAACGAGCAAGAAGTGATGGAACATTATGGTCTTAAAGGCTTCACAGGTAAGATAAAATTAAAATTAAAAATGTTGAGATCTTGGATTTTACATTACATTGCATATTCATCTCCTTTATCAAATTTTGGAATTAGTATACAAAGATCAAGAGGAGTAATAATTGGAAAAAATTGTCATTTATCACCATATGTGTTAATAGATTTAGTATATCCCGAATTAGTTAAAATTGAAAACAATGTTACCTTAGGTTCAAACTCAATGATTTTTGCACACATCAATCCTACTGCAAATATAAATTTAAAAAAAACTCACTATCCAAGAAAAGTTGCTAAAGTTACAATCAAATCAGGGGCAGTGATCAATCCAGGAGCAATAATTACTGCAGGAGTAACAGTTGGAAAAAATGCAATAGTTTCTATAGGAAGTGCCGTTTTTGAAGATGTACCAGATAATTGTGTAGTTTTAGGTAATCCTGCCAGAGTGGTAAAAAAACTTGATTTGGATAATTAGAGATTTAAAAAGTATTTTTCTTAATATGGGGATGAGAAAGAATTGAATTTACTTGGAATAGATTTTGAAGACTGGTTTCATCCAGAGTTAATTCAAAAGGCATTAACAAATGAAGAAAAAATACCAAAAGTAATTCAAGGAATTGATAAAATTATTGATTGGTTAAACCATCATGATACTTATGCAACTTTTTTTGTTGTTGGAGAATTATTAGAATATCAACCAGAACTTTTAGATAAAATTATTGGAAACGGTCATGAAATTGGATTTCATACAATGCATCATACAAGATTAGACACTATAGGTTTTAAAGAAAAATTTCAAGAAGAAATTAAAATTTTTGATAAAATGACATCAGGTAAATCCATAGGATTCAGAGCACCTACTTTTTCGTTAAATGATTCAAGTGGGTGGTTAATTGATATTCTAGAAAATAGTAAATACCAATATGATAGTAGTGTAGTTCCAGCAAAAACTAGTATGTATGGATTACCAAACGCAGAAGAAAAACCTTACAAAATTAGCAGTAAATCATTGGAACATGAAGATACTGAATCAAATATTACTGAATTTCCAATATTAGTTACTAAATTTTTAGGGAAAAAAATTCCTGCAGGTGGGGGATTCTATGTTAGAACATTGCCACAAAAAATTATTACTAATGCTATAAAAAATTATGAAAAAAACAATAAACCAGCAGTATTCTACATTCATTCTTGGGAATTAACACCAGAATATATGCCTAAAATAAAATTACCGTTAAAAGATAATTTTATCACTTATCATAATATAGAAAAAACGTTATCAAAAATGGATAAAATATTGAATGAATTTTCTTTCACATCGTTTGAACGATTTATGTCTTAAATTTAATAAAAAAATTAGTATTACATATTTTGTGATTTAAAATATTCCAAGGTTTTTGTAATTCCTTCTTTAACAGGAGTTTCAATACTCCAGTCCAAAGATTTCATTTTACTGTTATCTACAAGGAAATTTCCCACATCTACTTTTTTTGTATATTGTGGTGATTCAATGTATTTTACTTTTGTGTTAGTAATTTTTTCTAACCAATTCCCAAGTTCATAAAACCAAGTCTTATTTGCAGATGAAATCCAATACAGATTACCAGATTTCCCTTTTTGCATTATTGTTTTAATTGCTGAAACAACATCTAAAACATAAATAATATCTCTAAAGAAATTTCCCTCATCATAAATTGTAATTTCTTCACCTTTGAATGCTTTGTAAATTAAAAAATTAACAGCATTTTTGTTTGGTATATGTTGTTCTCTTGGACCAAATGAATTAGTAATGCGAAAAATTAAAGCATCTATCCCATACATATTTTGATATATTTTACAATAATGTTCACTTGTTAATCTGTTTGAGGCATAAAGAGTTGTTGGATTACATGGTGTTACTTCAGTTACAGGAAGTTTATCAGGTCGGCCTATTACAATAAATGTACTACCCAAAATAAATCTACATTTAAGATTCATAGTTCTAATTTTTTCTAGTATGAATAAAGTAGATTTTGTATTTACATCAATATCATATAATGGATTTTCAAATGATTTTGAATGGGAAGTTTCACCTGCAAGGTGAATTATTACATCAGGTTTATTTTTTTCAATGCTATAACCTAGACTAGTAAAATCAGTAACATCTACTTGTTCAAGTTTTATTCTATCAATAATATGAGATATATTATCAAGGTTTGATTTATTTCTAGTTAGAACAATTACATGATGATCATCTTTTAAAAATTCATCACAAAGATGACTCCCAATAAAACCAGCACCACCAGTAATCATGATTTTCATTAATAAAAGCACCTTATTGGTTAGTTAAAAATTCACATCATCTTACGCTATCTATTTAATGAAATACTTAGTACGATGCTTAATTGAGTGCAAGTTTATTTGAAAAAGCAAGAATTTTGATCAAAGCTATTCAATCAATTAAAAATTGGTATCTTTTTGTTGCATTATACCTTAATCTTATAAAAGATGAATATGCTATTTTGGAAACAAGAAAAGGGGTTAAGATAAAGATCAGAGTGAATTCAACGGACTTTATGGCATTTACTCATGTGTGGTTATTACAGGAATATGATAAATCTGGTTTTGAAATAAGAGATACAGACATAGTAATTGATGTAGGGGCACATATCGGTCTATTTGCTTTGTTTTCATCTCAATTTTGTAAAAATGGAAAAGTTTACTGCTTTGAGCCAATAAAGGAAAACTTTGATCTGTTAGAATCAAATTTAGAACTAAACAACATTAGAAATGTTGTTGCTACTAATGTTGCCGTTTCTTCAAATAATGGAATTGTGACCATTTACTTGGATGAAGATGAAGCAGGGCATAGTATGTATGGCGCAGGGACAAAACAAGTACAAGTAAAATCATTTTCTTTACAAGAAATATTTGATTCAAACAAGTTGAAAAAATGTGATTTCCTAAAAATGGATTGTGAAGGAGAAGAATACAAAATAATAGATTCACTGTCAACATCATATTTTGATAAAATAAATAAGATGTGTATAGAGTATCATTTTACAGATTCAAAACCACATCTATTACAAGACATGATTAAAAAATTAGAGTTGTCATCATATATGATAGATACTAGAAAGATTTTGCCAAGTATTGGTTTCTTATATGCAAAGAGAAAATAATCTATTGTTTTTTGAGTATACCCAAAAATGATTTTTTGTTTTGTGGTAATATGAAAGATTCTAAATTCATCTTCGAATAGAAATCATGGAATGCATTATTTCCAGATATATCATCTGATATCAAAAAACCATCTTTGTTTACAAAAGGCCATACTGTTTCAAACTCAAATTGCATATTTTTGTATGTGTGTAAGCTATCATGAAAAAATATATCCAAAGAACCTAAAGAAGATAATGTTTCCTTAAGTTTTTCTGACGATGGTCCAAAAATAAGTTTCCAATTTTCACAAAGATGTGAAGGAATGGCTGAACCAATCATTTCTTTTGATTGCCATGGTGAAAATACAGAATCTATTGAATAGAGAGTGCCTTTTTTATTTTCATATAATGCCTGTAAAATATACATACTACTGAGTCCATATGCAACACCTGTTTCTATCACTATTTTTGGTTTAATGATTTTACACAAAAGATATAGAAAAAGACCACTTTTGTTATCTAAAGTATATTCTAGTGGATATGGTTTTTTCTTTGAAGGATATGTTTCATTTTGTAGTTTATTAAAAAAATCATCAATGTGATTTTGTAGTTTATTTGTACTTTCCTTGAAGCTTTCAAGGGAGTAAGAGTATTGAGGGAAAAATACCTCTAGTATTTCATCAAGTTGTAACTTTTTTTCAGCGTAATTGACCACAGAATGTTTGGAATCTTGCCAAGATTGGTATTTTGCTTGTAGTATTTGTTTTCCTATGTTTGGGTTTGTTATTGTAAAAACTAAAAGATTGACCAAAAATGACAGATTATTCATATCTATGATTTATCTTTCAATAGATGTTTAGATAAAAATGGTTGGTAAAATAAGAGTATTTGATAAAAAGCAATTAAAACTAAGTTCAAGGATCAAAGGGTATTAAAATGAAAGTAGCACTTGTATGTCCTGCATCATTACCTGCAACCCAGTTTGGTGGTATCATGTTTCTTTGTGTGGATATTGCCAGAGAGCTTGCAAAAAAAGAACATTGTATTATTATATTTACTACAGATCTAGATTTTGCCAATAATGCAAATACATTCAACAAAAATCTTCCAAGAACAGAGTCTATACATGATTTTACAATAAATAGAACTCATACATGGTTTTCATATCAACTATTCTATGTAAATCCAAAAATGTATTTTGAGATGAAGAAAGAAAAACATGACATAATTCACACAATAGGAGTCAGAAGTTTTCAATCATTTATTGCAGCATGGATATCAAAAAAACATAAAATTCCATTAATAATATCAGATCAAGGAGGATTAACAACTCATCCAGATCTACAAAAAAATAATCTAATTAAAAAAATTATGTACAAGATACAAAGTCCTATGATAAACTTCATAGTAAATCAAGCAGCAAGAATAATTGTTCCAAACGAATATGAAAAAGAAATATTTTCTAAATATACAACTAGTACAAAAATTACTGTTGTAAGAAACGGTATAAGTTTAGACGAGATATATAAAAGTGAAATAGATTTTAAAAAAAAATATAAAGTAAAAAATGATTTTGTCTTATTTGTAGGTAGATTTAACAAAGTTAAAGGCATAGATATTTTGTTACAAGCATGGAATTTAATTAAAAACAATTCTGAAATAAAAAATAAAAAGCTTGTGATAATGGGAGTAGATTTTGGTTTTGAAACAGAAATGCAAAAAATGATAGAAGAATTAAAAATTGGAAATAGTGTAATTGTTATCAAAAAACCTCCAAGAGAAGATGTTTTGGCAGCATATTCTGCATGTCAGTTTTTGGCATTACCATCAAGATGGGAACTTTCTCCACTAACTCCACTTGAAGGATTTGCTTTCAAAAAGGCAATAATAAGTACAACTGCACATGGGATTCCACATACGATTAAAGATGGTGAAAATGCAATTTTGATTGAATCTGAAAATCATATCCAACTAGCAGAAGCCATTTTGGAGTTACTCAAAAATGAGGGAAAAAGAAATGAGTACGGTATTGCAGGTTATAATTTAGTACAGCAAGTTTGTAACTCAAAATCAATGGCAGACAATATTTTAAAAATTTATCAACAAGTTCTCACAGATGGTTAATAAGTTCATTTCTTTATTTCAAGTCAGAGAATACGAAAAAATATGACAAAAAAATCAGAAAACAATGTACCTTTGTTTGAACCATGGATGACAAAGGAGGATAAAAAAGCAGTAATTGGTGCACTAGATTCTACATTACTTACAGATGGTCCAAAATTACGTGAGTTTGAATCAAATTTTGCAAAATTTACTGGCGCTAGATATGCTATAGGAGTGTCAAACGCTACTTCGGCTTTGCATTTGTCAATTAAAGCACTTGGGATTGGAAGAGGAGATGAAGTTATTATTCCAGATATGACATTTGTGGCAACAGCTAATGCAGTTGTATCAAGTGGCGCTGTACCAGTTTTTGCGGATGTAGAAAATGAAACCATGAATATTTCAATTGATTCTATTAACAAAAAGATTAACTCTAAAACAAAGGCAATAATTCCGGTTCATTTTGCAGGAAAAGTCTGCGATATAGTTGCAATATCTAAAATTGCAAGAAAAAATGATCTTGTTGTAATTGAGGATTGTGCTCATGCAATAGGAGCACGTCAGGGTGAAAAACATGTTGGGAATTTTGGTAGTACAGGTTGTTTTAGCTTTTACCCTACAAAAAATATTACCACAATTGAAGGTGGTATGATCATAACTAATTCAAAAAAAACTGCAGAGTATGTTATGAAAGCAAGAAATCATGGACTAACAAAAACACTAACACAAAGATATGCAAGTGGAAAACCTTGGGATTATGATGTAATAGAATCAGGTTACAATTATAGACTAGACGAAATAAGATCAGCGTTAGGATTAAGCCAGCTTAAAAGAATAAAAAAATTAAATACATTAAGAAAAAAGATTTTTGAATATTACAATAATAGATTAAAAAATGTTAAAGGACTAGTAACACCACATTCTTCAGGAAAAAATGATCATGCGTATCACTTGTACATAATGAGAGTTGAAAAAAATCATAATATTTCAAGAGATAAATTATTTACTCAATTATTAAAGTATGGAATAAAAACCACTGTTCATTATAAGCCGTTACATGAATTTACTGTATTTAAAAAATTTAAGAATAATAATGACATGAAAAATTCAAACCATTTGTATAAGGAAATAATTTCTTTACCGTTTTATCCCAACATATCAAAAAAACATCAGGATTTTGTTATTGATTGTATAATAAAAATAATAAATGGTAGATAACCAATACTATTTACTGTAAAAATATCACAAATTGGACATGATAATGTATCTATAACTTTAATATTCAATGATTTTTAAAAACACTATTAGATTTGAAAATAATAATAGGTTTGCCAGCATATAATGAAGAAAAAAATATTGCTTCCATAATTATGAATCTTAAGAAAGTGTATGATGAAATTATAGTTTGTGACGATGGTTCAACGGATTTAACAGGCCCTATTGCAGAAAAAATGGGAGTAATTGTAGTAACTCATCCAAAAAATCTGGGATATGGATCTTCAATTAGGAGTTTATTTACAAAATTTATCGAGTCAGATGCAGATATTCTTGTGACTTTTGATGCAGATGGACAGCATAGAATAGAAGACATAAAAACAGTGATTGAGCCTATTATTAAAAATGAAGCAGATATCACCATCGGTTCTAGATTTGTTGGAGATAGTGAAACCAATGTTCCCACATATAGAAAAATAGGAATAAAGACTATAACAAATCTTACAAATTTAGGAGCAGAAACTAAACTCACTGATTCTCAAAGTGGATTTAGAGCATACCATAAACGTGTTATTTCAGACATACTTCCTTCAGAACATGGAATGGGTGTGTCTACAGAAATTTTGATAAAAGCAAAAAAGAAAAAGTTTCGAATTAGAGAGGTTTCAATCAAAATATTGTATGGTGAAAATACATCTACACATCACCCAGTATCACACGGAGTATCTGTCATACTAAGTACAATGAAATTCATATCGATTGAACATCCATTGAAATTTTATGGTGTTCCAGGTTTAATTTTATTTGGAATTGGATTAATCTTTATAATATTGACAATTCAAGTATTTTCTGAATCAGGCATTGTCCTTACAAATGCTGCATTGGTTGGATTATCATCCACCATATTGGCAACAATGTTGCTAATGACTGCAATAATGCTTTATTCATTAGTAAATGTAGTAAGAGAAGGCAAAAATAGATGAATTTTTTTATTTTTCTACAATAATTCATCATGATAAACAATTATGGTAAAATCAAAAAAATACTATATGTATTAAATCATAAATAATTTTACAGTTATTTTATGTTTGAAAGATCACTATCAACCATGAGTTTTACCAGTTTTTCAAAAGGCATTTCAGGTTCCCAATTAAGTTCTTGTTTAGCTTTGGATGCATCACCAACTAAGTTATCAATATCAGATGGTCGCATGTATTTCTCACTTATTTCTACATAATCTTTCCAATCACCTAATCCAGAAAAATTAAATGCTTTTTCAAGGAAATATTCTACAGAATATGATTTACCAGTTGCAATAACATAATCATCTGCAGTTTTTTGTTGAAGCATTAACCACATAGCTTTAACATAATCACCTGCAAATCCCCAATCTCTTTTAGCTTTTATATTTCCTAAAATGATTTTATCTTGCTTTTTTGAAATAATATTTCCTATTGCACTAGTAATTTTCTTTGTAACAAATTCTAATCCACGATAAGGGCTTTCATGATTAAATAATATTCCAGATGAGATAAACATTCCATATGCTTCTCTATAGTGTTGAGCTGATTTATGAGCAAAAACTTTTGCAATTCCATATGGACTTGCAGGGTGTAATCTAGAATCTTCATTTTTAATTTCATCAGAATTTCCAAACATTTCACTTGATGAAGCCTGATAAATTTTAGAATCAGGACTAAATTCTTTTACAGCTTCAAAAAGTCTGATTGCACCTAATCCAGTGACATTTGATGTTAGAATAGGTTGTTCAAATGATACACCAACAAATGATTGGGCTGCAAGGTTATACACTTCATCAGGTTTTGTATCTTTGATTACTTTATTGAGTGAAATTTGATCAGTAAGATCAGCTCTAACTACATCCACTTTATCTAAAATATCAAATGCTTCTAATCTTTCAAAGCTCTTGTGACTAGTTCTTCGATATGTTCCAACAACATCATAACCCTTTTCTAGAAGGAATTCTGCTAAATATGGTCCATCTTGTCCTGTTATTCCTGTAATGAGTGCCTTTTTCATTTGTTTAATCTCAAAATTGCCTCGATATAACGTTTAATTAAATTTCATCAAGACTCATTTGATATTATTCAATCATATTCCATGAAAATTCTTTGATAGTTGAAATATTTTTAACTAATTTCTTGCCTATAATTTTTTTAATGTTTGATTCTAAAGGTAGAATTCCTAATTTTTTTCCTCGCATTGCAGAAAGGTGTTCAAGTGTAATCTTTGTTCCTTTAGAAATAGGCTTTATCACAATCACTTTTCTCATAGATAGATTTTTGGATTCAGATTTTGTAATTTTTTTCAAATTTGTGCCTAGTGATTTTTCCATTAATCTAATTTTTTTTATCCATTCCTTTAGCTCATGTGGTTCTAGTGAAGATGACTGATCAGGACCAGACATTGTACGATCTAAAGTAAAATGCTTTTCCAATACCTTAGCACCCATTGCAATAGCACCCAGACTTGCAACTTCATTTTGAGTATGATCTGAAAATCCTACAATCACTTTGTATCGTTTTGCATATTCTAGAATTATGTTCAAATTGACTTCATCATTTAAAGTAGGATAACTAGATGTAGTATGAAAAAGTACAAGTTTATTTTTCATATTAAGTCTTAAAAGGAGCTTTACAGATTCATCAATTTCTTTAAAAGTTGCAAGTCCTGTTGAAAGAAACATAGGTTTATTTTTCTTACAGATGTATTTTAATAAAAAAGAATTAGCAAGATCAGTAGATGCTATTTTAAATAGCGGAATATTGATTGACGATAAAAAATCAACACTTTTTTCATCATACGGGGTAGATAAAAAAATAATTTTTTTTCTATTACAATACATAGATAATTTTTTTTGGTCAATAAAAGAAGGTTCTAATGATTTAATAATTTCAAAATAATTTGAATCTATATTTTTTTGATAATTTGGTTTTATAGAATTTTTTAATTGAATATCTTCTGCAATAAAAGTTTGAAATTTTATAGCATCAGCTCCTGCTTCCTTTGCTTTGTCGATCATTTTGTAAGCAATAGAAAGATCATTGTTATGATTAACTCCTGCCTCTGCAATTACAAATACA
>Ga0209992_10002946_pt1 | contig 14922 bp, 11 predicted proteins | sample 2SBtaG_2_FD_182564 | JGI IMG/M metagenome (GOLD analysis project Ga0209992, IMG submission 182564) | Deep subsurface microbial communities from Kolumbo volcano to uncover new lineages of life (NeLLi) - 2SBTROV12_ACTIVE470 metaG (SPAdes)... | ecosystem: Environmental > Aquatic > Marine >... | reverse complement strand
GCTTAAAAGACTTGACATCCTTATAAATAAAACAAGAGAAGAGATGGCTAAAGAATACATATCTAGAGATACTTTTGAGTATGACATGGGTAAACTTATGAAGGTCTTAGAAAAATTAGAACAAAAAATAGACAGGCTTTTTGAAGAGAGTAAATAATAATGGCAAGAAAAAGATATAATAAAGGTAATAGACTTGATATGAGACAAGGCGGTAGAGTTGCTTTGGCTAGAGGTAAACAACCTAAAAATGTTAAAGTTGGTCCTTTTAATATGAATAGACAAAAATTAACTGATTTTGTAGGACAAGACGCAATTAAAAAAGATCCTGCACCTGCTCTTAAAAAGAAAAGACCACAGCCTCAAGTAAGTCCACAGCTTCAAGCTGAAGAAGAAATGGTTAATCAATCTGTATTAAATCAACCTCAAATTAGTCCTGTAACTGGTGAGCAAATAGATTTTGAAGTTCCTGCTATAGGAGCTAATGAAGATACAACTCAGCTTGTAAGTTCAGATCCAAAATCAGCAACAGGTAAAGGAGGAAGAGAAGGAGGTCCTTGGTGGAGAAGAGCAGGTTTTAATTCTAAAGAAGAAGCAATTGCAGCAGGTTGGAAAAATATAAATGGTGTTTGGACTCCGCCAAATACTACAGACGATGACGATGATACCACTACTACAGACGATGACGATGATACTACTACTACAGATAACGATGATACCACTACCACTACAGATAACGATGATACCACTACCACTACAGATAACGATGATACCACTACTACAGATGATGGCCAAGGTAACGTAACTTATGATCCCAATAGAGTCAGAGATGCTATAGAATGGGCTACAGCAGGTGATCCTTCTTATGCAAAACAAGAAACAGAAGAACAAAGAAAAAGTAGAAAAATTGTACAAGAAGCAGCAGAAGGTAAAGTTCCTGAAACTGCTGTAATTCCTGATGCAGCACAAGCAGGATTTGAAAGAGATGCACAAGGTAATCTTATTAAAGATGAAGAAGGCAATCCTATTCCTTTAGCAGGAGCAACTACAAAACAAATGGCAGAGCTTACAGAAGCAGAAGCAGCCGAAGCAAGATTACCTACTGATGAAACAGTAACTACAGGTGTATCTACAGAAGCTGTTGCACCTACAGAGTTTGATGCTGCAACATATGATGGAAAACAAGTCACTGAAGAAGTAGTATTTGATCCAGCAACAGGAAAAATTAATCCTGAAGATACTGCTGAACTAGAAGAAAAAGCACTTACATATTCAGCAAGTGGTGTTACTTTTTCACAAGAACAAAAAGATCAAGGAATTATAGATAGAGTTGTTGGTACATTAGACGATGATGCAAAAGCAAAAGCTGCTAAAGTTGCAGGTACTACATTACCTAAAGTATTAAGAGCTAAAAAACAATTAAGAAACGCAGGTTTATCTGAAGAAGATATAGCAGAATTAGGAAATGATCCTTCAGCTTTAGAAGATCGTTTAATGGATTTTACAGAGGCTGAAAGAGGAATGGTTGGTAATCTTCCTGAAGAAGCTTTAGTTGGTAAACAAATAGAAGGTTTACTAGAAGGAATGGAAAACGGAGAAGTTCCTATATGGGCAAAACCTGCTGTATCTGCGGTTAATCAAATGATGGCTGCAAGAGGATTAGATGCTTCAACAGTAGGAAGAGATAATCTTTTTAATGCTGTTATTCAAGCAGCCATGCCGATTGCTTCTCAAAATGCACAGACTATAAAAGAAAGTGCAATGCAACAAATAAATATTGAAGCACAAGCAGCACAACAAGATGCTCAAATGGCACAGCAAACAGCACTCAGTAACGCTGACAAAGTATTTAATCTTAATATGCAACAGTTTTCTGTGGATGTACAAACAGAGTTAGCAAACAAAAAGTTTCTACAGACTGTTAGTATGACAGAAGTAAATAATGAACAACAAGCAGTGATGCAAAATGCTGTCAATCAAACACAACTAGATTTAGCAAATCTTAACACACAAGAAAGACTTGCTGTTCAAAATGCTCAAGCCTTTTTAAGCATGAATATGGCTAGTTTAAACAACGATCAACAAGGAAGAGTTTTAACAGCACAACAAGAACAACAAAGAATATTAAGTAATCAATCGGCTACAAATGCTTCAAGACAGTTTAATGCTGCTTCTGAAAATCAAGTCAATCAATTTATGACTAATTTAGCAACACAAGTTGAGTTAAATAATAAACAACGTATGGATGCTATGGAACAATTTAATGCTACTCAAGAGAATGCTAAAGAAGCAAGAAGAGTTGGTATTGAAGCAGACATTAATAAAGCAAATGCTGCTATGTTAAATCAAATTGAACAATTTAATAAACAACAAGAATTTAATCGTAACCAATGGAATACTGCAAATGCACAAGCTGTAGAAGCATCGAATGTAGAGTGGAGAAGAAAATCTAACTTGATTAATACAGCAGCTCAAAATTCAATTAACCAACAGAATGCACAAAATGCTTTTGGTTTATCTACTCAAGCTATGGGTTTTTTATGGCAAGAAATGAGAGATCAAGCAGACTACGAATTTAAATCACAACAGAATGAATTAACTAGAAAAACTCAACTGCTCGCTACAGCCATAGGAAACGAAGGTGCAGCAGGAAAAGATAATTGGACTAGTAGTATAAGTGGTCTACTAACAAGTATCATGAATGCAACAGGTAGCGCCACAGGCGGATAATAATAGGAGAATAAGTAATGGGTTTTAATCCTTTTAAAATAGTAAAAAAAGCATTTAAAAAAGTAACTAAGTTTATAAAACGTGGAGTTAAAAAAGTTGCCAAGTTTTTTAAACGAGCATTACAAGGTGTCGGAAAGTTTATAGGTAAACTCGGCCCTATAGGAATGTTAGGAATGATGATAATGATGCCAACTATGGGAGCATGGTGGGGAAAATTTGGTAGTTGGGCAAGTAACTTAGCAGGAAGTAGTAATATTTTAGCAAAAGGTTTTGGATATGCTATGAAAGGAATACATGCTGCAGGAACTGCTGTAGGTAAAGCTTATAGTACTGTAACTGAAACTATGGATTCAGCTTTAGGAGGTTTTGCAGATGCTGTAGGTTTAGGAGATAAATACGAAGGTATTAAAACTTGGATGAATGAAAAAGTAACAGGTGTTCAAGAATCTTTAGGATTGCAAACTAATGTTCCTACAACTAGTATTGATACTGATTATGTAGCACCCGGAGAACAAGATTTATCAACGACTGAGTTATATGATCCGCAAGCAGGTAGAGTTGAAGCAGGTATAGATTCTGAAACTTTGACAGAAAAATTAAGCACTACAGGCGATTATACAGGAACAGCTTCAGAAACAGGAACAGGAATAGAATCAAAAAGTCTTATGGACCCCACAAGTACTTTTGATAAAATTGTAGATATTGGTCAAAAAGGTAAAGAAGTTTACGATACTTATCAAGAAAATTTTGGCGGAGATCAAAGTGTTGAAGATCAATATTTAGGATCGATGGGTGTTGCAGAAGCATCTGTATTTGTAGAAAACTCAATTAATCAAGCAAATGTTGATTATGCTAGAGATGGTAATATGGGGCAATCTCCTTATTTAGCTAACGATCTAAATTTACAGATAGTTAATTCAGAATTATCAAAAAATGATAATGTATATGCTGAAGTTATGGGTAAATTAATACCAAGATTTGTATCAGCCTAGGAGATTATAAATGGCACAAGAACAAGTACAAGTAAACGATGAAATGATAGAGTACATGTCTTCTTTTCCCGGACCTACTCCCGGACAAAGTTTGACAAATAATCCTGATGAGCCTTATCCTTGGGAAGGTCCTCCACAATATACAAAATTAGATGAAGCTCTCTTTGGTATATTTGACATGATTACAGAAGAAGACATGTTGGTTAATACTGTTGTAGCTATTTCAGATGGTGTTCCCATTGAAGCTATAGCTAAAGTTATACTAACTGACGGGTTTCAAAAAGGTAGTTGGAATGTTGATTTAATGTTAATGTTGATCGAACCTACAATGTATATGATTATGTCTGTTGCTGAAAAAGCAGGAGTAAAATATAGATTAGATGATGATGATGATCCTGATTCTGAAGAAGTAGATAGCGAAGAACAAATGAAAATTTTAGAAGATCTTATAGATGTTTCAAAACAAAAGATAAGAGGCGCAGGTAAAAAGACAACAAGTGTACCAGAAAAAATAATGACTGGTCTTAAAGAACTAGAAGTTCCTGCAAGTTTGTTAAATAAAACAGAAGTGGTAGATGCTGAAGAAACTCCGATGCAAGAAGAACCTACCAGTTTACTAGAACAAAGAGGATAATTTAATGGCAGATATATTTGATACTTCACAAAGCTCACTTGAATTTGGTGAGTCTTTACTTGTAGATGCAAAAAGAAGAAGTCGAAAAAGACAGAAAAAAGCTAACATAGCAGGTTATACTGCTTTGGCTTTAAATGTTGCTGATACTGTTTTACAAAGAAGAGCTAATAAAAAATTAAAAGATATAGAATCTAATAACACATTAGAAATGGCATCTGCTGTAGCTAACTATAAACAAGCTTCTAAGTTTGGTAGTAATTTTATAGATAAAATATCTGCTGCTGGTTATGATACTTCTGATATTAGGGAGAATGGTGCTGTACACCAATATTTTGCTAATAAACTTTTACCTTCTTTATATACAAGTGCTGGTTATAGATCTTATGGTTCTAAAGATTTAAGTGATGGAAGTATTCCTGAAGAATTAAGACAAGAAGCTTATAATAGATCTAAAGAAAGTTTAAGAGGTTATCAAAATAATTATGCTAAATATAGTGGGTATTTTGATGAAGGTATAATTGTTGATCAAGCAACTATTGAAGATCCTTACAAACGAATTATTAAAGATGCTACACAAAGAATTACTTCTCCACAAAATACAAGTATTGTTAGAAAAATAGTTGACAAAATTAGAGGTGCTGAAGATATTAAAGACAGTCTCTATGAAGTTGAATTGGGAGGTTCTAAAGTATTGGTTACACAAGAAACTTATAATACTTGGAATAATAGAATACAAAATAATACTGATATTGCAACTAGAAGAGATAATTTAATTGCTGATGCTGCTTCTAAGTATAACATGTCTCAATTAGAAATTAAAAGAGATATTTTAAATTATGATGAATCTCAATTTAATAAATATAATCCAAATTTAAGAACTCGAATTACTCAAAAAACTTTTATAAAAACAGATGGTACTGCTTTAGATACGGATGATATTAGAATGTCTAATGGAGAGTTAAGAATTGATTATAGTAAAGCAAGCAGAGATGAAATAAAAATAAATGGAGATTATTTTGTTAGTCTAATAGAAGATAATGACATAGTTTTACCTAAAGGAGTAGATGGCACTGCTATGGGTAAAGAAGAAATGTCTCAGCTTTTAGGTGGTTTAAGAGGAGATGAAGTAGAAATTTTTGAAAATACTTTGGCTTTTAATATGGCCATTATAAAACAAAAACAAGACAATCCTATGTTTTTTGAATACAGTGATGATGTTTTTAAAGAAGCGTTTGTTACAACTATGGGTCAAATTTTAACTTTTACAGGTGCAAAAGATGATAAATCTACTCCAGAAATAGATGAGTCACAAAGAAACGTAGTTATATCTGAAGGGTTTTTTGGAAAAACAAAACCATTTCCAGATTTTAAAATATCTCCTTATTATATGAATGATGGAAAAGGCAATATTATAACACCTCCTGATGATCCAGAAGAAGAGAAAAAAATAATTGAAGAAATAGTAGTTACAGCAAAAAAAAGAAAAATAGATAAAGGCATAACAGTAGCTGAAGCACAACCTATGATTTTGTTTAATAATTTTAAAGAGCAACACGAAAAAGGAGAAATAAATCCTGACAACTATCCAGATTATTTAGAAATGATTAAACCTAATCAGGAAGCATACGATATGATTAGAGAGTTTGTTAAAGAAAATGGTCTTGGTCCTTCTGAACAAACAGAAGAAGAATTTAAATATGAAGGTCGTGATACTAAAAGAATAACTGTAGATGAAGTAAGCAAGCCTGTAGATATTTTAGGTTTGTTAAGTAAACAAGGCATAAAAATGCAAGTAGACAGGCTAAAAGCATATTATGAAGATCCTAAAAGAAATTTAACAATGTTCAATAGAGCAATAAAAGCTTTGGGTCTTGAAGGTAAAAACGAAGCAGAAATTAGAGACTTTATAAAACAAGCAGAAGACAATGACTTCAATATATAATGAAGCTTATTTTGATGCCCTTTTAAATCCTGCACCTAATAATCTTACAGAAGAAGAACAAGCAGAAGAAGAAGAGCGAAGAAGACGAGAGGAAGAAGAGGAAGCTCGTCAAAGAGAATTACAAGCTCTTACTGAAGAAGAAGAAAAAAAGGACATTGAAGAAGAGGAAGAAGCTAAACTAGAAGCAGAAGAAATTGCTCGTGCTTCTATGATTGAAGCTGAAGAAGAAGAAGAAGAAATTATTCCTGAAGTAATAGAGGAAGAAAAAGAAACTATAACAGTTCAAGAATCTCCCATTCGTGGAGGTAGATATCTTAAAAGAGAAGGTGAAACTGACGGTATTATTTTTTATAAAGACGATACTACAGATCAATACATAACTACTCACACAGTTACACACGAAACACCAGACGGTAAATATATTAATATGCCTTCCGTTTTACAAGACGGTTATTTTGTAGGTATAAATCCTTCTGCATCTAAAACAGACAGACTTTACAACTATTGGAGGAATGCAGATCCTTCTAAATTAGAAATATTCGACAGCGAAGAAAGAGCTATTGAATCTGCAAAGTTAAAAAGTTTGAGTCACGATCAACTAGGAAAGAAAGCAAATATTATTAAGGATGTATCTGACGAAGATGCAGGTCTGTATGAACTAGGAACTTATCTAGAAAGATGGACTATAGGTAACGTAGGTAGATTAGGACAAGCAGGTTTAAAAAGTTTAACAGACGATCTAACTTTTAAAGAGGCCATAAAAGAAGTAGAAAAAGAAAGAACAGAAAAAATCTATACTTACATGCAAGAAAAATATGGTAGAGATTTTAAAGGTCGAGAAGATGAAATGGAAGTTATGGCAGGTAGAGTAGCTACTGCATTTTTAGATCCTATAACTTTTATTCTTCCTTGGGCAAAAGCTGCTAAGATGGGTAAATTAGCTGCTACAGGTTTTGGTGCAGGTGTAGGAGTTGGAGATACTGCTTTGTATCAATACGCAGCAAACGGAGAAGTTTCAACAAATAGTTTGTTATTTGCAGGAACACTTGGTGGTGTTTCTTCTTTTGGAGGTAAACTTTTAGGAGATAAGTTTGCAGCACCTGTTAATAAAGAAGTAATCGCTGGTGTAGATAAAGCAGGTAAACCTATAATTAAAAAGTCTACAATTGTAGATGAGCCTGACATTAAACTTACTGCAAAAGAACTAGAAGATTTAGAAAAAGCAGATGTATTATTATTACAAGAAAAAGAGTTATCTAAAGTATTTGATAATTTAATATCGGATATGGCAGTAATGCCTAAATTTACAGAACGAGTAAATAAAGCAACAGACGATATTTATAATTATAACAAAGCAAAAGTAGCTTATGGGAAAGGACAACAATTTAGTCTTTTCGGAACAAAACAAATAATTACTCCGCAAAAATTAGGTGCTTTAAAAAGAAAAGCTAATCAAGCACAAAAGTTTTTAGATAAAGATCAAAGTAAAATACTTATTAAAATTGCTGACGGACAAGCAAAGTTAGTAGATGGAGTATTAACAATACATTCTAAGCAAGGAACTCTTAGTGATAACATACTTCAGACTATTTTATACGAAAGTTTTAGACCTTTAATGGGAGGTGCTTTAGGTTATTTAACAGGTAGTTTTGTTGCAGATGAAGACTCTGATCCTTCAGTAATAACATCGTTTATAGCGACAGGTATGTTCTTAGGTTTAGCTCAAAGACAAATACAAAAAAATCCTTTCATAGATCAAAAATCAAAACAGAAAGCATTCGGCATTTTTAAAAATCAAAAGATGATAGCTTTACATAACTTTTTAAAAATACATACATCAGGTACAGCAGCATCTAAAGGTGTAGCTCATGGTGGCCCTGTAGAAACAGCCACTCGATTGTTGTTTGATGTTCCCGGAAACCAAGGAAAGACAGGTATTATATCTGCTGAAATGGCATCAAACTATGCTCAACAAAGATTTGGAGCAATTGTTGGTGATGTAATCGGTACAACATCTCCAGAATTACAAAGTATGGCATGGAGAATTGTTAGGGGTTTAGATGATGATATTGAAAAAGTTATAAAGAAAAATAAACTAGATGCAGCCCAAGCACAAAATTTAAAAAATTTAGTAGCCAATACAGAATTGTTTAAAGATACTTTTGTAAATGAATATGTTAGGAAAGCAGGTAAAGAATTTGACGAAATTTCTGATTATGGTTTACCTCAGTTTTATTTATTTGACAAGATAAACGCAGATCCCAAAGGATTTAAAAAACAACTTAGAAAAGCTGTTAAAGAACAATGGAAAGATAGCATTGCTAAACTTGATCCTACAAAAAGAAACGCTTGGATAACTGAGCGAACAGACGATATTTTTGATAGTGTAGCAAACATTGAAAAAAAGAAAATAACAATAGATAGTTTAGTAACTAGAAATAGAAACTCATCTACAGGTATTCCTTTATTAGATAACTTTGATAAGAAAAGACAAATAACAGATTTAAAAGCTATACAACATATTGAAGGATATTTAGATCAAAAACTAGATCGTATTTTATTTAATTGGATAGATAATACGACAAAAGGAATTGAGTTTGGTAGAGCAATGGGAATCAGAACAAGCGCAAATCCTAGAAAAAAAGGAAGGATATTTCAAAATTTAAGAACTTTAAGACAAGAATTAAACAACCAAAGAAAAGCAGGAAAACTTTCTGATAAACAATTTAAAGACAAAAGAGATTATTTAGAAAATCAAATTAATGTTTACTTTAAAACCTACGGAGTTGATCAAACTATTGCGGGAGATAAAGGTCGAGCAGGAATGGCTTTACTTACCTTTTTAAGTAATACAACAATGTTGACTCGTTCAGGTATTGCTCAGTTAGCAGACTTGGTACAGCCTTTTCAAAACAGTGGTAATTTTGCGGCAGCAAGAGCATTAATTGATATGCATGTTAAAGGTAAAGATTTTGCTAAACAATTAGGATATGCAGGATATAAAGATTCTTTAATAGGTACGACAGCAAGAACGTCTTTTAGACAAGACAAACTTGCACTTCAATCTTTTGGAGATCAGCCTGCAACTAAATTACAATCTTGGATAAATACAGCAACTGAAAAGTTTTTTAGATATAATCAAATGACACCTCTTACAGATTACAGTAGAAAGTTTTCTTTTAACACAGGTATTAGAGAAGGTTTTATAATTGCAAAGAAGTATGGCGGTCAAAAGAAAGTATCTAAACGTATTCAAAACAAAATGTCAGAACTTAGTTTGAGTGCCAATGATTTAAAGTATATAAGAAAGTTTGATAAATTAGATGATGTCATGGCTGATACAGTTGGTCAAAGCATACTTGTAAAAGCAGGATTAAAAGGACAAGACTTCAATACTCTTGTGCCTTTAAGTGGCAACAGACTTCATTTTTCACAGCACCACGATCCTTATGTTCGTTCTTTAGGTATGTTTTTGTCTTGGGCGCAAGCTAAGACTGCACAAATGAACTCTCTTGTTAAAAGAATAGAAGATGGAGATGTTGCATTAGCTGTTAAAATGTTAGGTGCTTTAACAGTATATGGTGGTATTAGAGAACTACAGATTGTGTCTAGCCCAAGCGTAAAATATTATGAAGAAAACAAACCTGAAAGATTTTCTAATAAATGGATACAAGAAGCTGCAACATTAGGTGGTGTTATTCCTTGGCCTGTTGAAAAGATGTCAAGATTTTTAGGTGGTGGTTCAGTAAACACACCTATAGAAAACATTACTCCTATATTTGCATATCTTAATAGATTGCTAGGCGCACCTGCAAAAATAGGTGCTGATTTAGGTGTAGGTGATTATGTAGGAGCAATGGTAGAAGCCCTTAAACCAATACCTGTGGGTAGAGAAATAACAAGAGTAGTAAATTCAATCACGGGTGGGAAATTTGAAGATATACCTAATGATGAATATGGTAGAAATCAGTCTATATATAGAGATCGTTTCTTTAAAGGTGGTGAAGTCTCTAAAGAAAACCCAGTTCCTAACGCTAATCCGATACCTGCTGAAAGAATTAATCCTTATACTGGAGAACCTTATGCTGAATCAACTGAAAGAGTTGAAGTCAAAGACGGAGGATTACTTGTATCTATAGGTGTTGCACCTGTATCAGAAAAACAAATAGATAAACTTAAAAGTAAACTAAAAGAAAGAAAAGCAAAAAGAGAAGGTGGAGAAGTAAGACAACAATATGGTTTAGGTGATATAGTTAAAAGAGCTTTAAAAAAGAAAGCTGATATTGCTAAATATATAGCAGCAGATGTTTTATTAGGTGCTGATAGAAAAGACATAGAGGATTTGGATCAAAGGACAATAAATGCTTTAATCAAAAATATAGATAAAATAGAAAATGAAAGAGAAAGAGAAGCTGTTTTAAGAGATATAGAAAAATATAATAGAGGAGTAAAAATACCTAATTTAAATAGTCCTGCTTTTAATGCTTTAAGACATGCTAAATTATCATACGAATATGGAGATAAACCTTTTGCAAGATCAGCTTTGATAGCAAAAGAACAAGCACAAAGTAGAGGTATAGCTTATAAAGGTGATTTTAAAACAAGCCTTACAGAAGCAGAATCAAGAGCAGAAAAAATAGATGCTTTAAACAATGTAGCAGCATTTAGAATTAAAGATGAAAGACCTAACTTGGATGATCAACAGTTTAACGAAGAATTTATCAAACGCTTTAATGACTCTGCAAACACACCAACAGAACAATTAAAACCGGGTAAACATTTTTATTTAAGAGAATCAGATGCTATAGGAGTTAAAATGCCTTCTATGTTTATACATCCTTCTGCTAAATTTACAAATTAATACTTGACAAATTTTAAAATAGATACTATAATATGTTATTGTACACCGAAGAACAATTAGAAAATGCTTATGAGATTTATCGAACTCACCAAGCTAGACAAGATTTAAGCTTTATGAGTTTAGAACATTTTAGATTATTCTATGAGCAACTGGTTGAAGAAGTATTAACAGGTGGCATAGAGGAGAGTTATGGTGGGCTTCCCGTTTGAGATAATTACAATGCTTGGTTCTACTTTACTAAGTAGTTTGCTAAGTATATGGTCACAAAGCAGAAAAGCTAAAGAAGAACAACAAAAACTTCTTATAACGAGAGGTGAGTTCGAGATGAAAGCCAAACAACAATCTCTTGATCACGGCCTAAAAGATAAAGGTTTTGCTTGGACACGAAGAATAATAGCTTTGGTTTCTGTGTTTGCTATAGTAGTGTTGCCAAAAATGGTTGCAGTATTTTATCCAGATGTGGATGTAACAGTCGGATACACTAATTGGAATCCGGGTTTTTGGTTCTTTAGAGAAGGTAGAGAGATTTTTGAATGGATTACTTTTCAAGGTTTGGTAATAACGCAATTAGATACCAATTTAGTATCTGCTATAATTGGCATGTACTTTGGTGGTAGTCTAGTTAAGAAGTAGAGGAATGAATATGCAAAATCAAATGGGTGGCTTTCAAGGAGACATGGATAGGAACGAGGTCGAAATAGACTTAAGTAAATTCATGGCACTCCTTCAAGAAAAGTCAGATTTAAAAGACAGAATAAGGGAACTTGAAGATGAAAAGAACGACAACCCTTATCAAAAATTTATATTTGTAGCAGAAGCAATAGACAGTTGGAGAATAATTCCAAGAGCTTTCTTAGGTGTCTATATGTATCTGTTATATTTTACAACATTTTGGTTTATGGATTTGCCTGAACCTACGTTTGAACAATCAGGATTGATCTCGATTGTTGTAGGTGCTGGGGCCGCATGGTTTGGATTATATACAAATAGCCATAAGCCAGATAGTAAAAAAGACTAGAGGTAAAAACTAATGAGTTTAATATTATTTTTAATAATTATCGTCATGGGTATTATGTGGCATTGTGAGCCAAACATGATGCGAGACATGGTTGCTAAATCTAAAATTGTTTTAGAAAAAGCAAAAGTTCTTGCAGTTAAGTGTAAAAAATACGTAGCTGATACAATAGATTTGTTTAAGTATAAAGGATAATCTTTAGCTTGACAATAGGAGTCTCTTAGAACGCTCATATGGAGGTCTGAGAGGCATTTATAAACAGCATTCTTGCTTATAATAAGGAGAAGAAAATGGTCAGAAAAAGAAATGACTTTTATGGAATGGTGGATTTTAGAGATCCAATATTCTCATCATTGTTTGTAGGATTTGATGGTCTTTTTAAGAACATGGCAGAGATGTCAGCAGGTTCTAAAAGCCTACCAAGTTATCCGCCTTACAATGTACTTCAAGATGGAGACGATTACGTAATTGAAATTGCTCTCGCAGGTATCAATAAAAAAGATATCGACATCACATTACAAGAAAGTACTTTAACAGTTTCTTATGAGTCTTCAGAAGATGAAGGCGATAACAAACTGTACAAAGGTATTGCACAAAGATCTTTTAAAAGACAATTCAATTTGTCTGAAGACATAGAGATTGAAGGTGCAAATTTTGTCAATGGTATGTTAAATATTTTCTTGAAGAGAATAATTCCTGAAGAAAAGAAACCTAAAAAAATAAAAATTAAATAGTGCTAAAGTGGAATACGATTTTGAAAGAAAGTGGACAAGAGTGAACAAGGAATATCTTGCGACCTTAGTTGATGATCACCAAAGATATCGCTTTATGTTCCGTATTCTTTTTGGCTACTTAATTTTCGATATTATATTACACTTAGGCTTACTAAATTAATTTTATACTGAAGAGGAGGGCAGTATGATCAAACAAATAAAAACTTTAACAGGAGCTTTGCTTTTATCATCTGCTCTTTTCTTTGGCAGTCCTGCGCAAGCAGATCAAACTGGTAACTGTACAGCAGGTGAACAATATTGTGAACAAAATTCATTAGCAACAACCAATACGACAACTACTACGAATACCAATACGAACACTAACACTAACACGAATACCAACAATAACACTAACACGAATACCAATACAAATACTAATACTACAACAACAACTGGTACTCAAACAAACACTAACAACAACACCAATACTAACACCAATACTAGCACCGCTACAAATACCAACAGCAACACAAATGTTAATACGAATACGACAACAGGTACGCAGACAAATACAAATACTAACACAAATGTTAGTACAAACACTAGTACTAATACCAATAATAATACAACTAATTCAACTGTATCTAGTACGGTAAATTCTACTAACAATAACAACAACACCAGTACAAGTACAAATACAAATAACAACAACAATACTAGTACAAGTACAAATACAAATACTAATAATAACAACAATAATAGTATAAGTACCAACACTAATAATAATACGAACACTAATGTAAATAAATCTGACTCAACTTCACAGGTTACATCAAACAATAAGAACGTAAATGAAAACAAATCTACGTCAGATAATACAAACAGAAATATAAATGAGAGCAAATCTGAGCAAACTATCAATCAGAATATTACGCAAAAAGCACCGCCTGCTTCTGCGATTGCTCCTAGTATTATGAGTTACAGTCAAGACCTTTGTACTGTAGGAAGGTCAGGTGCGTATCAAGGACAAGTGTTTGGCTTTTCTACAGGTCGTACAGTTCGTGATGAGAATTGTGAACGCTTAAAACTTTCCAAGTATCTATACGATACAGGCATGAAAGTAGCCAGTGTCTCTATACTTTGTCAAGATCCTAGAGTATTTAAAGCAATGCAAATGGCAGGTACTCCTTGTCCTTATGAAGGCAAGATAGGTGATGAAGCAAAACTTGCATGGAAAGAAAACATTACAGATAGGCCTGATTACATTGAAGCAAAAGCTCAGTACCTTAAAAAATGTAAAGGTACTAGAGATAAAAATAAACTGAAAAAGTCGAGGCTGACTTGTGCTAGGGAATTTGACAAAGGCATTTAGTGTAGCACTTCTTTTATTTGCCTCGTCAGTCAACGCTAATTATATATACGAAGCAAACCAAAGTCTTTTTGATTTAACAAGTCAAACAGGCACAACCAACATGGCATCTGGTGACGATCAAGTCTCAGGTGCTTTTAATTTAGATTTTACATTTACGTTCTATGGCGAGGATTTTACAACTGCTAGAATGGCAACCAATGGTTGTTTACATTTTGGGTCGTCAGGATCTTACTGTAACGACTACACACCTGATCCTCTACCTGAAATCACATACACCTTATATCCTTTCTGGACTGATCTAATACGAGACAACGGCTCAAAAGTTTTAGCCAAAAACTTTACCGATAAAAGTGTCTTTGGTTGGTACAACCTACGAGAATACAATCGAGGAAACACAGACAATTCTTTTGAAGTAGTTTTATGGAAGTCTAATGATACCTTTGAGTATCGTTATGGTGGATTAAATATTATTAATCACGATGTCTTGATAGGTGAACAAGGTGCAGCAGACGAGACATATACATATTTGTTCTATGACCAATGCGGTAAAGGAACAACAAATGCTTCTGGTACTTGTGTAAATGCTACATGGAACAACAGTTCTTTTAATACGCTGTTAGAAAACGGTGGAAGCTTATATGGTTTAGGAACAGGAAACTCTATAGA
>Ga0209992_10002945_pt1 | contig 14927 bp, 11 predicted proteins | sample 2SBtaG_2_FD_182564 | JGI IMG/M metagenome (GOLD analysis project Ga0209992, IMG submission 182564) | Deep subsurface microbial communities from Kolumbo volcano to uncover new lineages of life (NeLLi) - 2SBTROV12_ACTIVE470 metaG (SPAdes)... | ecosystem: Environmental > Aquatic > Marine >... | reverse complement strand
CTGGTGTAGGAAGGGGAGGAATATGTGGTTCTTTGGCATGTTTTGAAGAGGTGAGGTAAAAAAAGAAAACAAAGCCCAAAATGACGATGTAGAAAAAGAAGAAATTGTCCACAAGCTGATTTATTGTATCCAACATCTTATATCCTACGTAATAAAAGATCATAGAGGGATTGAAAGTTGCGGGATATAGGAGATAAAAGCGGATAAAAGTGAAAAAGTTGAAATTTGTTGAAAGTTTTCTCACTAAAACAGAAACTACTCACTTATTATCAAGATCTAATTATAATTGTAATTGTTTCAAGAAAGTAGAACATCCAATTGATACATTTACAATAAGAAAAATAAAATTTAATATAATTGAACCGAGTTTTGAAAGGTTTTGTTGTTTTTAGTTTTTGGAAATTCATTTTCGATTCGTCGATCTTTTGGTTCGTTGTCATTTCGTTTTTTTGATTGTTTTTTGGATTGTCATTGGTTCATTTTTGTTTCATTTTGAATATCTTCTTGATAATTTCTTGCTTGTTGGATGATAAAAAGTAATAAGATGGAAATTGATTGATTGATTCATTTCCTCATGATGCTCAAACAATCTGAATAGTGTTTTTGAGAACAGATCGTTCTTGCTGATTGACCCGTCTACCACACACAAAACATACAAAATAATAAAAAGTTAATAAGAAGATGATAAAAAATACATGATCTTTGAGATCAGGATCAGCCTCAAATCTCAGTAGAGCCTTGGCATTCTCTCTCTTCTTAGCTAACAAAGCTTCAATGAGAGCTGATCTTGGATTCTATAAATTGATTCATACATGTATCAAACTAGATCAGATAATTAAAAAAAAAGGGTGTCTCACCTCCTCTCTATTGTAATGGCCAGAATCAGGATCACATCCTTTGTTGATGAGGTATTCGATCACATCTGGATGCTCAACAGAGGAGGAGGCATAGTTGAGGGTGAATGGGTAGGAGAGCGGATCCATATCGAAGTTATCGACAAAGAACTTAAGCTTAGTCAATGAGTGGGTTGCATATACCATAGCATTCCTCCCCTCCTAAAAACAATTAAAAAAATCTATAAAAAACCATCACACATTTATCAATCAAAAGTAAAATCACAAAAAACATTGTCCTCCTCGTAAGGATCAATCCCTTTGTCTGTCAGCCATCTGAAGCATTCCTCAGTTGCATTTGGCTTTAATAAAATTTGGTGTAACAGGTTCCTCCCATTTTCTGAATTTCTCTGATGAACATCCCCCTCAAGCTCATTGATAAACAAGTTAAAGTATTGGATGATCATATCTGGAGTGTTGATGCTGGTTGAACAAGCTTTGAGTAGAGGAGTTTCGCCATAAGAATTGGGAGTAAGAGGATCAGCTCCCTTCATTACCATAGCTCTTATACAAACAAAATTTAAATCACTGTAGTTGGAGGCTGCAACATGAAGCGGTGTTCCTCTTGGGGAGTTTGAGCTCAGCATATTCAAGTTCTCAGGGATGGTTCTTTCCAAGATCTTATCAAATAATGATTGATTATTTCTTGGGATTACAATATGAAGTGGAAGCTCTCCAAAAGAATTTGGAATGTTCACATCACAATCTTCCCTTTCAAGCATCACATAAGCATACTCAGGTGAAACTCGAATAGCAATAGATAAGGGGGTGTTCCCTCTACCATCTTGAATGTTTGGATTGAAATCCAATCGAGATGACATCCTGTTCCACATCTCTAAGGTGCATCCTTCATTCCAAGTTAAAGTAGCCAGTTGATGAGCTGGAGCAGTCCCTTGATTATCTTGAATGTTTATATCGGTCATCTCACAATCAATCATACTGAGTGCTGTATTTCTGTTTTTTTGGAAGGCAATATGAACTGGATATTTCCCCTCATTGTTGGCAACATTATGCTCTAAATTGGGGTTGTCAAGGATGTTTTTGACGATCTGTACTTCCTCTGTTCCAACCCACATGTGCAATGCGGTGTTACCAGAGGTAGTTGCAACATTCACATCCACTGTGGGATTCTCTAACAGAGGTTTGGTACAAGCAAAGCTGTTCATTCTACTTGATATGAGTAATGGGGTTTCATGTCCATTGTTCATGATATTCAGATCGACTCCTGGACTATTCACAAACTTGGTCACAAACTCCTCCTTTCCATTTAGACAGAGCTTATGAAGGGCAGTATTCCCAGATAAAGGATCTTGGATATTCAAATCGATCATTTCATTCCCCAAAAGAAGTCCAATCCTTGGATCTGGTGATGTGAATTTGTTGAGATAGCAAAGCAATGGGGATAATCCACTATTATTCAGAATATTCACATCAATATCTGGATTTGACATTAACTTCTCAAAAGTTTCTCTATTCCCAATTCGAGAACATGAAATGTGGAGGACAGTATTCCCTTTATGATCCACAGCATTGATATTTAAATTACCACAATCCAACAATTGAATTAAACAATGTTCGTTAACTTCAGCTGAAAGATGCAAAGGAGTTTTTTCTTCCCCAACATTTGCTAAAGTTAGATCCACAGCCTCGCTGTACACTGTGAGGAAGTGCTGCAACATACTATGAGCACCAGTTACAGCACAAAGGAGATGAAGGGGTGTCTCACCTTGAAAATTTTGAGCATTTACCTCAAGATCAAAGTGATTCTTAAAGAGGGGTAAAGAATATTCAGGGAACTTCTCAAAAGCATAATGAAGAGCTGTGTTTCCATCTGTCTCATTCCTCAAATTCAAATCGACTCCAGGCATCTCGAACATCTTCTCAACATATTCATAATTCCCATTCCTTGCTGCAATGACCAAGGAAGATTCACCTTTAGAATTCAATTGATTCACATCCACACCTGGTTTGGCTAAAAATGCATCCATAGCTTGTTTATGTTCTGATCTCAACTGAGTCTTCCCACTTAAAATCATCAGGGCTGTATTGTCATCCTCATCAACCTCAATTAAATTCACCAAATCAGAAGTAAGAAGTGCCTCACAATGAAATGGATGTTCTTTAGCAGCTATGTGTAAAGGTGTTTCATGAGAGTTGTTTTGGATGCCGATGTCACATTCATGATGAGTCACAATCTTGTCAAAGATAACATTTGTGCAATGCCTTGCTAGCACGTGACAAAAAGTATCTCCATGAGAATCCTGAATATTTAAATCAACCCCATCCATTTGGACAATATCAGAAATGACACTAGATTGATTGGATTTTGCCAAAAGATGAAGAACAGTTTCCGAATGTGTTTGAGTAAGATTGAAATCAATGCCAGGATAGTGAATCACTTTATTGATCAGATCAGGATTGCCAGCTTTCCTTGATAAAATGTGAAGAACTGTATTGCCATCTGTAGTTTGAGCATTGATATTGATCAAATGGGCATCCATAAAGATCAAGGCATAGTTTGGGTTTAGACTACAGGCTACATGCAAAGGATTTTCTTTATGGATGCCAGTGTCTGCAATATTCAAATCCAATTCTTCATGAGAAACTAGTTTTTCAATGATCTCCGATAAATCGTAGCTTGACCTTGACTTAGATATTAGATGAGAGATGGTTTCACCTTTTCCATTTCGTGAATTCACATCTACAAGTTCAAAGTCGAGGAGAGTCATTAGACACATTGGATTTCTTTCAGCGGCAATATGAAGAGCTGTGTTGTGTTTACTATCTTTAATTGTACAATCGCAATTCTTCCTTTCCTTCAACATGTCAATCAAGTGTTCATAATCACTTACAGCAGCAATATAATGCAAAACAGTTTTCTCTTCATCATCTTGATTATTAATATCAAGGGATTCGACTTCTAGCAACTTCTCCACATATTCTATATTCACTCGAGCGGCATGATGGATAGGAGTTCGATCGTAATTATCTTTGATGTTAAAATCAGTGTCTGGATGCCTGATGAAGTCATCCAATATTTCCAAATGCCCGCTTGAAGAACATAAAATGTGTAAAGCTGTTTGGTTCGATAAATTTGGTGCATTTACATCAATAATATCACAATTCTCCAACAGGATACTCAGGTAAGAAGGATTCGACTCAGCAGCAATATGAAGAGGAGTCTTTCCAACACCATTTTTAATCGTCAAATTTAACTCTTTCCTGCTCGAAAACTCTGTAATCAAGTTCTCCCTTCCAATAATTGTCATTAAATTGTGAATGGGTGTGTTTCCAATTTGATCTTGCGCATTTAATTCAATGGCTGGATGGTACAGTAAAAAAAGAGCGTGGGAAGGACATCTCGCACAACACATATGAAGTGGAGTCTTCCCTTTAAATTCAAAATTCACATCAATCCCCTCAATCCCAACCAACCCCTCAAAGATATCATCTTTATTCATTCTATCAGAAGCAATAACAATTGGGGTTTTGCCTACAGAGTTGACAATGTTTGGATCTAAACCTTCAAAAGTTTTGACAATGCTTAGAATTTCAGCATCATTATGACTTTCAGCAATGAAATGCAAACAAGAATTCCCCTTCTTATCAACAGAATTGATATCAACCCCCTCCATTGTTAATAATAATTTGCAGATTTCAAGGGAATTTTGATTTTTGAAAGAGGCTAGAACTGGTGATTCATGGTTGTTGTTCTCAATATTCAAGTCGATGGTTGGAATTTCAAGCAACTTATGAACAATCTTGATATCCCCACCATCCAAGGCTGCACAATGAAGAGGTGTATCCCCATCGTCATTCGTAAGGTTAACCTCACTTCCATCAAGGATTTGAACCAGTTGAGACACGAACTTATCATTGTGAGACCTGCAGCAGATGTGAAGAGCTGTGTCACCCACATTGTTTTGAAGAGAGCAATCCAAACCTTCAATTTTGACCAAGAATTTAACAGCCTTGATGTTTAAGTTCTGGGCTGCTATGTGAAGAGGTGTATTTCCATCATTATCTTGCATGTTAAAAGTAGCTCCATGGTCTAATAGCAGTTGGGCCAATTGAATCTTGGGCGGTTCTCTGTCAAACACATAATGGACAGGAAAATTGCCAAGCTTCCCCAAGTTAGGGTCAGCTCCATGGTCCAGGTACAATCCAGCCAGCTGGTTGTGTTCATTTTCATCCATCGCAATAGATAGTAAGGGTGGGTAACTGTCAGCATAGTTAGGATCACATTTTGCGTCCAATAAATACCTGGTGGCTTCGTAGAAGGCTGGTTGAATTGACCCTGTCAGCATTGTGGTTAAACAAGTTTGGGTGAGAAAAGTGGTGTGAGGATCAGCTCCAGCATCTAACAATAGCTTGATCAGCTTTGCATTTACAGTAGTGCAGGCTATAAACAAAGCAGTTTTCCCCTGAGCATCTTGGATATCCAGGTCCACCCCATGGCTTGTCACCAAGTCCATCCATCGCTTGTTCTTCACAAAATGAACCAAAGAAGATACATTGGGAGCTTCGAAGGATGGATTAGCTCCAGCAACCAGCAACATCTCTGCTAACTCAAAATTCTGTTTTAGTGCAGCTAGTCTGAGAGGAGATTCCTTGTTATTTCCTAATCTTCTGGTTGGAATAGGATCTACGACAGCCCCAGCATCCAACAAGATCTGAACCATCTGACGATTGTCGCCCCTCACTGCCTCCCATAAAGGGAAGGCGTTGAAAGAATCTGGGATCTCCATGTCAGCCCCATGATCGAGGAGGATCCCCACCACATCCTGCTTGTTGAGGGTGACTGCACTGAAGAGGGGGGTGTGACATGTTTGAGGATGAGTGAAATTCACTTCTCCACCATTTTCAATCAGCAAATTTATAACATCCCTGTTCGCCCACTCAACAGCTAGAAGCAAAGGTGAGTTATTTCCCTATTGTTAGAAAAATTAATCAAGTGTTGGAAAAAGTATCTAACTATTGATAAATTTTGATCTATACCGTCTCATTCAGGTTTGGATCAGCTCCAGCTTGCAACAAATATTTCACAATATCCTTGTTTTTCCCGTGAATGGCCTCACAAAGAGCGGTCTTCCCAGAATCAGAGGATTTATAGTTGTAAGAGATCTCGTGTTCCATGATGAACTTAGTTACAGCTCTTAATTTACCATGTAAGCATGCCAAAAGAAGCTATGAAGATGAAAGCAATGAATTCAAAGAAACAAAAAAAAAAGATTTTGAGACAATGGAGAACCTGTTCAGCTTGGGGGAGCGAGTCTGTGTTACCCATCAATAGTTAGTTGAGCTGAAAATCAAGTTTCTAATAATTGAAATGAACGTTTACATGATTAAAATTTTGAATAAAAATTTAATATGCGATTTTATATGACTAGAACATTTTAATATTTTCTTTGGTCTTAAATTTATTCAAGTATATCCTTATTTAAACAAAATTAAGCATGCTAATAACAAAATTAATAACTCTACAAGGAGGAACGAAGCAATTGGTTCGACGGACTCTAAATTACTTCTCTTTGGGTGCAGCTACTGAAATACTTTCCCTTCGAACTGAGCTAAACCGATGTTCTCTATCAGGTGCAATCACTAAATTTGAGGAGGTGTGGGGAGAATTAGCCAATAAGGGCCACTCTTTCTCTGAAATTGAAAGACTTCAACATTTGCGAAGTTGTTCAAGAGGTTAGATGGTCATTTTCAATAATATTACATCCTTAAATATATAGGCCAAAATCCTGTTAGATTGTTTGAAGTGTATAATGACATGAAAGAGAATGGGATGGGGTCTGAAAAGCTCGATGAAAGTGTTCTGATGTCTTTGGCGAAGTTAGCAGATCACAAAGTTTATCATTTAAGCGGGAAGGGAAGGGGTGGTGGAAATTTTGAATTCATAAAATTATAATATAATGTGTGGTCATTATATTAGACTGCTTTAACGATGTTTCATGATCTTGCTACCCCCTCTTTGAGAAGCAAGTTGGCGGTGTTGTTGTCTTTGATCAAATCAGGTTTTTCAGATGAGAGTTTGAACAAAAGAAGAATTGGGTTAGTTGGTTAGTTTCAATCTATTCTTTACCTTTTATTGAATCACAAATATATACCATCATTGACTAACCATCTATTATATGTCTATTTCATCCTTGTGAAAATTAGGGGAGAGATACTCTGCTGGGTTGATGTTGGAAAAGTTGAAATTTGAGAGTGAATGCACCTTATTTGCTGTAAATCCAACCTCAGACACAATTGGTGATTTCATTTATTATATTTAATAATAAAGACTTATATTTTTGATTGATTTATAGTGGATTCTTACACCCCCTCTCTTTCATGGAAGATCTCGTCCTTTTCTCCAACCATCATCTCAGATAAAGCCAATCAAGGAAAAATTAGGTATGAATCTTATCAATTTTTTTATCTCACATCCCAAATCACATGAAAAAATCTCTTTAATATTCAAATCTAAAATCACATCTCTCATTTTGATTGATATTGTAGATTGGAGGAAGTTTGGCCACCTAAAGTTAGAAATGAGAAAATTTCAAGAGAATTTTATGATCTCAATTATTACTCATTTTTTTTTATATATTTTGGTGATAGGATGATCATTTGGATTTGGAAGAGGTGAAATCTAATCTATCTGGTTTATATTTATTGGATTTGATATTGGAATTAATTATATTTATTTTGTTAATAGATTTCAAGACAAGTTTTTAAAAATAAATCAGCATTCTCTTTTTTCTTTTTATGTTTGAAGATGGTGGAAAAAATAAAAAATCATAGATTAAAATATTAAAATTCTTATATTCTCTTAGAGCATCAACAATCCTCTGATTCTTCTTCATCTGTGGTGGCTGTTTATTCATTTTTGGAGCAATATCTTGTTAGTTTATGCTACTCAAATCAAACTTCCAAAGCTTTCCAACTTTTATCTGACAATCAATCCAAGTTTTAATTTTAATGACATAGAAAAAGAAAAAAGAGAAAGAGATTTCCAACAACTTTTTATTTGAATATATGAGGAGATTCATTATTCTACATTTTTTTGAGAGAGAGAGGGGGATGTCTGATAGTTGTGAAGGAGAAAATGAAAGAGAGATTGTTTTGAATTTAAAAAACTGAAAATCAATTTCAAATATTCATTATCATTTCCTCCCCCTCTTAGAGAGAGATTGGTGACAAGTAACAAATTGTATTTCCTACAACAAAGAGAGGAGTTTTGGATGTTGATCTTTGATATCTTGAGGTTTTTGACTTTTTGTTTTCATTTTTCATTTCATTTGATTTTGTTTTTAGGGAGCAAAGGTTTATTACTATTGAGATGTTTTGAGGAGATATATGATCTCCATCTTCTTTTAATCCTTCTCAAAACTGATTTGATATTATTTCAATTGTTAATTGTTGTTTTCAGAGATGGGTTTGAAGGGAGGAGGTGGAAGGTCAAGATGAAAGGTTTTGAAAAAAAAAATAAGAACATCATTTCATTCTCACTTATCAAGCAACTTATGATTTATCTAAAACCCATGGTGATATAGAATTTGGTGTGGATCCATACCAGCCTGATCATGCCTCTCTTTCACAAAATAATTCGTCTTTAAGAAGGATGGTGGATGAGGTTTGGCTCAATTAAAAAAGCAACAAAAATCCTGACATCACAAATCACAATTTTCTAGGTATGTTCGATCCCAACTGATAGTATCATTGCTACTGAGAAGACGAAGGATGCACGCTTTTTCAAAAGAAAGTTACGGAGACTTCACGAAGAGGGGAGAGTGCAGGTTTTCAAGTGAATTTGTCAACTTTGTAAATTTTATTTTTTTGGTTCTAGGAATTCAATCAGCTGAGGTTTATTAATTAACAATTTTTGGAGGAATATCTTACTGTAAATTGATAAAATAGGTCACATATAAAAACAAGGGGGTTATCAGTAGAAATATAAAGAGCGTTAATCGTAGTAAATAACTCCATTTTCAGAAACACATTTTTTTACCAACAAATTTTTTTAGCTTGATTCGTTATTTTCTCGAAATTCACTGAATCAATGTTATCTTTCAAAACAAAAACAAAAATTAAAATAGCAGCTAAGTCCGTAGGCCTCTGCCTTTTAATTCTTGGTGGGCTAGTTTTTGCGTTTTTCCAAAAAAATGATGAAAATTTATCAAATGGTGAACGTGAGCTTGGTGGATGTGACAAAGAGAAGGCTGATCCTCCTGGACTTGTGGTAAGAAGCATCAATTGTTATGTATAGAGAGTTTAGATATTATGAAATCGTAGTTGTCGAGCTGTAAAAATCTTTTTCTGATTTTGTAAATTTTTCAATTTTTAGATCTTGTACATTATTGGATGTTTGTATATGTTTTTGGCCTTAGCCATTATATGTGATGAGATGTTCGTCCCATCTCTGGAAGTGTTGAGTGATCAATTGAATATGGGGCCTGATGTAGCCGGTGCTACTCTTATGGCAGCTGGTGGATCTGCACCTGAATTATTTACAAGTGCGATTGGTACCTTCCAGGAGTCAGATGTTGGATTCGGAACGATCGTAGGGAGTGCAGTTTTTAATGTACTGTTTGTGATCGCCATGTGTGTGATCTTCTCGAAGGAGGTGCTTGTGTTAACCTGGTGGCCTTTATTTCGAGATGTCTCTTATTACATCCTCTCCTTGTGCGTCCTCTCCGTCTTCTTCACTGGAACTTCAGAGGGGGAGATCACTTTATTAGAAGCCCTCGTCCTCTTCCTCTTGTATTTTGGGTATGTAGCCATCATGCTTAAGAACCAGGACTTGTACCAATGGCTGATCAATGAGAGTTGTTTGTCCAAGTATGAATCTTTGAAGGGACATGATGCTGAGGATGAAGACATCAACATGAGACGAGTTTCAACCTTCAGAGCGGGTGTGCTCCAAATCATGCTCTCCTCTAAGGATATGTTGGACAAGGCTGGGGTTGGGATCGTAACTCGGATAGCGGGGAATGTGAGGGAGACCTTTGACAAGATCGATGAGGATGGGAATGGATTGCTTGACACAACTGAGATTGGACATCTCCTAGAAGGGTTGGGGGCTCCACATTCTGAGGAGGATATTGGACATGTTATGGATGAGGTGGACACAGATGGAGATGGGACTATTTCCTTCGAGGAGTTCACAGTTTGGTACCTCTCCTCAGAAAAGAGGATTCGAGCTGAGATGAGAACTCTCTTCAATCAGTTTGATCAAAACGAGAATGGGGCCATTGAGGTTGGAGAATTGAAAGCCCTCCTTGAGGAACTTGAGCATTCAGTGGAGGATACACAAGTGGAGGAGGCCATCACCCTGTTGGATGATAACCAGAATGGTGAGATCACCTATGAGGAGTTTTCCAAGTGGTATGAAGAATCGCTCTTTTGGGAGGAGAAGAAGAACAAGGCAGAAGCTGCTGGAGAAGCAGCGGAGGGTTTAAGTTTGGCCCCACCACCTCCTGAAGAGAGGAGTTTTACAGCTATGTTTATGTACGTGGTTTCCTTGCCTCTTGTGTTTTGCTTCAAGTACACGTTGCCCGACATGGCCAATCCTGGATTGCAAAAGTACGCCATTTGCACCTTCCTTGGCTCCATCGCTTGGATTGGGTTCTTCTCATTCTTCATGGTCTGGTGGGCAGAGGTGATTGGTAATACCTTTGGAATCCCCACTGTGGTGATGGGTTTGACTTTCTTGGCTGCTGGTACTTCTGTCCCAGATCTCCTTTCTTCAGTGATCGTAGCCAAGCAAGGACAAGGAGATATGGCAGTTTCCTCCTCCATCGGATCCAACATCTTTGATGTCCTCGTCGGCCTCCCCCTCCCCTGGCTCCTTTATAACCTGGTGAAGGGGGAAACCGTGTTAGTTGGGGCTGATAATCTGTCTATTTCAATTCTGGTGCTCTTAGGGATGTTGGCGGCCGTGATCATCATTGTGATGGCTTGTGGTTGGAAAATGACAAAGAGTATGGGGTATTCAATGTTTGTCTTATACTTTTTGTTTGTTGCACAAGATCTTGCCAGAGCTGATTGGGAAAATGCTTGTTAAAAAGAAAAAGAGAACCATTTATACAAACCACGAAAGAAGATATTTCAAGAGACAATCATCCATCCCATCCATCCATCCGGTTATTTAGATCCAATTTTTTACAATTTTTACCAACAATAATACACCATCCCCAATGAAACCATCCTTTATTTTGTAAAAAGAGGGAAACCAAACAAAAAAGAAATCTTAAAAGAAAGGAACAAAAATTAAATTCGTTTAAATAAAAGAAAAATTCGAATAATTAAAACCAAATTGAAAACCTTCATGAATTTTCTTGTTGATCTTTTTGGTTTATCTATCTTTGTTGTTAATTAATTTTTGAAAAAATTCTCTTTTTTCTCTTTCATAATTCAGTTTCTTCAACTCCAGGAACATTTTCCCCATCCTCTTCATCTTCATCCTCTTCGTGGATCATATCTCGGATTTCATCCTTGGCCTGATTGAACAGGTTCTGGAGCTCCTTTAATCGTTTATCCATGTCTCCAATCTCAGCATCAGCATCAAAGGATCTCTCCCCACTCTCTTGGTTGGTGGGTTGGTAATGGTGGTTGGATTCTACTTGCTGTTGTTGCTGCTCCTCTTCATCTCCTCCCAATGATTCTTCTTCCTCTTCTTCTTCATGTGATTGAATTTGCTGAACATACATAACCTCCTCCATCCTCCCACTCCTCGAACTCCAAACCACATCTCCATCTTCCTCTTCCTCATCTTCTTCGTCTTCATCGCTATCATCCATCAACTCACCTCCCTGATTTTCATGAGATGATTTTCTAACTTTGAATGAATCAGAATGTAGATTAAGCAGTTTCCCATACTCCCTCTTCACTGTAGGCTCCTGGAAGAAATCGATCTCAGAGAGGTTTTGTGATGGTTCCTCTTCATCTTCTTCTTGATCTTCTTCTAAGCGAAAAGGAGATCTAGACCTCTTTGGGTTCTGTAATTCTGGCTCCTCCTCATCCTCAGAAGTTGATTCTTCATGTCCAAATGATTGGGATGAGAATTTCCTCCTCCGACTCCCCTCACTTCTGTAATACCCAGAGGGGGATCTGGATGGGGAAATTGGAGGTCTTGTTGTTGTTCTTCTGGGTGGTGTCATGGATCGAGCTTTTGAGGCTGCTGTTGGTGCCATCAAGCTACTCCCCTCCCTTCTAGCCCTGTACCTCCTCGCCTTCTTCTTCTTGTTCTTTCTTGAAAATTGTGAATTACCTTCTTCATCATCATCATCTGAGGAGGAATAGTGGGAGGAGGAGTATCTTGAGGAAGATCTTCTGCTACTACCAGATGAAGAATAACCAGAAGAGGCAGAAATCAATGATTCTTTGCTCAGCCTCCTTCTCCTCTCTGTTGCCTTAAGTTTCTTCTCTTTGCTTCTTTGGTATGCAGTTGGATCGAATCTTGGTATTGGGGATGATGATCTTCCTTTGCTCCTCCCCCTCCCTCCTCTTGTTGTTAGTGATCCAGCTGGATTTCTTGTTGTTTTCTTCTTCTTCTTTCTGTTTCTTCTCTTCTGACTATCCATCGACCCCTCCCTCGAAGAAATGGAAGAATTTTTATTTTTTGATGATGATGATGGTGAATTTGATATTCTTCCTCCACCCCTCCCCTTGTTCTGTTTCTTTTTGTTGGAACTTGCATTGCTAATATTTGATCTCCCTCTCCTTGAACCCATAGAAGAAGAAGAGTAAGTTGTGGAGGTGATGCTCACATCATTCTCACCCCCTCCCCTCCTCCTCTTAGCCCTCAACAATGATTTTAGCTTCTCAACTCTCTCTCTTTCTTTGTTTAGTTTATTTGCTAATTCTCCCATCTCTCTTTGTAAGTTCCTCTATTTTTTAAAACTCATATAATTCAATCCAAAGGAATCAATACAAAAATAAACCATCTCTCTTTGGTGATCTGATTCCATGTGCTTCATCCCTCTCTGAGTTTCCTTCAATTTCCTTTTGACAGATTTATCGTTCTCCATGGTCCCCCTATCCACCCTCCTTTCAGTTTTCATTTGATCCGCTTCCTCCCCCAATCTTTCTATTGTGCGAAGTTGAGATTGATTCTCTTTCCGAAGCTTTGACATCTCCCTCCCAATCCTGCTCTCATCCACCTCCCTCAACCTCCCCTCCATCCTCCTCACTCTATGCTTCAATTCAGTGTTTTCCCTCCTCAAGGATGAGATGAAGGAGTCTCCCCCATTCTCATCTTGATTCCCTCCTCCTTCTTCTTTTTTGTTGTGATTGGAAGTTTCTTCTCCCTCACCAGACTCCTGCCCCTCCCCAACCCTCACCCCTCTATTAGCCAACATCTCTCTGTACCTCTCCACTTCTGTTCTGAGTCTGAGGATGGTTCTTTGTTGAGATGTTGGATTTGGTGTCTCCTCAAAGAGAAGAGGGAGGGGGAAATGAACTCTGTCAAAGTCAACTGTGTAGGTTAAGATCAAATATCGCCTCAGAGCCCTATTATTTATTTATTTATATCATCAATGGGAACATTAGAGAGTTAACATATATATATAAACGTAGTAGAGGAGGAGGTGGAGTGGGAGGAGGAGATGGTGGTATTTGATGAGACAGGTTGTCCTGTCTTCCCAGCTCTTAGCATTTCCTGTTTTGAATGAATAAAATCATCCAACAACAAAGAAGAGAACAAAAACCAAGTCTGAGTAAGTGAGAAGGTCAACAAATACAGAATCCCTCCCTCTAGTTAGACCAGAAGCGAGCATTTGGATGAAGATTGGGAATTTCTTATATGATCCAGTTTTCTTTGTGATGCCTTCAATATCTATGTATTTTTTAAAAAGAGACAAATTTATAAAACATCAGAATGAAAATTACTCACATGCTGCTGAGAATTCCCCAACCCATCTCTCTCCACTCTCATCATTCTCTGCTTCCAAAATAAGGGTATCAGAGTTCTTCACAGCAAGGGTTATTCGATATAAAGTTCTAACAAATGAATGGAACAAATTTTGAACTTTGATTGAAATCAAAAAACGATTAATTTCTCATACCCATGAAATCGAAGAACTTTCTCTTGATAAAGATCAAACTCTTCCATCGCTTCTATTTAATATTTTCAAATTTAAATAAGCTATAAACGAGTTTTACTTTGATAACTAAAGGGTTTCAAAAAAATCCATTCTTAACAAAATTTTAGCTTATCTAGAGCAAAATTTTGATAGTAAATACATGATTTGGAATACAAACATACTCGTTTTTTATACATTCAACAATCATAAGAATTCTAAAAACATAAGAATAAAATAAATAAACAACAATTAAACCTACAGGAAACTGTTGAAGTTTGAAATTCAAAATTCAAATTTTAAGCTAAAATTTTCAAAGCTTTAATTACAGGTTTATAACTTAAAATTTTAATTTATTGGATGTCTTAAGTATATATAATATATCTAATTTATTAAATGGAGAAGTCTTATGTCTTGAATTACTTAGGAACTATGAACTGTGAGTGTTTTTTATTTAAAAATGGAGTTGTTTGTGCCGTCACTTCTCAAACGGAACGAACGACGGCTATATTTCTTTCTATATCATCCCATTTCTTCTTAAGTGTTGATGAATATGGATGTTACAGACGGTTTTCAACTCATTTTACTCCATCTTATCTCCGGTCTATCGTTTTTAAAGCCTTAAAATTTAAAAATCGATTTGGTAAAATTTTCATTCCCGATTGGTGGATTCAAAGAGAGAATGAAGAGAAGAAGGCAGCTCAATCCATCCATGATCCACCCATCTCATATCTAATGGAGGTGAGTGACATGGATGAAATGGGGGAAGAGTGTCAAATCGTTGGGAAGGTGTTAAAAATTGGTTATAAAGTGGGAGAGGAAATTTTAAAGATTTTTCATTTACCTCTTCTCCTTCCAACTTCTTTCATTTCACAACAAACAGATCCTCAATCTGATATATATCCAAATTCACTATCATCTTCATCTTTTTCTGATGGGGGTTGGTTGGGTGAATATGAAGTTG
>Ga0209992_10002942_pt1 | contig 14931 bp, 13 predicted proteins | sample 2SBtaG_2_FD_182564 | JGI IMG/M metagenome (GOLD analysis project Ga0209992, IMG submission 182564) | Deep subsurface microbial communities from Kolumbo volcano to uncover new lineages of life (NeLLi) - 2SBTROV12_ACTIVE470 metaG (SPAdes)... | ecosystem: Environmental > Aquatic > Marine >... | reverse complement strand
TTCCGGTGAATTGTTTTGCCATATTTTTCAATCGGCATTGACGCGCCCGGCAAACCAATCTCAATTGAAGCCAGGTTTTAGCAAGGGCCACCGCATGAAAGTAAACGGAAAACATTATCGCTCGATCTGGTTTGACGCGGCCAGCGGTCAGGTACAGATCATTGATCAGCGCTGGCTGCCGCATGAATTTCGCGTGGTTGATCTGTGCAACCGGGACGATTTTGCGGCCGCCGTCCGCGATATGTGGGTGCGTGGTGCGCCTCTGATTGGCGCGACGGCGGCGTATGGCGTGGCAGTTGAAATGGCGAGTGATGCTTCTGATGCGTCCCTTGATGCGATCTGGGATTTTTTGCACGAAACCCGGCCAACCGCCATCAACCTGCGTTGGGCACTGGACGATATGAAAGCCTTGCTGACGCCATTGGCAAATGCAGACCGCGCCGGCGCTGCCATGAAACGCGCCCATGAAATCTGTGAAGAAGACGTGGAATGCAACCGCATGATCGGCGTGCATGGGCTTGAGATAATAAAGAAACTCGCAGCGCGAAAAAAACCGGGCGAGACGGTCAACATCCTGACCCACTGCAACGCGGGCTGGCTGGCAACGGTGGATTGGGGCACTGCCACATCGCCCATGTACCACGCCCGCGCTGCTGATATTCCGGTTCATATCTGGGTTGATGAAACCCGGCCGCGCAATCAGGGCGCCCTGCTGACATCCTGGGAAATGAACAGTCACAACATTCCGCATCATCTGATTGTCGATAACGCCGGTGGCCATTTGATGCAGCACGGACAGGTGGATATGGTGATTGTGGGCACCGACCGCACCACCGCGCATGGGGACGTGTGCAACAAAATCGGCACCTATCTGAAAGCGCTGGCCGCAAAAGACAACAACGTTCCGTTTTACGTGGCGCTGCCGTCAACCACCATCGACTGGACGGTAAAAGACGGGATTGCGGAAATTCCGATTGAAGAAAGAACCGATACCGAAGTTACCCACGTGCAGGGCAAACTGGCCGATGGAACCGTGGCCGAGGTGCAGATTTCACCTGATGGCACGCCCGGTGGCAATCCGGCGTTTGATGTAACGCCGCGCCGGCTGGTGACCGGCCTGATTACCGAACGCGGGGTGTGTGCGGCCTCACCAAGCGGACTGGCGGCGCTGTTCCCGGAAAAATCACTAGACTAGAAGGCCGGGCGCCGCGAAAAGTGCGGCCCTATTCCATCTGTGCGAACGCTCTGATAACCAAAACACAACAACGCCGCGTCTATGCGCTGCGGACATAAAATATCAAAGCGGGCGCATTATGGTTGCAAACACCTGGGATCAAGGCGAAGCGGCCAAACGGCAAAAGGCCGCGGGCAACAACGTTGCTGATCAACAATTGGCGTTGCACATCTATGGCTCGCAGCTGATCGGGCAAAACCCGGCACTGGTGCAACATGGTGGCGGCAACACCTCCTGCAAAGTTGTACGCGAGGATCTTTTTGGCGCCAGGATTGACGTTCTGCACATCAAAGGCAGCGGTCATGATCTGGCCACCATCGGCACATCCGGCATGCCCGGTGTGAGGCTTGACAATTTGCTGGCGATCCGGGCGCTGGAAGCCTTGTCTGACGCGGATATGGTCAATGCCACGCGGGCCAATATGCTGGACACCGGTGGCCCGACGCCCTCTGTTGAAACGCTGCTGCACGCCTATCTGCCGCATGCGTTTATCAATCACACCCACGCAACCGCCATGCTGGGATTGGCCAATCTGCCAAATGCCGCAGAAGTGATCCCACAGATATTTGGTGATAAGATCGCGGTTGTTCCCTTCTTTATGCCGGGATTTGAACTGGCCAAAGCGGCCGCCGAAGTTTACGAGGCCAATCCGCGTGTTGAGGGCCTTATATTGTTGCAACACGGGCATTTTGCGTTTTCTGATGATGCCAAAAAAGCCTATGATCTGATCATCGATCACACAAATCTGGCCCAGGATTGGCTGATCAAAAAACGCGGCGGGAAACTGGCGCAAAGCCAACGGGCGCAGGCGGACATGGCGACGCAAGCCACCGAAATACTGCCAATCCTGCGCGGAATAATCGGTGCAAAAAATGCGGCTTTCTTGGGCAACCCGGATGCTGCCATGCCGGTCATGGATCTGCGCTGCGGCGCAAACGTAGCTGAATTTTTTGAGCGAAATGATCTGCCGGTCTTAAGCAGGCGCGGGGTTGCCACGCCTGATCATGTGATCCGCACCAAAGGGTGCCCGCTGGTGCTTGACGAAAAATCACTGAACGCGGGTGCAAAGGGTATAAAAGCGGTGGTGGAAGACTATATCACCGGCTACCGCAGTTATTTTGATACCCACGCCGCAATATCGCAAAGCCCAAAGATCATGCTGAACCCGGCCCCCAATCTGGCCTGGATCAAGGGGGTTGGCGTTGTCGGGATCAGCGCGACGGCCAAAGCCGCGGGAATTGCCGCCGATCTGGCCGAACAAAACATCGCCGCCATGAGCTATGGCCAGGATTGCGGCGGGTTCCATCCGGTGAGTGCGGCGCAATTGTTTGAGATGGAATACTGGTCGCTTGAACAGGCCAAACTTGGCAAAGGGGTGCCGCCCGCGATGGCGGGCCGGGTGGTGATGGTGACCGGTGGCGGCGGGGCCATTGGGCTGGCCACCGCCAAGGCGTTTGCCAAACTCGGGGCGAATATCTTTCTGGTCGAATTGGAACAATCAGCACTGGATGATGCGCTGGCAGACCTTGGCGCTGGTCACAGTGGCATTGCCGTTGACGTGACGCATGAAAAGGCGGCTGATATCGCCACGGGCGCCTGTTGCGCGTGCTTTGGCGGGCTTGATATTTTGGTGTCCAACGCCGGGGCCGCCTTTAGTGGTGAAATGACAGAACTTTCCAATGCCACACTGCGCAAAAGTTTTGAACTGAACTTTTTTGCCCATCAGTCCTTTGCTGCCGCCGCCGCAAGGGTGTTTGAAAAACAATCCCGTGGCGGGCAAATCCTGTTTAACGTTTCAAAACAAGCGGTAAACCCGGGCAAAGGCTTTGGCGCCTATGGCATTCCCAAGGCCGCCACGTTCTTTTTGCTGCGCCAACTGGCGCTGGAACTGGGCCCCGGGGGCGTGCGCGTGAACGGGGTGAACGCTGATCGCATCCGATCCGGTCTGTTGGACGCGGATTTCGTCAGCGCCCGTGCAAAGGCCCGTGGTGTTGACGAAAAAACCTATATGGCCGGCAATCTGATCCGTCGGGAGGTCAAGGCTCACCACGTTGCGGACGCTTTCGTTGCGCTGGCCCAAAGCGAACGGACAACCGCCCATGTGATGACAGTGGACGGCGGCAACATCGAGGCCGCCTTGCGGTAAATGGTGCCCTACACGGACTCGAACCGCGGACCTACTGATAACATAAACGTCGTTCTAAGTTTCACCCATATTCTTGCGGGTTCCTACACATATATGCATCATGTATTTGTGGGTCCATAGGAAACCGTATGAACCTACGGGCAAAATGTAAAACGCACAAGAAAATCAGATGGCAATCAGATTGAATGAGCGAAAGGCTGCGGCACTTAAACCGCGGAAGTCTTCTTGCGAGGTTCGCGATGATGTGGTGCGGGGCCTGATTTTGCGGATCGGAGTCAAAGGTCCAAAGGTCTGGGAGATTATCACCCCGGATGGAAAGACCGAAAGCGGACGACGGCAGCGCACGCGCGCGCGATTGGGATTGTTTCCTGATTTATCGGTGAAGGACGCCCGAAGTGCCACTGAGGCGATTAAGGCGGACCGACTTCGCCCAGGCGCTGCCTGAGGCATCAACACAGTGAGCGAGCTGTTTGGCCGATATACAAATGCTGTTGGCGCGCGGATGCGTTCTTTCCAAGACGTCAAGTCCGTATGGCGCATCTGGGCAGAACCACGGATCGGCAAAGTTAGGATAACGGACCTCAGCATTTACCACGGCATCGACCTGCGGGATAACGTCGCGGCAGAATCTTCCCAAATCAGAGCAGCATCAGCCATCCGCGTTCTGCGACCCATGCTGTCATGGGCGGCAAGTGAAGGATATTTGCCCGTCGACCCGTGGCTGGGGCTCAAGGTTGGTCAACTTGCTCAATCGCGAACGTATCCGCCGCAGGAAATACAAAACACGCGAGGCTGCGAGGCAAGACGTTTTTGGCTACATCGAAATGTTCTACAATCCAAAACGAAAGCATGCGAGAAACGGGATGCTGTCGCCCGTCGACTTCGAAAATAGACAACAAAATGTGAACCAAGAAGGCGCCTAGGAAACTAGGGGCTATTCAAAACTTCAAAATACCGCTTTGCGATCTCGACTTCTTTAGACATCATTTTTTCTCTTAATGCTGATTTGCGGTGCCGGTGCCCAATAGCAGACATTAATGCAATCTGCAGCACGTGTCCGCAAAGAGAACTTGTTTGGACCACGATTGCGGACGTGAGCTGGACTGCGGGTTTTCATTCCGGGTGCAGCGAAAGTCCGCTTCAAGCCCAATTCTTCCGAATACTGCGAGACATTCGAACGTCCGAAGTTGCACTTTTGTTTATGTGCAGCGAAGGTCAGATCAGGTCAAATTTTGAATAGGCCTACGTTTGATGTTCACCTTAAAATTAACCAGACAGTTTGGCGTCCGCTGTCGCGTCCCAACCCAAGTTTGCCGATACATCCTGCGCAATTCGGGCAATCCGGGTTCCGAGTTTGTCGCGGAACGCTGGCGTAAAGACCCGTACCGATCCGGTAGCACCGATGGACATTGTCCCACCTCTGACTGCACGTTGGAAATCGGCGTCGAAAGCCACGACAAACTTTATCGCAACCCCTTCCTAGATCCGCTGGAGCCGCATGAGTTGAAGGCGGACATCGCGACCCCTAAGGAGGCTTAGATGCCCGAAGCTGATATCGATCACCTGTATGATTACGAGCCCGAATATCTGGCGGATATACTGCGTTCGGTCAAAACAATTGCGATTGTGGGCGCCAGCGGCGACAAGACCAAATTCAGCTATGGCGTGCTGCGTGTTCCGCATGAAACCGGATATGACATGATCCCTGTGAACCCAAACCCAAAGCTGACTGAAATTCGTGGAATTCCAGTCGTTCATTCGCTGCAAGAAATCGACCGGCCCGTGGATATGGTGGAAGTTTTTCGTCCGAAAGAAGAGCTTTATGCCATCACTGAACAGGCCATTGCCATTGGCGCCGAGGTGCTCTGGGGCCAGATCGGCATCTATGACGACCGCGCGGCGAAACTTGCAGAAGACGCAGGACTAAAAGTTGTGATGAACCGCTGCCCAAAGATCGAACTGTTCCGCCCGTTCTGGAAGCCCCGTCTTGACCTCGCGATTTGACTGAGAGCTGCGCAGAATCTTATTTGGGCTCTGCCTGTTCGTGCGGGTGTTGCGGGGCCATAGACTGGCCGCTCACCGCAGTATTGAACTGGTTCAACACCAATCGAAAAAGGAAAACAAACACGGCTCAGACGTTCACCAAAAGCGTGAAAGACATCGTAAAGGTGGACATGTCGGCGTTGCCTGCGGTCAGCGTCCTAAGAATGTGATCTTTGGCGAGCTGCCAAAAACCTCGACTGGAAAAATCCGAAAAAACGAACTGAGAGATATGGTCCGCTCCAAAAACTGACCCCTGACTTACACGACTGGAAAAATACCATGGCTCACCAACTCGACTTTGCCCAATTCAGCTTTGGCACGCAGGTCCGAAAATCACCCTACTCCGACGCTGCTTTACGTTGGGGCGCGAAGGGGTTTTCCGTCTACAACCACATGTACATCCCGCGCGATTTTGGCGATCCGGCTCAGAACTTCTGGAATCTGGTCAATGAGGCGATCCTGTGTGACGTCTCTGTCGAACGCCAGGTGGAAATCAAAGGGCCGGATGCGGCGAAGTTTACTCAATTCCCTAACTGCCGAGATTTGTCCAAATGCCAGGTTGGACAATGTAAGTATGTGCTGATCACCGACCAGCACGGCGGGATCATCAACGACCCGATCCTCTTGAAACTGGCCGAGGATCATTTTTGGCTGTCCATTGCAGACAGTGACGTTCTGCTCTGGGCGCGTGGCATTGCGGTGAACGCGGGTATGGATGTCGAGATTTCCGAACCCGACGTGTCACCTTTGCAGTTGCAAGGTCCCAAGTCCCGCGACATCCTGCGCGCGGCCTTTGGCAACGCCCCGACTGAGCTCAAATACTACCGGTTCATGGAATTTGACTGGGACGGTGTACCACTCGTTGTTTCTCGCACGGGCTGGTCGAGCGAATTGGGTTACGAGATTTTCTTGCGCGATGGCTCACACGGAGACCGTCTTTGGGAACATCTGATGACCGTCGGTGCGCCCCTGGGTCTAGAGCCCGGCCACACATCGAGCATTCGCAGGATCGAGGCGGGCATGTTGTCTTATCACGCGGATATGACCCTTGCGAACAACCCTTATGAGCTGGGTATGGATCGTCTTGTCGATCTGGATATGGAGGCGGATTTTGTCAGCAAAGTAGCGCTGACCAGAATTAAGGAACAGGGCGTGTCGCAAAAGCTTGTAGGCCTGGAAATTAATGACGATCCCTTTGTTGGGTCCAACGACTTCTTTTGGCCTGTCCTGCAAGAGGGCGAGCAGATCGGCAGGGTCACGTCTGCGATTTATTCTCCAAGACTGGAAAAGAGCATCGCACTTGCGATGATCAACATCGAACACGCAGCATCCGGCACGGACCTACAGGTACACAAGCTGAGCGAAACGCGTACGTGCACTGTCGTGCCGATCCCGTTCTACGACCCCAAGAAATCGCTTGCCTCAGCGAGCTGACAGTACCGCTGCATAGCTTTAATCGCCTGCGCAGCAAAAGGTTCGTGTGATTTAGTCTGCGTTGAAGAACTCCGAACTTAGTTGAATTCCGTGACAAATATCATAGAAATCGACTTAATCGCATTGTCGAATTGAAAGCAGACATTGGCGCATACCCCAAGTTTTGATTTTCGAATGTGCTGTCGGTCGCATGAGCAGTGCATTTGCGGCGGCGTAAAGGAGAGTGTCCGAGCTTCTTCAACTTGCTCAAACGCGAACACCTTCCCGATCCGGCATCTTGCAAAACGTCGGATCGGGGTCAGGGTACCAAAGTTTCAATACATAAGGGGCTATTCAGTAGGCCAGTACAGAATGAGGACCATTTGATCGAATACTTGAAAGCACTCGCAGAAGACAGCGGCGCAACCTCGTCTTTGATTTCAGCCATAATTGCAGCTGCCGTTGCGATCATCGTCGTGGTTGTCAATGGCACCATAGCCCGCCGACAGCAGCGACTGCAGTTTCTTCAGCCAAAACTAGAAGAACTATACCTTCTCCTCAACGAAGTCGCGGAACGAAACACTCGTCTGTTTAAGTTGCTCGCCGCTGTCGTTGAGGGCGACATTGAGGCAAAAAAAACACCTTGAAGGACTTGATGATCTTGAGGTGTACGGACACCCGACTGCCAAAAAGATGGTTATGCTGGTGAGATTGTACTTTCCAAAACTGACGCAAATTCACCAGCTCCTGTTTTCAGCACAGCGGGAGCTAAGTCAAAAAATTTGGTCACTCTCCATGAATGAACCTATTGCTTTGGAAGAATTGTTGGGGGCTTCAGGGTGTGTAGGTCATATGCTTCGCTTGATGGAACAGGAGATGGTCGGGAACCAAAGAGTTCTTCTAAAAACAACCACCATCCCAAGATTTTATCAACAAGTAGGCGAAGCTGAAGTTCTTGATGTACCACCACCACCAGGCCCACCTCTAGCAAAACCAGGGTAAGGGAGACAGTAGAGTCGGTGCTTGGCACAGATTCTGTGCTTATACTGTACTCAATGAATGCCACACACCGATTGATCGGCGAATCATCTCATAAGCTCTTGTATTTATTACGAAAAATGGTGCCCCCACACGGACTCGAACCGCGGACCTACTGATTACAAATCAGTTGCTCTACCAGCTGAGCTATAGGGGCACTCGGGGTGCGTGTACCCGCAATCGACGGGGTGGATCAAGGGATATTTTGGCCGCTTTTAGGCACAGGAAGTGCCCTATTTTTAGATCAGAGCCACGCGGTATGGGCGAGGTTGTTATTCTGCAAACAGCTCTGATCGCACGCCCAGATAACTGTCCCAGGCGAACCAATAGGCGATATGTCCGGCGATACGCGGGGCGCGGGTGTTTTGGCTGATCAACGCATCCTCCTGGACGGTCCAATCGCCACCCTCGCTGTCAGTCAGCTGCCCGGCTGTGGCACCGGCGTGAAACAGAATGTCTCCGCGATCATAGGCGCGCACAGTCCGGGTTGCGGCATCGCCGATCAGCACCAGATTGGTGGCCCCGACGGCATCGTTCAGCACGCGCCCACCGGCAAATGTGCCAATCGGCCAGGCCTTTGCGTTCAACGGCAGTCGGATGCCAAACACGTATTCCTTTTGTTTCAGCCGGGACTGATCCACAAGCGCCGGGAACATCAGGTTGGGGCTGGCAAAATAGGAACTGTAAACAACACCAGAGCCATAGTCGCGGCGATAACCGGTGTTTAGCGACAGAATTTTGGTTGATGAATTTTCCGCTTTCCAGGCGTCCCAGCTGGTGATCACCACCGGGCGTTGTTTAAGCTTTATACCGCTGTGCACCAGCGGGCCCATCACCGGCTGGCCGGTGAACTGGTTCCAAAGCGAGTTGGTTTTGCGGTCAAACATCAGCTTGTTGGAGCGGTACAAAAACCCCGAAGAGCCAAAAACCAGCGGCGCGTCCTGACCGGCGATGTCGCCGGTTTCAAACAGAATGCCAGCCCCACACAACGTGCAATAGGCCAGCGCCACCGGCACGCCGCCGATCACATCGTTGAACATTTCGTGCCAGCCCATGATGCGCAAAGGATAGGCCCGGGCGTCGCCGTTGATCGCAACCCCAAACACCAGATCATCGCCGCGCATATAGGTGGCGGCGTCAGCATCAATAAGCGTTGGATTGTCCAGCGACGGGATGCCGTCCACCCGCACCCCGCCCCATGAAATCTCTTCCAGACGGATTTTCATATTTGCCGGATCGGTGGTTTTTTCATTCAAAAATTTCAGGAAATTGGGATCGATGCGGGAAAACATCGCCAGTTTGGTTTTCACATAGCTTTCATGCGCCGGAAATTCCGGGTGCGCTTCTTGCCACAGCATCCAGTCAAACCAGCCGGTGCCGGGATCGCCGGTGATCTGTTCGGCGGCCCAGTTCAGCGATTCCTCATCATAAAGGCCAAACCGGATGGCCAGAATTAGGGTTGGCAGCATGTCGGGGTTTTTGCGTGCAACGATGGTTTTCAGCGCTTCAAAACGCGCGTCGATGCTGCCGGTAAACAGAATGAGGCTGGCCTCTTCCATACCATCATCAGACGCGGCAGACAAAGGCATGGCAGCCAGCAGCAGCGATACGGCAAAAGCGCTTAGGAACAGGCGGGTTGTTTGGATCACAGACATTGGCTTTCCCAGTTGAACAAATTTCGCGGGTATTTGGTCTGGCGACTGTTTATCAACAATCCGCGGCCGATCCAGCAAACTGCTTTCACAGGCGGTCAAATCAGCGTCAGCTATTGAAACCCAATATCAGCGCGCCGTGCGCGCCAGCAATAAGACCGCCGCCAACCCGACGGCCATGACAATGATCGCGGCAGGCGCCGCTGCACCCAGGTTTTCCAGCGACGCCTGATCGTAAACCTGCGTGGCCAGCGTGTTGAAATTGAACGGCCGAAGCAGCAGCGTGGCGGGCAGTTCCTTCACTCCGTCCACAAACACCAACAACAGCGCCGTGGCAATTGAGCCCCGGATCATCGGTATATGCACGCGCTTTAACGTGCCGCCCGCCGTTTGGCCAAGCGAGCGTGCGGCCATGGAAAGCGACGGCGATATCCGCCCAAGCGCCGCATCCGCAGCACCCTGCGCGATGGCAAAAAACCGCACGAAATAAGCCAGCACAATTGCAAAGGCCGAACCTGTAAGCAAAAGACCCGGATCAAATCCCGTGGTATTTTCGATGAAATCAGCGACCCGCTGGTCAAATTTCGCCAGCGGAATCAACAGCCCGATGCCCAGCACCGCGCCAGGCGCAGCGTAGCCAATGGTTGTCAGGGGCAGGATCAGGCGTGGCAGGCGGCGACCCGAAAGCCTGACCCCGTAAACCAGCAGCAACCCGCCACAGACCGTCAGAACAGCCGCCAGACCGGCCACCCAGATGGTGTTCCAAAGAGCAGACAACAACGCGCTTTGCGCCCAGAACGCCGGGTTGTCAGCGGCATGAAACCCGATCACGGTTGCTGGCAGAATAAACCCGAACAAAAACGGCAGCAGGCACAGGATCAGCGCCAAAAGCGCAGGCAGGCCGGTTATCTTTTTGGGCTCGATCGGCAATTGCTGGCCGGTTGTGCGAAAAAACCTGATCTTTCTGCGGTTGGTTTTTTCCAGCGCCACCAGCACCAACACAAGACCCAAAATAACCACGGCAATCTGCGCCGCACCGCCGGCGTTTGACCCTTCCAGCCAGACTGAAAAAATGCCGGTGGTCAGGGTTTGCACGGCAAAAAACTCCACAGTGCCAAAATCATTGATGGTTTCCATCATCACAATCGCCATACCGGCGGCAATGGCCGGGCGTGCCAGCGGCAGGCCCACGCGAAAGAAACTGCCCCACGGCCCACAGCCAAGGGCGCGGGACACTTCCAATGCGCCCGTTGATTGTTCGCGGAACGCTGCACGGGCCAGAAGGTAAACGTAAGGATAAAGCGCAAGCGTTAAAACGATGATCGCACTGGGTCGCGAGCGGATTTCAGGAAATGCGTAGTCCCGCGCCGAAGTCCAGCCAAACATCGCCCGAAGGCCGGTTTGCACCGGCCCGGCATATTCCAGAAAATCCACCAGCGCATAGGCACCGATGTAGGCCGGAATTGCCAGCGGCAACAGCAGCGCCCATTGCAAGACGCGGCGAAACGGAAAATCGTACATCACCACCAGCCACGCCGCACCGGTGCCAACCAAAGCTGATAAAACGCCGGTGCCCACCATCAGCATGACCGAATTGCCAAAGTAACGCGGCAGGGTTGTGGCCATCAAATGTGGCCAGATATTTTCTGCCGGATGCAGCGCAATCCAGACCACCGACAAGATTGGCAGCAAGACCAGCGCTGCAATTGCCAACGCGCTTGCAGACCAGAAATCCGGTTTTCCAAGCCGCCTTTTCGGGCTTATCTGACTAATTTGATCAACCATTTCACCCGCCTTAAACGAAAGCGGTTTCCCTGTCCACAAAAGCGGTTATAATCGCTGTCAGGCAGGAAACAGCAAGAAATCAGACAACCCAATGCAAGTCGTTTTTCATGTCGGTGCCCATTGCACAGATGAAGGCCAGATTCAGGCCTGTCTGGCCAACAATCGGCAACAACTGGCAAAAGTTGGAATCGTCGTTCCCAACCCCGGCAGGTTCCGGCCGATTTTTTGGGAAACGATTGATGTTTTGAAAGGCGAGCCGGCAAATGCCGAAGTTCAGCAAGTCATGCTGGACTCGATCATCAACGCGGATAATCCAGAACGCATCATCTTCTCAAACAGCGCGTTTCTCAGCAACCCCCAGCGCGTGATGGCAGAGGATAAGCTGTACCCGGATGCGGCGTTTCGGGTGACTGACCTGAACAATCTCTTTCCCGATCAGGAGGTGGAATTTTGCCTGGCGATCAGAAACCCGGCCACATTGCTGCCTGCGGTTTTTGCAAAAATCGACTCCGGGGAGTTTGACGCCTATCTTGCCCAAACCAATCCCCTGCACCTGCGTTGGTCAGAGATGATCACCCGCCTGCGTGACGCCACGCCAAATGCTCAGCTTAAGGTCTGGTGCAACGAGGACACACCGTTTATCTGGCCGGAATTGCTGACGGAAATCAGCGACCACGGACCAACCGTTAAGCTGTCACATTTGGATGATTACACATCCTCGATCATGACCGCAGAGGGGGTTGAGCGGCTGAATGCCTATCTGGCAACCCATCCGCCGTCAAACGAGGCCCAGCGCCGCCGCATTCTCAGCGCTTTTCTGGATAAGTTTGAAATCGAGGACCGGTTGGAACCGGAACCGGAAGCACCTGAATGGACGGAGCAATTGCTGGACAATATGACCGACGCCTACGAGGACGATCTATACGTGATCGAGCGCATGACGGGCGTCCAGTTTATCGCGCCCTAAAGCGGATTGCGGTTTACCGGACCTGTGCGCTGGTGCACAAAACGCCCGGCCTTATTAGAGCCATTCACCCAAATTCGTAATCACCCGGCCTGCGCCCCATTGGCCTTGCATGATTTTCATATCACGCTGCGGCCAATAAAACGACGGGCTACCGTATCTGGAAGAAACCGGGTGATTACGAATTTGGGTGAAGGGCTCTAATGGCGCATGTTTTGGTTTGATCTGAGGCAGGGCGAAGGGCCGAAACCGGCGCGGATTTACGGTTCGACAGGCGGTTTTGGCCCCATCGATTTGCCCGGGTAGAATGCTGTTTGGTCCAAAAGCAACTGGTGCAGGATCGGCACTTCGCTGCAATCTGAGTTGAACCACCCAGATGCCGGAGGCAGGACGGTCGATGTCGATCCGGCGCAGGAAAACTGCGGTAACATATTGAAATAAAACCGCAAAAGAGGTCCAATTTTCCGGTGCACTGGTAGACCGGTGCACCGGTGAACTGGCCCACTAATCTATCGGCCCGCCGGCCCGCCGGTGTACTGGCCCGCCGGTGTACTGGCCCGCCGGTACACTGGCCCACTGGCCTACCGGTGCATTGACCCACCGGTTCACCGAAAGGCTAAACGCCCGCCTTCGCCAAAAAAGGCGATTAAAAATTCATGCTTACGTAAGATTAAGACAACCAGCGCCCGGATAAAAATCCGCTGCGGCCTTAAACCGGCGGCAAGCACTGGAATTCCCGCACGCCTTGGTCCGCAATCCGTTCCGGGCGATCCGCCTGCCCCGGTAAATTACATCCCCAGTGCTTCTTTATAAAGCTCCAGCACCGCCTCTTCCTCTGAAACATCCTGCGGATCACGTTTGCGCAAACCAATGATTTTGCGCAGAACTTTGATGTCGTACCCCCGTCCGCGAGCCTCTGCCAGCACTTCTTTTTGCTGCTCGCTGATGTCCCTTTTCTCTGCCTCCAACCGCTCGAACCGCTCCACAAAGGCGCGCAATTCACCGGCCGCCACGCGGTATGTGTTGTTGTCTTGACTGTCATTCATCGGGTGTCTCCTGAATAGTGTTGACGCCGTGCTTACCCCTGCAAAAACCTGCGTTCAAGCGCCGCCTTGCGGCGCGTCCAAAAATTCTTTAAAGCGCAATCCGAAAAGTGGGCACCGGTTTTCGGAATAAATTGCGCGCAAGATCAAAAGGATAGAGCCGCTCCGCTGATTCAGATAAAAAAGACACGGCTCTAGGCTGCGAAATCTGCGGGGGTGGGATGGATATTCTGGTTTATATCGGCACAATTTTGGCTTTGCTGGGCCTGATTGGCCTTGGGTATTGCGTTGTTGTTGCGCTGAAAGCCAGACGCGCCGGCCTGTCTGATGACGAAATGAAAGCGCGGCTGCAAAACATCGTAGCCCTGAATATGGGCGCATTGCTGCTGTCGGCATTTGGATTGATACTGGTTGTTGTGGGCGTGCTGCTGTAAGGCGCTCGACCCGTCTGTTCATGCAAACCCGCAAACACCAGCAGCGCAAGTCAATGCATTTTTCAGCGTTTGATATCTGACGGGCCGCCGGACGTTTTGCCAAAGGCGTAAAAACCAACTATAGTGCAGGTGCCAGTATTTGGAGGAAATCCATGACCCGGACCGGTTTTCAGGTTTTCGTGCTGCTGATTATTTTTTCCGGCGCTGCAGCGTCAAGTTCGTTGGAAGACTGCAGAATCGCCGAACCGCAACAAAAAATTGACGCCTGCACGTCAATCATAGAATCTGGTTCGATGTCAGGTTCCAATCTTGGTATAATATACAACAACCGGGGCACCGGTTATTATCTGCAAGGCGAATATCATCTTGCCATCAGGGATTATGACCGGGCGCTTTCCCTAAATCCAGCGGACTCGCTGGCCTATTACAACCGCGGACAATCGCATAATCAACTTGGCGAATATACGTCAGCCGTTGCCGACCACACGGCCGCTATTCGAATAGACCCAAGCGACGGCGAATTTTATTCAGACCGCGGACTGTCGTATCAATGCCTGGGAGAGTTCGATCGCTCGCTGTCTGATTTTGAAAATTATTTCAGGCTTTCGGGATCCGCCCGTGTGCGGATATGGCAGCAGTATCTGGCCGATGTCGGTCTTTATAACGGTGCCGTCGACGGCGATTACGGCAGCGGCACCCGCGGGGCGATGCGGGACTGGATGACAGCTTATTCCTGTGAATGACACGGCCCAAAATCGGCGCGGGTCAACGAGCCTATTGATGTTTTGGTGGTGAGGCGACGCAAGACAAGCAAAAGAGCATAAAACTTTGGCGGCCGGGGGTTTGGTTCACAGTTCGGAGTTTTACTCTGCCAGAATGATCAAGGTGTTTCCCGACCGCCGCGACTGGTGACAATCCAGACCCCTGCAATCACCACCACAGCACCCGCCATTTCAAGATACGACAGCCGCTCGCCCAGCATAATCATACTGCCGGCAATGGATGTAACCGGCAGCAACAGCAAAAACGGCCCGATCTGGCTGACCGGAAACTTGCCCAAAAGGTGATACCAGATGCCATAGCCAAGGGCTGTCATCACCAGCCCCAGATAGACAACCACGCCCCAACCAATCCAGCCGGTGGTCTGGATAACCTGCCATTGACCGTCTTCGATCAGCC
>Ga0209992_10002941_pt1 | contig 14933 bp, 19 predicted proteins | sample 2SBtaG_2_FD_182564 | JGI IMG/M metagenome (GOLD analysis project Ga0209992, IMG submission 182564) | Deep subsurface microbial communities from Kolumbo volcano to uncover new lineages of life (NeLLi) - 2SBTROV12_ACTIVE470 metaG (SPAdes)... | ecosystem: Environmental > Aquatic > Marine >... | reverse complement strand
CGGACGCGGAGGGGTTGCGGAGGCGTTGCTGATCAGGTGCGTTCGTCATGCACGCGAGCCTGCACAGGCTGACCGGGCTGGGCGAGCGGCAGAGCTGAGATTCTCAATGGGAGCGCCGGACGGTTACTATCTTCGGGCCGCCCATTACTGGGTAGCTCTAGGGGGGGGGCAGTTGGTATCGGTTCGGGTCTCTTCTTCAATCCGGCGAGCCTCTCGGGAGAGGCGAGGGTGCGGCGCTCGTACTTGCATGGCGCCTGCCAACCGAGCGAAGAGTCGAAGGCTACGGATTCCGCTTGAGGGCCACGGGTTTCTTCTTTGCCTTGCTCCTTAGTACGGCGGCAACGACCCCTGAAACCGCGCTCCCGCCCACACATCCTAGTACTATCTGCTTCCCATCCTCTGAGGAGAGACTGCCCGTGGCTACCATGCGCAGGGACACAAGGGCAGCAACACCTCCTAGTACCATTAGGGTCGCAGCCCCCATCGCGAGGATGTCCGCTGGATGCCCTTTCAAGTGAAGCTCTCTTCTGCGTTTCATCTTCCTCTCATTCTCAAGTTCGCAATCATCTTCTATCTCGAACTTCGCCGAGAACCGATTGGCGGCGAGAGCAGTCCCGATCGTCTTGGTGAACTCCTCCGGGGGAAGACGGGATGGATCCAAGGTGATCTTGCCGTGAAGTGGCTCCAATCTCGGCGGGGCGGAGGGATCGAAGAGGATGGTCCCGGGGACAGCCACGTCGCCTACCTGGAATTCCCCGAAGGCTATTGACGCCGAGGGAGCACTAGACCTGGGTTTGTTGCCCTTGGCCGGGAGGCCTTCGTTGTTCTCGTTCGTCATGATTCACTCTAGTGGTTTGCATTCTGCGATCTCGGTCTCACTACCCCGATCACGACCCGCAGCACTCTCGGCAGATCGTATTCCCTCTGCTCTACTCAGACAGCATTCCAGGTAGCATTTGCTCATCTTGTTCTCCTCCCATCTACGAACTGTCGGCTTCTGGTCAGCCTGGTGCACACACCGCCAGCGGCCCCTTCATACATCGAAAGCCAGCAACCGGACGGTGGAAACCAAAGAAATCGGCAAATAAGTCGGGGTTGCCTCTCCCCGCAGATAGACACACGAATAACTGGTGGCATGAAGCCACTGATCATGCCCAGTCAGTACATGACCCAGCTGTCGGTGGTCCCCTCCTGCGGCGCAGAGAATTGAAGGCAGGCTCGCAGTTGCTCACTCCCTGATAGACTCCCCACATGGACAGAGAGCGAGCTCTGGAGTTGTTGCGGGGAGGTAAGGAAGGGGTTGCGGAGTGGAACGATTACCATGCCCGTCGAGGACGTCCTCCGAACCTGACTGGGGTGGACTTGACTGGGGCGTTCCTGAGGGGGGTGAACCTCTACGGGTTTCACCTGAACGGGGCAAACTTCTTTGGGGCAGACCTCCACAGAGCAAACTTGGCACGGACGATCCTGTGCGATGCGAACCTCCGCGGGACAATGTTGGGGAGAGCAAACCTCAGCGAGGCGAATCTACGCGGCGCGAATCTGAGGGGAGCTCGTGTCGCCGCGACGGTGTTCAACAGCAATCTCGAATCCACGAGGGGTCTAGACCGTGTCTCTCACGATGCTCCGTCTGTGCTTTCACATGCGGCACTTAGGTCGCTTGGGAGAAAGTGGCCGGAGAAGTTCCTGCGCGGCTGCGGCCTAACCCCCTGGGAGACCCTCTCGGTCAAGCTGCACGATCTGGACCTCACGCCCAATGAAGTCGCGGACCTCCAGACGCGTATCTTCGCGCTGCGGACGGACAACCCGGTGCAGGTACGTCCGGTGTTCATGTCCTACTCCCACACAGACGCACCATTTGTGGATGGACTCCAACAGCGCCTCTGCGGTGCGGGCATCAACGTCTGGCGCGACATCCACGATGCAATTGCTGGGCCGTTGGAGGACATCGTAAACGACGCAATGCGAAGCCGCCTTGTCGTGCTGGTTCTCTCGGAGGCATCTACCGACAGCGACTGGGTCGAGCACGAGGTCAGGAAGGCGCGGGAGATCGCAAAGGAGCAGGAGCGCGATGTCCTATGCCCAGTTGCAATCGACGATTCGTGGAAGACCTGTAAGTGGCCTGAGCGACTACGCGCACAAGTCCAGGAGTACAGCATCCTCGATTTCTCGGGCTGGCAGGACCCCGACACGTTCAACGAGCAGCTCCGGCGGCTCGCTGCGGGAATTCGGAAGTGGTACTGACATGAACGTGCTCACTCGCTCAGCTGTTGTTGTACGGCCCAAACAACCCTTCCTTGAGTGGATGAAGTCAGACGATGAAGGGGGCGTGGCCGACCTGGTCTTCAAGAATCTCGTTGAGGAGCCAAGCCTCTACCTCGTCCCCGACTGGGAGGAGCCAGAGGAGTGCCAGCAGGTCATCCGGGATGTCTGGCCTGCGCTCTTCGAAGCCATGCTGATGGGGTGGGTGACAGACCCCGACCTCTGGCCGAGCTCACGGACGCTGCCGGTGTTTCATGAGTGGTTTGAACTCGAGTTCTTCGGGGTGGTCGAGGACATCTGCTCAGACGGGACGATCCCGTAAATGGAAGGGCGCCGGACAAACCGGTAAGTTTAAAAGACCGCCTTGAGGCAGTTAGGGATGGAAGACCCCCTAACCACACGCGATGGACTCCCCGTTGTCAGTCAAGATACTTGCGAGTCTACCCGTGACCTACTTATCCGAGCGACGGAATCTTCAGATGGACTAGCGGAACTCGTCTTCGACATGAGCGAGCAACAACCCGATTTGTATCAGAGCTTCGTCGCCACCTTGGGTGCCTATGAGTCGGCTACCCAAGCAGCCGCAGTGACCGTTGGCTTCTTCACGGCGTATGAGTCACTCCGTCGCCAAGCTGCATCGAACAAACTCTCTTTCTAGCTGTCCCTGACAGCATTACCCGGGGTGGAGATTGAACTGGCGTCGAGCAAGTTCTCGATCCTGCGCCCCACAGAGGGGTGCTGGTAAAAGGGCAGTCCACTGGAAAATACAAGCATCATTCCTCGAACAGCCTTCTTCAACGTCCCTAGGTCCTCTTGTTTGGCGTCCTTCCCAATGAGGTGATAACCAAGGTGTGGAGTCGCAGCTTGTATCCAAGCGCCCCCAAGCAGCGCATCTCGTTCAGCGTCCTTCAGTGCAGCAATCATCATCTTTGCCCCTCCGCCTTGCCCCGATAGCAGAGCTGCGGCATAGGAATCGGCTTCCTCCTCATACGTTGCGTAGTCCAAGAGCCCTGCGCCCAGCACGGGATCAAGGAACGCGACCACGCCCAGCACTCGCGCTAACCGAATCCGTGGATAGTGGAGAACACAGTGTCCCAACTCGTGCGCCACTAGTGAGCGCCGCAGGTCCTGGTTCTTCTGATCCACGCTCTGTTGTAGGTAGATTGTGTAGCTCAGTCGAAACATTCCCTTACACACTGTGTGGGTGGCAATGCTGCTTCCGCCAACTACTCGCACGCGCGAAGACCGCTTTCGCATGGCGAGCTGAATCAGGTCTTCAAACTCCCTCGTCACCTCCGCTCCATGCTCCAGGCCAGCCTTGCGCTGCCGGGCCATTCGAGTGAGAGATACCGTGGCGATTGATCGGAGCACAAGGAACACCAAGGCAAACCACGCCATCATCGCCAACGAAGATGATGGCAGATCTTCAAACCTTGCCAGCGGTCCCCCGCTCCCGACTAGCCCCAGCGAGGTGGCGATTGCTAGTGCGAGGTTGGCAATCCCGAGCCACAGGCAGAAGGACGTAGCAAGTGCAACCGTCCAGAAGACGGCCTTGTAAGCGAGGGGAACCTGCTGACCTAGGTGCTCTTGGAACTCACCTCTGCCCGCAAGCCGACGATGACGCTCCCAGTCGTCGTAGACGGCCGCCCAGGCCAGGGGGAGAAAAGCCAGTAGGTACATGGGGATGGCCAATGTGGCTATCCAGGTGAAGCTATCCAGGACTTGGTCGCTTGGCCCTCCCTGGGCGTTTCTCCAGGCAACATGAGCGAAGGCCGGAAAGGCCATACCCCATGCCGCAGGGAGGTAAGTCACCACGCCCGCCACGACGCCCACGGACCTGGTCGCCGCAAAGCTGGATGAGACACCAGCTCGGTCAGCTCTGCCTCCGAAGAAATCACCCACTCCAATCAATGCGAGCACGAGACCACCTGCGGCGGCAAGTCCCCAAGCTCCAAGATAGGCAAGCACGCTGAGAGCGACTGAACCAGCGAAGAGAACACCTACAAGAACGAACGGGATCCCGAACGGGGTGGTAGTGTGTCCTGTTGCATGAAACGACCTTGAGCAAGGGGCAAAGGCCTCGTCAACGAGGCCCCTGACGAACTTGGACTGCGACCGGGAACACAGATGTCCTCCTGGGAAGACCTCAATGACAAACAGGAAGGTACCCATTATCCCGATTGCTGCGGCAAGAAAGGACTTGGCTAGTTCCCAGCCAGGCGGCCCATCAGGTCCCGCGATCGCCTTGAGCTGATTCGCATGGCTGCTCACGAGCTTCATCCACCCAAAGGTCGTCATACAAAACAGGCCGAGCGCGGGCCAAGCCATGCGACGCAACATCCCGAATGAACCGTAGGTGACCCGCAGGCTCATTTGATCGCCTTCGGATCCTAGGAATTTGACTCGGACGCGCTCAGGCTCCCAGTACGACCCTCGGCCGTTTCCGGATCCCCTCTGCCTCCGGAATGAGACGTCTCCGCCCAGTTCAGCGCCTTTGTGACAATCCTCTTCAAACCCCCTTTTCGACAGAGCATTGCGAAGATGCCTCTCAACGGTAGGGGCAGATTCACGGGTCCACCCCCTGAGAGTGCTGAGGCTCCTACCCAATGGAGTGGGCGTCGACCCACTCAACCACTTGGTCAACAAGGTCGCTTGACTCAGCGTTCGGGAAGAGCTGATGAGACACTGATCGGAAATGGGAGGTGATCTCGGATCCTCCCGTTCGCCCGCTCAGTCGGATCTCCGCAATCGTCAGACACGCACTCATGATGCGACGTGCAAGGCTCTCTTCACCGACAGAAGCAAAACGGAGCCCAGCTCCAACGAGCTGCCCATCTTCTTGAGACTGGTCAGTACTTGGGCCAAAGGCCTGACTGTAGGCGGCTTCCAGAGCCCCGGCCACGATTTCTTGTTCTGATGGGTAGGGAACGGTAGAGAGCCATGAGGCCAACTGAGATGCGAGCATGTAGGCATCAGCCTCCATCAATGCCGAAGATCCGTCATCGGGTGATTCTGCTCGCCTTGCCTGCACGAGTAACCCCTGACAGAAGGCGCAGGCGGCGATGTGGTCTGCAATCCGTTCCTGCTCATCAGCCTCCAATTCATCCTGATCATAGGCGGCCAGGATTGCCGCCTCTGGACAGTCGTCTGTCCTTTCGGCATTGCCAGGGCCAGGCCCAACCACTACGGCGGCTATGCGGCAATCTGGGCACCTGTGCAAGTGCTCATCGAGGTTTGCCTTGGGGCCTGTATACAACGCGAACTTGGGTGTGAAGGGGCAGTGAGTCATTACATTAAGGCTCAAGGTAGTCTCGAAGTAAGTCAAGGCCCTCGCGGAATAGACGTTTGACTTCCTGCGGTGTCCGGTTGGTCCTCCTCGCAATGCCATCGATACTGCGAGCCTCTTTGAGGGTTTCGTGGATGATACGACGCATGCCGCTCGGGAGTCGGGCCATGGCCTCCCGGACTCGGAGGTCCCGCTCCTTGACCCGCGACGCCTCCGCCTCCTTCTCCTCGGGGTCTTCGGCAGGGATCTGGTCGGCGGCGTTCAGCTGGAACCCAAGGGGCTTGTTCTTTTTGGCCTCCTCGCGTCCGACATTGAACGCAACACCGCTCAAGAACGACCCAGGGTCACAGTCACCATGAAGTAAGTCAATCAGCTCGTTGCGCACGTTGATGGAGGCTACGCATCGATGAAGCACAGCGTTCAGGTGCTCCTCGGGTTCTCGCGTGGTGAGGGATTCGGGATAACGGGCCCGTGCCCTCCTTAGTCCTCTAAGCAAGTCCTCGCGGTGTGTCGCCAATATCCAATCGGCGAGAGCTTCTGGCGACTCTGACAGCGAGTCGATGTCATCGGGGCTCATTTGAATGCGGCGCGGGAAGAGCGGGTAGCGTGCGAGAAGAGCGAGTACGCCACCCCAACACGGAATCGGGAGGGTGTCAAGGTCGTAGTTTGCCCACCACCAAGGGCATGACCTGAAATCCCGACCCATGGCGTTCCCGCTCGGCAACGGCTGCGGCAGCAGATTCCGTGGGGGACGATTCCGACTTCTTTGACTTATGTCTTAACTGCACAAGTCGTGCTGCGCCCAGCACTTGGGCTTCTTGCCGCTGCGACCAGAAGGGTCAAAAAGCGGTGCGCTTCGGGTTCCTCCCAGTGCGGAAGGTCATCTGTTCCTGAAGGCCCGGGTGATTCTCAGGCAACTACGCCTTTCGGCTTCAGCGCCCTGAACCCGCCGTACTCAATCAGGAGAGAAAGATGCACTGTTTGAACACGATCGTCAGACTCAATAGGCAAACAGGACCGTGGCAGGGTCATGCCATTTCGCCGATTCCGTCCAATCCCGCAGAACACGGGATCCAAGTGGCAACACGCAGGGGACCGACTGCCCCGAAGAACCTCCCCCGCGAGGTCTCGCCCGAGCCAGAGAACTCTGTGACTGGGGCACACGTCTCCAGGGCTCAGGACGCGAGAGATTCCGCTGCTTCACTGCTTCACGTGGATGGGACCTCCAGCATTGAGTTGTCACGACACGAGCTTGATGCCCTACACAGCTTCTTCCAGGTCGTTGGCAGCCGCTGCTTGCTTGCCAAGGCCCGCCGGCCCCTCGATGTTGACGAGTTCCTCTCGCCCCTCCTGGCGGCACTGGACTCCCCTTCCAGCAGCCAAGACACGGTGGAGGTGCCCAGTGACCTCTCATGACAAGGGGGAGGCCACGCAGGCCCGAAGGACAATCCAGAGGCTCGAGGACAGCCCTGAGCGCATCGTCAAGGAGGTAGTAGGTGCCTGCAGAGCGGTTGCAAAAGCCATATCGGCCGTGACTCCTGAGCGGCTACCCGAGTTCAAGAGCAGACTGCGCGAATTCCTTCTTCCCTGGGTCGACACCCTGGAATCGGACGATGTAGACGAGCCCGAGTCCGACCAGGGCGGTGGAACACAGGGAGTGGCCCGATGACCTGGCACCGCACTCTCGCCGGTTGGCTCACCGACACCCTCTGGGTGATTGCCCGATCGGGAATCCTGATCAACGCGATCTTGTTGTCCCTCTTCTCTGTCTGGTTCGTCTTCAAGGGGTGCTGGAAACTGCGCGAACTCGTCGACAGGTGGCTCTTTCAGTAATGGGCATCCTCGATTCACTCAGGTCTGGGGCGTCTCGCCCCATCCGCCGGGCGCTCGATGTTTTTTCTCGCCACGATCCAAGGGCAGGAAAAACCACCGATCTACCCACTGAGAGCCGAGAAACCCTGCTCTCCAGCGATGGGTCGATTGACACCGTGACCGTGCGGCATCCCCAGTTCCTGGATTGTGGGCACAGTATAGAGGTACCCATCGGAGGCCGGTGCCTTGAGTGTGGCAGCCTGAGCTGTGCGACGTGCCATGACCAGTGCTCCGGCTGCAGGAGACCGCTTTGCCTTTCTTGCACTCGGATTGATCAGGTGCAGGGGCAAGAAGCTATCAAGTGGTGCTCCCACTGCGTCGGGCCGGAAAGGCGGAAGCGCAGGTGGCGCAAGATCAAGATGACGGCCATCCGGCCCTTCATCGAATCTACGGCCGAGGACTCAAGGAGGCCATGATGGCGCCCAAGCCTCGACCGAAGTTCCGTGGGGACGATCTCTGGGACGATCTAGTCTATGGAGTCACCCACGACCTCTTTGAGGACCCCGTGTCCAGGGCTGCACTTACCGCAGCACACTACGGTGAGTGCGACGAGGAGATCGCAAACCTCATCCGCAACCCGGTGCGCCGCGCCAAGACCCGGGAGCAGTTGGGACTGGACGACCCATTTCGGATTCCGCGCCTTGGCAAGCCAGAGCTCATTTTGGGCCAAGATGCCAAAAGCCGCTCAGTGGGAATCTCGCGTTCCTGGCTCAACGCTGGATTGCTGGTTACGGGCAACACCGGCTCAGGGAAGACGAACCTCATCAAGTTCCTTCTGCTCCAAATGGCTGCCAGCGTCGAAGGCCTGTGGGCAACGGATCTCTACAAGCGTGATCTCCGCCATCTTCGGCCGGTTCTCAAGAGGGCAGGCGTAGACCTAGTCATTCTTACACCCAGGCGGATTCGAAGGAACATCCTGCAGCCCGAGGGTGACGTGCAAACACATATGGCGGTTGTTCTGGACACGCTGCAGCGAGCCCTGGATCTACCCCCGCGGGCCGTGACGATCCTGAGAACAGCCCTCCACGACCTATACACCCAGTTTGGCGCCTTCGGTGGAGTGCGCGACGCCTACCCCACACTCTACGACCTCTTTGAATACGTACGGGCGGCGACCAAGGTGAACGCACCAGCCCGCCTTGCCATCTTGGATCGCCTCGGGGCCCTGCTGATCTCCCTCACTCCTGAGGTCGCAGCCTACAGATACGCGTGGCGGCCTAACGATCTGGCAGGCCACCGCATCGTTTTTGAAATGTGCGGGGCCTCGGAACAGGTGAAATCTCTGCTGCTTGGGGATCTCCTGTTTTCGACGCTCTACCGCAGAGTGCAGGGAGGTCGGTCTAACTCCACGATGGACCTGGTCGTCGTCCTCGAAGACGCGCAGCGACTCCTGTCCACCGGTTCTGGCAGCTCGGGCGATTTGCCCCCCATCGAGGAACTTGCTGGGCTCATTCGTGGCATGGGTGTCAGTCTCTGGGCCGCCTGCCAGTCTCTTGATGGATTGTCGCGTGGCCTTCGCGCAAACCTCGCCACTAAGGTCATGTGCCGGCTTGGGGCTGCTGGAGACTACAGGGAGTTTGGCGCAGACATGGGCCTGACAGCGCCACAGCTTCAGTGGGCCAGGCTGAACTCTCGCCCCGGCGTCGCAATCACCCAACTCGCCGAGGGGCCTTGGCGGCAGCCTTTCATCATCAAGACACCGGAGCTGAAGATCCCGCCCGTTGTGAATGACGCAGAGGTCGAAGAAAGCACCAAAGCGCTCGAGTCGCTCCGGCTCATCCCCGCGCCGGAGTTTGCGAACTGGACTCCCTACCAGACCGTGGAAGTCACTCAGCCGAAGAAAGCGTCTGAAGATTCAGAGCAGGGCCAAGCACCCACTAGCGGGGAAACGCGGTATCTGCGAGCCGTGCTCGATCATCCTGGGCGGCCTTCAAGTGCCTACGCGTCCCTGGCCAAGATGGGCGTTCAGCGCGCAATTCGCATCCGGCAGTCCCTGGTGGAGAAGGGCTACTTGCGCGAACACACGGTTGCCACAGGAGGACGGGGACGGAACGCAATCGTGCTTGAGCCGACAGCGGCGACAGAGCGTCTGTTCAGCGAAAACGCCCAGGGAGGAAAACAGTGATGCGTGGCGGGTTCCTTCATAACCACATCTTGCTCGATCCCATCGAGGACCTCCTTATGCAACTGGGGGCTGCCACCAGGCGTGAGCACTATGTGCGCTCCGCTGGCTCAGCGGGGTTCATCGATCTCACAGCAACGCTAGGCCAGCACAGAATCGCGTGTGAAGCCGAACTCGCAGCAGACAGGGTCTCTTCGGACCTGCGCAAGGCCCAGGCCTGGGCCGCCACACTCCTAGTCATCGTCGTACCCACTCGCCGCGTCGCCCAGAGTGCCCAGCGAGCAGTCAATGCGGCGCCAGGAACTCGCCCCGTAGGTGGGGTTTGGGTTCTGCCCTTAGGCCCTGCCCTGACTCGACTTCGGGATTGCTTTCCATTTCTTCCGACCTCGAAAGGGAACAGAAACAAAACGACAGGGTGGCGCTCATGAGAGTTCGCTGGAATCGCATCGCCGCCTTGGCCCTCTCCATCCTGGCCTCCTTGTTCCTCACCCTCCTCTGGAGCCCAATTGTGACCTTCACCTCATCTATGACATCGATCGTCGAACCGCACGCGACTCCCGAAGAACACCTACAGGGAATGATGGCCTTCGCTCTCGTGGTAGTGAGCGTGTTGGGCGTCATCCGCCTCATGATCAACTCCAACCGCAATGGCTCCTAGCGCTGCAACCAGCCTCAACAAGTGATTCCAATGACTGAGCTCCCCCACGCACCCACACCCGATCAGGGTTCGCACCAATTGGCTCAGCGGCTTGCTGACGTCCTGGTGAACATTCCCTCTAGAGTCGCAGAAGTTGAAGATCGACTGGGATCGCTGAACGAGCAAATGGCCCAACAGGCCAGATCCCTGAACCAGCTAGCCCAAGCTGAGGAAGAGCGGAACCGTCTCTTGCAGGACACGCTCGAAAGACAGCAATGGCTCGAAAGTGCTTCCCGTCAACAGGAGCTACTCAGCGAGACGCACTACCAGCAGCACGTTGTCGACCCACTCGCAAGACAGGTCTTTCCACTGCTTGACGACCTTCACGGTGTTCTTGAGGAGGGCAGAGTGGAGGCATCGACCCAGACCTTTCTTGCAGGCATGAAGGCGCAACTGCTCGATCTTCTCGCCACGCACGGAATCGAAGCATTCTCGTCCTTCCCCGGTGACCCTTTCGACCCTTCATCCATGAGACCAGTGAAGAAGGTCCGGGTCTTTCAACTTTGTGAAGACCGCACGGTGTCGAGGGTCCTCAAGACCGGTTTTCGGCGAGGTAGCGCGTTCCTCCGCCATCAGAGCATTGAGGTCTGTGTCTACAGACCACCAAACCCCACCCCTACCGGCCTCTTGGCCACTGACAAAGGAAACTAAATGAGCATCGTTGGCATTGATCTTGGAAACAGCAACACGAGCATCGCTATCCCCGACCACCAGGGCAACCCAGTCGTAATGCCCAATGAAGTGGGAGATCTCTACACGCCGAGTGTGGTGTATTTCGATGACGACCGCGTCATCGTTGGAACAGAGGCATCCAACGCCCTAATCCTCGACCCGACCCGAGGTGCCATCAACTGGAAACGGCACATGGGAACGGACGAACTTCTGTGCGAGGACGCTGACGGCAAGGAGTACTGTGCGCGTGACGTCGCTGCGGTTCTCCTGAAGAATGTCGCTGAGGTTTACGCCCAGAAGACAGGGAGCTTGCTCACCGATGCTGCGGTTAGCGTTCCCGCGAACTACACCGATCGGCAAAAGCAGGAAACGATCGATGCCGGCGAACTGGGTGGAATCGATGTCTTCCTTACCCCCCATGAACCCACCGCCGCTGGGTTCGGGAACAGTGTGCATCTACGTGGGGATGGGGATGCCATCCTGTTTGACCTTGGTGGTGGGACCTTTGACGTCTCCCTCCTGAGGGTGTCAGGCAACCACGTGGAGGTAAAGGCCACGAACGGCGACCCGGCCCTGGGAGGGCAAGACTTCAACCAGCGGATTATCGACTCAGTGCTCGAACGCATCGATGCGGAGTTCGGCTCCCGTCCAACCAAGGAAGCCGATCCCGTTGCCTGGCAGGACGTGATCCAGCGGGTCGAGCAGGTCAAGATCTCCTTGACTGCCAGGGAATCCGCGCCGTTCATGCTGTCGTTCAATGGCCGTGTGTTTTCGACCACAATCACGAGAGCTGATCTCGCCGGGTGGACTGGTGACCTACTTGACCGAGCAATGGACTTGGCTGAAGAAACGCTTTCTGAGGCAGGAGTTCGCCCTGACCAGGTTCGTGAGATCCTCCGAGTCGGCGGGGCCTCGCAAATGCCGTGTTTCGAGGAAGCCATCGAAGAGCGGTTTGGGCGCAAGTCATCATGCCATGCCGAACCGTTCTATGCCGTCGCCCTCGGCACGATGACCCTTGCGCGCCTTGAGAGGGAGCGGAAAGGAGAGCAGACCGAAGTTGCAGGCAGAAAGCTGCCTCCGCTGGAGTGCTGCCTCCAGGATCTGACTGCCCATCCGGTTGGAGTGCGGGCCCTGGACGATCGGGGACGCCTGGTCAATTCCGTCATCTTGAAGAAGGGGATCCCGATTCCCTCCGATCACACGTTGGCGTACCAACTGGCTGAGCCGGGACAAACAAGCGCTTCGATCCACATTCTTCAGGGTTTGAACGCCGCCCTAGCAGAAGACTGCCAGCTGCTTGGGGCTCTTGAATTGGATGGCTTGTCTCCTCTCCATGACGTCCCCCACCAGATTGACATTCGTCTGAAGCTGGACCGGAACGCAATGCTCACCGCAGAGGCCTACGATCCCGCGTGCGGCAAGCGGGCTGAGATGGCCGTCCAATACAAGCAAGATGAAGAGAGGGTGGGAGTATGAAGAAGTACTTGGAATCCGCGCAGCGCGTCAACTCTCAGGGGTTGAGTGAAGACACCTGCCTTGTGCTGGACCTTTCTCCTTCCATGGAAGCAGACGACTACAAACCCAGCCGCCTGCAGGGGGCGATCCATGCAGCAAGCGCGTTGTTGGACGTGAAGCGGGACCGGTTTCCATTGGACCGGGTCGCTGTCATTGGATTTTCGAAGACAGCCGAGGTCCTTCATCCGCTTGTTGAAGTCGGTGACGGATTCGACTCTCTTTGCTGGTCACTCGAGCGGCTCGAGACGGGGCCCTACACCAACATTGGAGCTGGCCTGCAGAAGGCAGGAAAATTACTGAGTGCCGGTGTTTCTGACCCCATCGGCAAGCTCGCGGCGTGGGCTTCTGCATTCTTCACGCAGGAGGAAAAGCAAGGTTCTGGCAATGCAGAACCCAACAGGAAGCCCCGGTGCGTGCTCCTGAGCGATGGAGACCACAATAGAGGGCCCGAGCCCGTACCTGTTGCAAGGCAGCTGAAGGACGCTGGCATCGTCATTGACGTCATCGGGATCGGCAGTCGCTCCGACGTGGACAGCTTCAATGAGTCCCAGCTCATGCAAGTCGCATCGCAGAATCCTGACGGCACGGCCAGGTATTACTTCATCGAAGACACCGAGGACCTGATCCGGACGTTTCAGACGCTCGCAGGCCATATCAGGCCCTTGGGGGACCTTGCGGCAAGGGGGCCGTCGTGAGCCCGGGAGACCGTCTGACGCCGCAGGGACCCCGACCCCTGACCGTGGGTCTGTTCGACGAGGCCAAACTGCAGGAGCTGCTGGGTGCTCTCCTGGATGAGCGCTTGGAGGGGTTGGAGGCCCGCATCCAAGTGCTGGCTACCAGGGGAATCGAGGGGCGAAAGAACGTCCGCGTCCCAGTCCTTCTCCGCGAGAAAGAGCTGGCCTCCCTGCTCGGAGTGCATCCGCGAACAATTCGCCGGCTGGAGTGTAACCAGGAGGTGCCCCAGTCAGTCCATGTAGGTGGGTCGAAGCGCTGGCGGCTCAAGGAAATCGAGGAGTGGGTAGCTGCCCTCACCACCAGCCAGGGCATCTAGAGAGTCCAATGAGGAAGGAAGCCACAAGATGAGAGGTCGTTCCCTAGGTCGAGGCACGCTTAGACGAATACAGCTGTCGGATGGAGCGCATGTCTACAGTGGAGACTGGAAGGGGTCAGACGGGAGACGCCACCGCAAGGTTCTCTCGTCTGACAGACGGACTGCAGAGCGCATGCTGGCAGACATTATTCGCCGCCGGGACCTGGTGCTGGCCGGTCTCGGCAGTGAGGAAGAGGGCTGGCTTCCCATCGACCGCATACGAGAACAGTACATGGCAGATCTGGGTACCCGCTGTTCCCATGGGCACATCAGAAGAACGCGAGATTGCCTGAACCGAATCCTTGCAGCAATTGCGGCCGGTCAGGTTGCCGAATTGAAGCCCTTGGATGTCATGGGCTACCGCCAGGTGCGGCAAGCCGAAGGAGTGTCCAACAAGACCGTAAACCTCGAGGTGGGCTCGCTGAAAGCCATGCTGACTTGGGCAGCCCAGGCCCAGATCGCACCTCCCAATCCAATCGCCCACATCAAGAACCTCCCAACGGGGAAGGCCTACCAGCGGCGCCCAAGGAGGGCTCTAGGGGAAGCCGAGGCGCAGAAACTGATAGATGCAGCTTTCAAGTGTGACATCGCTGCTGGGGCTCGCAAGGCAGCAAAGCGCACCATCGCTGGCGGGAGCAAGGGAAGCAGGTACATGTCTAAGGCGCGCAAGTTCCGCGTGCCACAGGCGCCGCTTTGGTTGGCTCTCCTAGAGACAGGTGCCAGGTGGGGAGAGTTGACCCAATCAGTATGGGCAGACTTAGATTTCATTGGCAAGACTCTCGCGCTCAGGCCCGAGACGACCAAGAGCAAACGGGAGCGGCAGATCCCTCTGGGCACGGAGCTTCTCGCCGAACTTCTAACGCTCAGGAAAGTGCATGAGGGGACAGGTGTGATTCCTCCCCCTGCGACGGACCTGATTTTCCTCACACCCAATGGGACCAGCTGGGAAGGAAACCGGCCCAATGCCCTGCGACACCTGCGGCAGTTGCTGAGGGACGCCGGGATCGCAAAGACTGACTCCCAAGGACGGAGCGTTGACATCCATGCCCTGCGACACACGTTTGCAACGCGCCTCGCCCGTGCCGGCGTGGGGCTCGCCCAGGCCCAGAAGCTACTGGGACATGCCGACGTGCGGATGACGGCCGAGGTCTACACGCACCTTGAAAACGAGGATCTCCACGAAGCGATCACATCCCTCCCCAGACTTCGAATTAGTGGCGCTAAAGTGGCAGACGACGCAAAGACAGAGGGCCATGGGAAGCGAAAAACGCCCTCCACGGCCCTCTTGGATGGTAGCGGGGGCAGGATTCGAACCTGCGACCTCCGGGTTATGAGCCCGACGAGCTGCCTGACTGCTCCACCCCGCGACGAGTGTGGGGGGATTCTAGGCCGGGTCGGGGCAGAGTCAAGGGAACGG
>Ga0209992_10002940_pt1 | contig 14933 bp, 13 predicted proteins | sample 2SBtaG_2_FD_182564 | JGI IMG/M metagenome (GOLD analysis project Ga0209992, IMG submission 182564) | Deep subsurface microbial communities from Kolumbo volcano to uncover new lineages of life (NeLLi) - 2SBTROV12_ACTIVE470 metaG (SPAdes)... | ecosystem: Environmental > Aquatic > Marine >... | reverse complement strand
AATTTGTAATATCACATTTGGTATAATTTTCATGTTCACTTGAATCAAGTTGATCTGATGTATAGATAGTATGTTTTTGAGATAAACCTTCAACCAAATTATTTCCTACAAATCCTTCAGAACCAGTTATCAATATTTTCATTAAACAAAACCCTACGTCATATTCTAAAAAAGCTTACTAAAAGACCTTAATACCCGAAGTAAAGAGTTCAAAAAGGGTGTCTGAAAAAAAACTTGTACCACTTGCTGTTCCTGATGTAGGGGAAGAAGAAATTGATGAAATTAGAAAAGTAATGGATACGGGTTTTCTAACAGAGGGTGCAACTACAAAAGAATTTGAGAAAAATGTAGCTGATTATTTAGGAGTTAAGCATGCAATAGCAGTTACTTCATGTACTACTGGACTTCATGCCGTGTTAGAATGTTTGGATATTAAAGGTCAAGAAATAATTGTACCTGATTATACATATCCTGCTACTGCAGAAGCTGTAGTTTTAGCTGGTGGAATTCCAGTTTTAGTTGATGTAGATCTTGATAGTATGAATATGACTAGTAAAATTCTTGAAGAAGCTTATAATGAAAAAATGACTGTATTTAGTCCAGTTTCATGGGCAGGGGTGCCACTAGAAAAAGAAATTTATCAAAAAAGTCAAAAATTAGATTTGAAGATGTTAGAAGACTCTGCATGTAGTTTGGGTGCAAAAATTGGGGAAGAGTATGTTGGAAAGATTGCAGATTATTCTTGTTTTAGTTTTCATCCCAGAAAAGTAATTACAACTGGTGAGGGAGGAATGATAACTACGGATAATGATGAAATTGCAGAAAAATGTTATTCGTTTAAACATTTTGGGGCACATGGAGCTTCTTTTGAAACAATAGGTACCAATTACAAGTTATCAAATGTATTAAGTGCAATTGGTGTAATTCAAATGAAAAAGATTGAAAATATTATTTCAAATAGAATTGAAAAAGCAAAAATTTATCATGAATTATTATCAAAAATCGAGAATATCAAACCTGCATATGTTGGAAATAATACAAGACAAACTTACCAATCATACACATGTTACGTTGAAAAAGATGGATTTAGAGATAAAATCAGAGATGTATTAGCAAATGAAAATATTCAAAGTCAAATTGGTACATATGCATTACATCTAGAACCAGCATACAAAAATATGAAAAAAGTAGGAAACCTGGAAAATTCTACCAACCTATTTAAAAATGCATTAACATTGCCACTTCACAAAAACTTAACACAAGAAGATCAAGAAAATATTTGTAAAATTATCAATAGAACATTGAATAGTTAAATTATGTTAATTTTTTTGTATGTTTTAATTCATTGGTAACAAAAATTTGAATCCATATTTCCAAGGCTAAAATTGAAATTAATCTATTAAGATATCTTATATCCCCATCAAATTCAACTTTTTCAAAAGCTTTGAGAATCCATTCATAGTTTATTAAATTTTTTTTGTAAACATTATTTTTTTTATTTAACAAAAATGATTCTGTTATATGTTTTCCATTTTGTTGCCAATCAAACAATAAACCTGGTGAAAATCCTTTTTTTTCTTCAATATGTTTTACTCCAAAGCGTTTTGCCATTTTTCTTAAAATCAATTTACCTTGAGCAGTTTTTGGATTAAATTTTTCAGACAAAGGCAATTTCAAAGCAAAGTCTATCAGAGGTTTATGAAGAAAAATAGGAATAGATTTTATATTATAATAATTTGAAATTGCTTTACCTCCTGGAATAAAATCAAATGTTAGCTTCCCATTAAAATCAGCGAGCATAACTTGAGTAATAGGATCTAAAGGGTTTTTAAAATAAGGTTTAAAATAATTATAAATTTGATTCCAATCAAATTTAATTTGTTTTCCAAATAACGAGGTTTGATCTGGAACCCAATCTCGATTATGACATTCAAGATATTTTTTGGTTTTATCTAACCATGTATCTTTGTTAGATTGTAATTGTTGAAATTTTTGGTATCGAAAAACATAACCACCAAATAACTCATCAGCACCATCACCAGTTACCAAAATATTTGTTTTCTTTTTAGCTTCTTTAGCAATCATATGAGTATAAGTATTCCATCTTGGTTTCTTAGTGATAGAAATTATTTCAGGCATATTTGTAAACATTGAACCCATATGAAGTATCTTAAATTCTGCAGAAAATATTTCTGCAATTTTTTTTGCTTCTATTGATTCATCAAATCCACTATCAAATACTCCACAAATTGCAAGAATTTTTCTTTTAGGGAAAATTTTTCTTAGAAATGCTAAACATAAAGAAGAGTCAATTCCACTACTAAGAGAAATAGCAATAGGTTTTTTTTCATCTGGAATAGATTTTTTTATAGAATCAGATAGAAGTGTTTCTGAAATTTTTCCATCATGATCAGAATGAAGGGGGTTAAAATTTTTCCAATTAATCAGATTATTTGAATTCTTTTCAGGATCATATCGTATAGTTAAATAATTTTGAATTAATTTTTTGTTTATATTCATCTAAATTTATTATTATTATCGGGTAATTATTGTTTCATATAATTTTTGAATTTTTAATAACAAAACACGCATAACCGCTTTGTAATTCTTTAATGTATTTTACATTAAGATTGAACTCAGTACACCAAGATTCAATTTCCTCCTTTGAGTGTCTCCAACAATATTTTGGGTGATACCAATCTACATTTACCAAATTTGAATAATCATATCCCCAAGAATTATTCCAAAAACATTTAAAAATGTTATCATAGATGAATCTTTGTAAATCATATTTCCCCTTTTTAATTCCTAAAGAATCAATATCAGTTGGAATAATGATTTCAGTTTTTTGATTACTCAAAGATTTTCCAATATCAGTGAATGATTTCATTTGTTCCCATGCATCATCATATGATAGATTTGATATTTGATTTCTTACAAAATCATCCGAAAACTCTCTAATTGGAGCCTTTTTTTTGTAAATATAAAAAATACAAGATCCGCCAATTTTTAATTTTTTTAATGAATTTCGAAGTGTTGTTTTTGTATTAGGAGTATGATGAAAAACACCATTACTTACAATAAAATCAAAGCTTTCATCAAGATAAGGAAGATAGTTAATATCAGCTTGAGATAAAATTGGTAAATCAACCAAATTTTTTAATGATTCTCTTACATGAGAAATTGCTTTAGATATGTCAACTCCATGAAATTCTTTTGATTGGGGTGCCCATAATTTTGAAGAAGAGCCACTGCCAATACCAACTTCTAAAACTAATTTATTATTAAAAATAGAGAGATCATTTTCGGACAATCCCATCATTTCAAGATATATAGGTTTAATTTTTTCTTCAAATTCATTTTTATCATATCCAAAATTACTTGTTGTCCATTTTTCACCGAAAGAATCTTGAACTTGTTTCTGTTTAGAATTTTTAATATCATTAACAAAATTTGGAATTTCATCTTCAATAAAATATTTAGAATGTAAAGAAATTAGAAAATCATTTTCAAGTTTTAGATCTTCGTTTGATATAGGATCAACCCATTTTACTAATTTTTCTTGCATTACTTCAAATGAGGTTAAAATAAGTAATATACATAAGAGTTTTCAAAAGATTGAAATTGTTTAAAAATAATAATCAAAAATCTAGTTTTTATTTTTATCAAAATAATTAAAACTTACAGTTTTTCCTTTTACAGATACTTTTCCAACAACTTTAGCAGGTATTCCAAATGCAATTGAATTTGCTGGAATTTTTGAATTTACCAGACTTTGAGAACCAATTACACAGCATTTTCCTAGTTTTGAACCCATTGCAATTATTGTATTGGGTCCAATGTAACAATTATTTCCAATTCTGGTGTTATTTTTTTCATATGTTGCATTACCACCTGTTAGGGCCCAATTGACAGTATTATGAGTATAGATTTGAGCTCCACTACTAATGCTGCAAAAATCTCCTATCAATAATTTTCCTCCAGAACCATCTAAGATGGTATTTGGACCGATCCAAGTATTTTTTCCGATTGATACATCACCATAAACATAACTGCTATCATACAAATTAGCACCTTTTTTTGATTTAAGAAAAACTCCTTTTTCCCAACGATCAAATAATAATTCATTAAATGGTAAAACCCTATCCCAATTCTTTTTTGTTTCAATTCTTTGTTCGACATATAATTTCTGTAGTTCAGTTAAGAGAGGATTTTTTTTAGAATCATTTTTTTTCATTATTATTATAGAAATTTTATTAAATAAAAACATGCCCAATAATTAACTTAAGCAGATAGCATTAGAATACAAAATATTCATTATTCTAAATCAATGAAAAATATATAATATAATCAAAAAATTATTCTAAATTTGAAAATTTTTTGAATAATGAAAGATCTATTTCTTTATTATTTTTTCTTTTATCATAATAATTATCAATTTCATTTTTTAATTTTTTTAATTCAGTTAATTTTTCATTAGAATTATTATTTTTTTCATATTCTAAAAGTAAAAGATTAAACAATTTAAGATTCAGTTGTAAAATTAATTCTACATTGTTATATGTTCTTAATGCATGTGGATTTGATTCATAATATATATCAGCTTCTGCTTTGTAAGAAGCAGTTTTTTTCTGATGAGAATAACCTACTAAAATTAAAAATGGGATTCCAATAGAGATCATAATTGCAACATAAACATAAAATGATGGAAATACGATTTGTAAAATAGGGATATTTTCAATAGCTAAATAATAAGTTACAACCAATGTATTAATTGCTGCAAAAATAAATGCAAAGTAAGTAGTCCAACCTTGTCTAAAATAAAACCAACCTCTAAATCCAATATTTTGTTTCATGATAGTTTTCTCAAATAATGTTGTATATCAATTGCTCGACCTAGATAATCATTTTATTTTAGAATTCATATTCATGGAATAAAAAGGATCAAATTATGAAGAAATTTTAATTTATGTATATTGAATTATACAGACTATTTTGAATAAAAAGAAATCTATTTTTAATAACCAATTATAGCGTCAAATATGAAAATTTTAGCAATTGGGGATACTGCAGATAATGTTCACATATTACAAAAATTTTCAAAAAAATCAAAAATACATTTAATAAATTTCCCTAGAAAACAAGCAGCTTTAAAAACACAATCAGGAGAAACGGAATTTTTTGATTCGTTATTAATTTCAAAACAAGTGAAAAAAATTAAACAAATTAAAAATAATTATGACTTATGTCTTGTCGTATCTTGGGCTGCAGCAAGAATAGCATATTTAGCAGGTATAAACTACATTATGTTTTTTGTAGGAGGTGATATTACAACTCCTCCATTTGTAAAAAATCCAACATTACCATATGCAAAAGAACCAACACACAATTTCAATTTTTTTGAGAGATATTTTTACAAAAAAGTATTTAATACATCTAGACTCTGTATCACAGCAACAGATGCATATTATAATGCATTAAAAAAACATAGGAAAGATGCTATAAGAATTGATAAAGTACCTGTAGATACAACACTGTTTAATCCAAATATAAAACCAATTAATCAGTCTAAAAAAAAATTTACATTTTTATCTGCACAACGAATTGGAAAAGAAAAAGGAATTGAAAAAATTTGGAAGGCAATTTCACTATGTAAATCTAATTTTGAAATATTACAAATAGAATGGTTTATAGAAAAAACAAATGAAGAAAAGAAATTCAAACAAGAAATACTAGAAACAATACCAACACAAGTAAAACTTATTCCATTAATAGAGAGGAAAGAATTGGGTAAATATTTTATGTTTGCGGATGCAATTTTAGGTAATATGAGATCAGGATTTCCACAAGGAATTGAAAGAGATGCAGCATATTGTAAAAGACCTGTTATTGCATATTGTGATGTAAATCAGCCTATGGTAGTTGATGGAGAAAAAATTATTCCACCATTTTTACCAGATACAGATAACCCAAAAAGAATTGCAGAAATTATTGATAAAATAGTTTTAGATGAAAAATTTAGGAATGAATTAGCTGAAAAGGAATATGAATATATTAAAAAAATATCAGACCCAAATATTGTAATTGATGAATGGGAGAATGTTTTTTCTCGAGTAATAAAAAAATATAAAATTATAGATAGAAAATATTCTCAAAAAATATTGATTATAGAAAATTTCATTTCAAATTTATTAGAAAAATTTATTTATGTAAGAAAAATGAAACAGAAAAATATTGAGGCATGGGGAAAAGAAGAATATGAAAAATTATTTAGTTAAATATGTTGTAAAAACATTTCAATAAGTAATGAAAAAGAAAATTAAATTAAATTTATTGAGAAATGATGTTGAGGAAATAATTTGAAAATTTTAATAGGTGGATCTAGTTCAAAAATTTTTCATCTTAATGAATTTAAAAATTCTTTAGAAAAATTTAATGTAAAAACTAAAGTTGTAAATGATACAGAAATAGTAGATGGTTTTCCTAGTAGAAATTTAAAAAATTCCATCAAAACTCATTCAAAAATGAATGAAATTATTCAGGAATTTATTCCAGATTTAATTATAGCAGATCAACCTAAACATTTTGCATTAGAAGCATCAAAATTGAAAATACCATTACTTTTACATTTAAGGGGAGATTTTTGGAGTGAAATCAAATGGGCCAAAGAAACAACATATAAAAAATTCCCAAAAACAATTGTAATAAAAAAATGGGAAGAAATAGGTAAAAATGTTTTTAAAAACTCAAAATGTGTTCTGCCCATATGTAAATATTTAGAAAACAGAGTACATGAAAATTTTCCTAAAAAAATGACACATATTATGTATCAAGGAATTAATTCAAAAAATTGGTTTTCTGAAAAAGGTATAAAATTGAAACATCCATGTATAGGATTAGTACAAAGTGCAAATATTTGGGGTAAAACTTGTGAAATGCTTATTTTAAAAAATGTACTAAAAAAATTTCCAAACATAATGTTCTATTGGGTTGGAGATGGTCCATATGCAAAGATAATCAATTCTGAATTATCCAGATTTAAAAATTTTGAATGGTTAGGGAATTTAGAATATCCAAAAGGTGTAAGACAATTTCTATCTGAAATTGACATATATGCTTTAATAAGTGGGATCGATATGGCACCTTTAACACTATTAGAAGCTCAATTAATGAAAAAGCCAGTTATAGCTACATCTGTAGGAGGAATTCCTGAATTGATGGAGAATAATAAAACAGGATTTCTGTTAAAACAGGGAAATGATTCAGATATTATTGAAAAAATTTTAACAATTATGAGTAATGAATCTTTAGAATTTGGTGAAAATGGTAGAAATTTTGTTACAGAAAACTTTTCATGGGGAAAAATTTCAGAAGATTTCTTAAAATTTATCAAAGTAGAATTTGATTTAAGTTAGAATTTTTATCTATTATTTCTATACCAAATTTCGAAAGCTAGTAAACCAAGAAGTTTATTGATATGACGAATATCCAGAGATTTATCGTTCAAATTTGATTGAAGCCAATCTTTATTGATCCAACCATCTTGAATAATTTTTCCATCAATAAGATAATCTTTCACCATAGCATATCCATAATTTTCCCAGAGTGTTTTAGTATTTACTGAAAATCCTAATTTTTGTTTCTCAATAAGATTATCAATTCCAAATTTTTTTAAAATATTTCTTAGTGGTAATTTTCCAATATTTGATAAATAATTATATTTTTCATTATAGGGGATTTTCATAGATTTGTAAATCATTTCATCAGATAAAAGAGGTGTAACAGATTGAACATTGAAATTTTTTGCAAGTGCATTATTTACAATTGAAAAATTATAAAGTAATTTTCCATTATAATCAGCTAAAAAAACTTGCTCTATAGGAGATAATGGATTATCAAAATAAGAAATAAGATTTTCATGAATATCTTCCCATTGAAATTGCATCTTTTTTTCAAAAATTTTATCTTGCTCTGGAACGTGATCCCTTTCATGACATGAGAGATATGCTTGAATTTTCTCTTGAGGGGTTGAATTCGAGTCAATTTTTGATAAAAATTTTGAATATCGGAAAACATATCCTCCAAACAATTCATCACCGCCATCACCAGAAACTAAATAATTTGAGAATTTTTTTGCTTTTTCAACAACATATAACCAATGAATATCCCAAAATGGAAGTTTTGTAATTGAAATAGCATTTGGAAGTTTTTCAAGAAAATTATCAATTTCAATTATATGATGATTAACACCAAATTTTTTTGCAATTTTTGATGCAGTCTCTGTTTCATCAATACTGTTACTAAATTTTATTGAAATAGCATCAATTTGATTATCAGGGAAACTTTGCTTTAAAAAACAAAGTGCCAATGATGAATCAATTCCACCACTTAATGAAATTGAAATAGGTTTTGTATAGTCAACTGGAATTTGTTTTTTTATGTTAAAAATTGATTGTTGAATAATTTCTTCAGATGAAAAAAATTTTTTTTTTTCTAAATCTTTCCATGTTAATTTTGGAAGAATGGGTGTTTGAGTATAATCATATCTAAGAGTAAGAATTGATTTAACGGAATTTAAATTCATTGATTATTATTTTCCTCTTCCGATTCCACGATAAATTAATCCAACACTTTTTGCTAAATATTGATCAATAATATTTTTAGAATCTATTACTATAGGATTTTTCATTTTAGATTTTAAAAATTGAGGTTCAAGATTATGAAAATCTTTATGAGCAGTTGCAATTATCAACCCATTACAATTTTCTAAACATTGAACAAAATCATCAAGTGTTTTTATACCAAATATAGTTGAATCTTTGAAATAAGGATCATAAATTAAGACATTTGCACCCTTGTCTTGTAATATTTCAACTATTTTTTCCACTGGAGAAAGTTGAATATCTTTTACATCAGGTTTGTAAGAAACACCTAATACAAGAATAGATGAATTTGATAAAGGTAAATTTATTTCATTTAATGCATCTTCTAAAAGTTCAACAGTATGAAATGGCATTTTTTCATTAATTTTTCTACCATCCTCAACTAATCCAAAAGTTTTAGAGGTAAAGTTCTTTGCAAAATTTATCATTTGATATGAATTTACAGGCAAACATGGACCTCCAACTCCAGCACTAGGATAATGTACCTGAAAATTATATTTTGTTTTTGCAGCCTCAAGTACTGTCATAATATCAATCCCAGCTTTCTCAAAAATTAATGCTAATTCATTCACAAATGCAATATTAAGATCTCGAAAAACATTTGTTGTTAATTTAACTGCATTTGCAGTTTTACAATCAGGCATCGGAATTAAATCAACTGTAAAAACATGTTTATAGATTTTAATAATTAAATTCTGTGTTTCTTTATCTATTGCACCTACTAATCTTGGTAATCTTTCAAAATCATTAAGAATTTGTCCAGGATTAGCAGTTTCAGGACATACACCCAAACTAAAATTCTTTCCAGATTTTAATTTTTTATCATTTCCTTCAAGTATTTCTAAAAAATCTTTTTCAACAAAATTAGGTTCAACTGTACTTTCAATAATAATTAATTTTCCTTCAGACATTTCATCATGGAGTTTCTGAGCTACAGATAGTAATGCTGAATAATCTGGAATATTTTTCTCATCCATAGGGGTCGGAAGTGATAAAACAATTACATCACTAGCGTTTACTCCTTCAGTAAAATTACTAGTAGCTCTAAATTTTTTTTCGTGTATTACTTTATTAAAAATTACATCATAACCGGGTTCGTCTTTTAAAGGAAAGTTTCCAGAATTGATCATTTTAACTAAATTTTCATTTATATCAACTCCAATTGTAGATAAACCTGAATTTGCAAATGAAAGTGCTGTAGGCAGTCCTATTCTTCCAATTCCAATTACACAAATAGTTAATCCACCTGATTGAATGGATTCAATAATTTCTGAATCACTCATATCTCGAATTGATTTCATAGTAGTTCTCATAAATAGTGAAATTATGCTAGATTATTTACTTTTTTAATTATTGTTATCAAAATTTAAAAATCGATTTAAAATCATGTTAACCATGAAATATGTTGTAACTGGAGGGGCAGGCTTCATTGGTAGTAATATAGTCAAATTATTAGTAAAAAATGGGCATAATGTCTCAATAATAGATAATCTTCACACAGGAAGTCTATCTAGACTAAAAGAAATTGAAGAAAAAATATCATTTAATAAAATAGATATTAGAAATTATGAAGAATTAAAAACAATTATTTCTGATGTTGATGGAATTTTTCATCAAGCTGCACTAACAATAGTCCCTGAATCATTTCAAAAACCTGAAGAGTATTTTGATGTAAATGTTAATGGAACCAATAATATTTTCAAGATAGCTTCAAAATTAGGAATTAAAGTTGTTTTTGCTAGTAGTTCAAGTGTATATGGAGATGTAAATGAAGTTCCAATTAAAGAAAATTTTGAAAGAAATCCAATTAATCCGTATGGAAAAACTAAAGTGAACAAAGAAAAATTAGCTGAAAAATATTGGAAAGATAATGTAAATGTAATTGGATTAAGATATTTCAACGTATATGGAAAAGGTCAAACTGGAACATACGCAGGTGTAATCACACAATTTATGAAAAGACTCGATAATAATTTATCTCCAATAATTCATGGTAAAGGTAATCAAATTAGAGATTTTATTTCTGTAGAAGATGTTGCTAAAGCAAATTTAATGTCCATGCAATCAAATACACTTCAAGATTTTTTGAATGTAGGTACAGGTAAATCTATTTCAATTTTAAAATTAGCAAAAATGATGATCAAAATTTATTCAAAAGATCTTTCTCCAATTTTTGATGATGAACTTCCTGGGGATATAGAAAAAAGTAATGCAGATATAACTAAAACAAAAGAAAAAATCAATTGGCAATATAAAATACAATTAGATAATGGATTAAAAAAACTAATTAGAGAATGATTAACTTTTCAATAAATTTTCATAAAATTTGATATAGTCTGGTAAAAAATTTTTCCAAGTAAAGTTTTCATTCACAAAATTATATGCATTTAATGCGATCTTTTCTTGAAGTAAAGGATCAGTTAGTGATTCATTGATTTTTTGTAATAGCATTTGAGAATTTTCTGATTCAACAAGTAATCCAGTTTCATTATCTTTAACTAATTCTGGAATTCCTCCCACAGAAGAAGCTATAACAGGTATTTTTAGATAAAATGCTTCCTTAATTACAGTAGGAAGACTTTCCATTCTTGAAGGTACTACAAGAAGAGTAGATGATTTAAGAATTTTCATTGTTTCTTCCCAAGATTTGTTCACACAATAAATTACATTTCCATTAATTTTTGATTCTATATCTTTGATAATATCAATTCCTTTTTCAAAACTGTCTCTTCCAACATATACAATCTGATTAGTAGATTTTTTAATTTCTGGAATTTGTTTGAACATCTCTGTATCAATAGGTGAAGGTAAATATTCAAAATTAAGATCTAATTTTTGCTTATATTTTATTTGTGATATTTTTGAATCAGTAGTTAATTTATTTGCCCATTTCAAAACTTTTGATTCAACATTTGTTGCAATCGAACTTGTTGTAGATGAATGAATAATTTTTACTTGATCACTAAAAACTCCATGAACTGATAAAACTTTTTTCTTTCCTTTTGCATAATGCATTGCAAATGCTGAAGGAACATTAAATGCATGAACAATATCATATTGATTTCTATTAACAATTCCTTTTAGTGCCCCGAATATTGCAAAACTAGGGTTTTTAAGATTTTTTATAGGAATATGTGGAGTTTCCATTTTTGTAACATCATGTCCAGAATTTTCTAATTGAGATGCCAACATAGATGCATGACCACCAATTCCGCCAGAATACCTAGGAGATATAAAAAGGAATTTCATAAAACAAAATTAATTAAATGGTTTTTAAGGTCTTGTATTAAAAAACCCATCTTCATTATATCATATGTAAATAACAATAGAGATTTGTTATATCATTAAATAAAATTTAAATTTTTTTCAAAATTAGAATTTGAAATAAATAAAATCTTCTGAATTTCCATCATAAAAAAAGAATATAGAAATTAATACTATTGTTAAAAATGAAAAGAAATAGAAATTATTTGAAGAAATTCGTTTAATTAAATTTCCCAAACGAAATGAGATAAAATGGAGAATTAAAAATACACAAATTAGACCAGATTCAAATTTGTGAGCACGAATAAAACCAATAGTGTTTTCTATTTGGAAATCCCAAATCAAGAATTTTTGCATTGAATAAATCATTAAATCAGTATCTTCCACTCGAAAAGCAATCCATGTAAAAAATATTAGATATTGGGTAAACAGTATAGATGTGATTCGCCCTAATCTTGTTTTAAAAAGCGGATTTTCTGCAAATAAAGGGTGTCTTTTTCTTACAAATACTTCAAATGCAACATATATTCCATGCATCAATCCAAAAATTATAAAATTCCAACCTGCACCATGCCACAATCCTAATAAAAGAAAAGTGAATAGTGTTCCAGAAATTAATACAAAATCTGATCCAATTTTTCTGAAAATTATTGGGAAAAATAAATAATCTCGTATCCAACTAGACAAACTAATGTGCCATCTTCTCCAAAATTCAGATGGGGAAGTTGCAAAGAAAGGTTTATTGAAATTTGCAGGGATTTTAAATCCCATAATTAAAGCAGCCCCGATTGCAATGTCAGCATATCCAGAAAAATCTCCATATACTTGAATTCCAAAACCAATGGTACCCCAAATAATTGTAAAAGATTCTAAACCAATAGGCATTGCAAAAATTTCATTTACCATAGGAGCAATATTATCAGCAAAAAACATTTTTTTGAAAAATCCTAATGCCATCATTGTTACTCCAATTTGTATATTTGATTTTGTTAAAATGATTAAACGTGATTTTGAGGTTTTCAGTTTTTCTGTTTTTTCTCTTAATTGTGGAAGAAATTCTTTTGCCCTAAGTATTGGTCCAGCAACAATTTGTGGAAAAAATGAAACAAAAATTGTAAATTCTCTGAATGATTTACTTGGTTCTAATTGTCCACGATAAATATCTATAGTATAACTAATAGTTTGAAATGTATAAAATGAAATTCCTATTGGCAATGCTAAATTTAGAAATGGTATATTATCAGTAAGATTAATGTAATTTCCTAAAATATTGAATTGTGCAATTGCAAAATCAGAATATTTGAAAAAGCCTAATAAACCTAAATTTCCAGCAAGACTAAAAGATAATAATATTTTTTTACGACGAATTTATTCTGATTTCCAAATTTCTTTACCAACATAGAAATCTAAAATGATGGAAAAAATTAAAAGAGAAATCAAATAATTACTTGACCAATAAAAAAATACTAAGCTCACTCCAAGAAGAAGAAAATGATGAAAATTCCTATTTTTGAAAATCACAAAACCAGTTAATACAATTATGAAAAATATTACAAATTCAATTGTATTAAAAAGCATTTTATCCTAATTCCTCTAAAATTAAATTTGCAATATCCTCACTAAAGATAGAAGCAGATTTACTAACTACTATATGAGTAGGGTTTCTCCATATTTCTAAATCAGAGTATTTTTCTGTAAATCGATTTATTTCTAAATTATTTGAATTTTCAAGATCTTCAATGATTTGTTCAAATGCTTTTTTTTCTGAAATGTCAACAAGATCATAAAGATATTTGTGTTGAGGAGTAGTGAATAATATAATTTTGATATTATTTTCTTCCAGTTTTAAAATTATTTCTTTAAGAGATATGAGATCTCTATTTTCATCAACAGGTCTAATTTTAACAGGTTTTGCATCAGATATTGCTTGTAATTTTAATTCACTATCTTCCATTACATTGAAATCACGTTTATAATCAAATCTAAAAAATGGTGCCTTGATGTAATCTTGTGAATTTACAGTTACACCACGAATCTCTTTTAGTGTAATTAATTTTGGAGAAAAATCAGGTTGTAAAATTAGTAATTCTGAATTCTGAGTATTTAACCAATTCTTTAAAAATAAAGAGGGATCAGGTAATGGTTGATTTGATTTGACAATTGGTTTGTTAATTGATTGAATTTCAGAAAAGTCTCTTGCTGAAATTCCATATACAACAATTTCAGGTTTTGCTGAGATTAAAAGATCAAGATTTTGTATTTCTCGTTGTGGCCTATTTGCCATCTTTGATAAATTAAAAACTTCATATTCTTTATTGTTTTTTGCTAAAAATTCTTCAATAAAAAAAGGATTTATTGCACTAATGTGGCTACCGCCAATTAGAAATATTTTATGATCTATTTCTTGAATTGATGAATAATAATTTTTTTCATCTTCAATTAAAGCAATTTCTTGTTCTTGATAAAAAATTTGAATTAATATCAAAAAAATTCCAAATGAGATTAAAAAGGAAAATAAAATAATAGATAATAGTTTTTTCATGTGTTTTGCAGAAAAATTGGATCAATAAATATTGTTATTGGTAATTTGAATTAAAAATGATCACATTGTTGCTTGGGCTGCATCATGGAACATTTGACTTTTAGCACAACCAGCAGCTAATTCATCACCAGCACCACGTCTCATTAAACCTCTGTATAAACAGTCTTCTAGTTTGACATCTTCTCTTTGTTCCCATTCCTCAACAGTGACTGAGAATTTCTTTTGAATTCTATCTCTATACCATTCAGGAATTACATTAAATGCACAAAATGGAACTATTCTAAGATCTGGAGTTACATAATGAATATCACATCTTTGTAGTCTTTCCAAATCTTCATTGTATTTATCCTGAAAGTGCATCATACCAAGAAATAGCCCCTTTACATGCCATGAACCAATTGAATCAAATGATCTCTTCATGAGAATATTTCCAAACATTTTTGCTAAATCTAATCCTGCTGGTT
>Ga0209992_10002939_pt1 | contig 14935 bp, 13 predicted proteins | sample 2SBtaG_2_FD_182564 | JGI IMG/M metagenome (GOLD analysis project Ga0209992, IMG submission 182564) | Deep subsurface microbial communities from Kolumbo volcano to uncover new lineages of life (NeLLi) - 2SBTROV12_ACTIVE470 metaG (SPAdes)... | ecosystem: Environmental > Aquatic > Marine >... | reverse complement strand
CCATAACGGCCCGATTGAGCTTGGTCTTCTGCCCAGGATTTCATTGAATCAGGAAGAGATACATTCATTGTTGCCATCACTTAGCCGCCTTTTTTTAATGTTTATAAATTAGCTTTATTATAACTATAATGACAAAGATTGTCATTATTATTCATTTTCTATCCACAAACAAAAATTTGTTTGTATCAATCTTTTGCTCACCATCCCATCGGTACGCAACCAGTCTAGCATTAGGATCTTTAGCATCTGCAACGCTGTAGTCTAAACAAGCGATATTCTCAGCCAAAGGTTGGATATCGCCCTTCATCCAATAATGCCCCAAAAATACTGGCTTGTCATCTTTTGCATAATCAATTAAATGATCACCACTAATTGGATCATCTGGAATGTGTGTTAGCGCATCATCTGGGCCAAAAAATACTTGCTTGTAGGTTTTGGCTTGCCTATCCCACCAACGAGTACGAATATGCTTTCTAGGATTACCGTCTTTATCCAAAAAACTTTGGCCATTTGGCAAAGGTATCTCTTTGCCTTTTAATAGCGTTTCTATCGCATCGTATTGCCAAGTGTTTTTAATGGCTGATTGCTGCAGCAGATCATCCGTTAGTACAGGCTTTCCAATCTTGGATATAAGGTTAAAGTCCCAACAAGCATGCACAACACGCAAACCCTCTAAATCTAGCCATAGAGGCAATGTTTTAAACCACTTGATAACCTCTTCCTTTTCAGCAAGATCACCCTCATAAGCTCTTAAAAACTTCTGGTGCTGCTTAGTATGCTTGTCATTGTGTGAGCGCAAGTAGTCGCCCTTATCGTTTTTAGTGTAATAAGCAATCGCATTGTATTCATGATTCCCCATCACACTGAGTGCGTGTCCGCGCTCAATCATAGGCCGTACAATATCAATCACTTCTCGTTGATGATCACCTCGATCAACAAAATCACCCAGAAATATCACCTTACGCTCAGCATGTTGCCACACGCCATCAACATTCGAATAAGACAGTTTTTCTAGCAACCTCACTAACTCAGGCGCCTGACCATGGATATCACCAATTAAGTCATAACTTTGTTTTTTCATATTTTTTATTTTTTGAGCTCTGTCCTTTTCATCTTGTATTGCAACCTCTTCAGGGTTAATAGTGGCATCGTATGGAATGCTTGACCACTCATAATGAGATTCGCCATCAGGTGTTTGCACTATATAAATCTGCTGCCTGATATAAACATAACTACCATCCTTCTTATGACCTTCCATTAGATAGCTATAGAACCAGTAGTTATGGTCTTTGTACGATAGACTTTTAATAAAATCTAATGTGTATGGGAATTTCTTTTTGATATGCCTGTTAGCAAGACTTCTGATTTTCTTTCTACTGATTGGACAGTTGCTTTCACTCATCTTTTCTTCCCAATTAAAACAAACCGCCTAAATCTTAAAGTTAACGGGTACCGACCCCATAGATTTAAAAGGGTTCATATGATTAATTTTAACTCATACAGAATTTTATTTTAGCTAGTCGGGTACAATTTGAACTATGCATAATTTAGACTTTCAAGCGACTACTTATCCAAACGGAAAGTTTGAATCTCAGGCTATGTGCAATGAAGATAAAACAGATGGGTTTAGAGTGCGTTGGTACGAGTCTGGTCAGATGAAATCCGCTACTGAATACAAGCATGGCAAGCCAGATGGTTTGTTAACTGCATGGTATGAAAACGGCAATAAAAGTGCTGAGATTAATTACCTTAATGGTCACAGACATGGCGTTTGCACTTTGTGGCATAAAGACGGATCAAAAAGATCAGAAGTTGTTTATGTTAATGGCAGAATGAACAAACTTTGGGTCACTTGGCACAGCACCGGCAGCATTAGAAAGGCTGTACTTTTTAAAGATAAAGACTGTAGGAAAAAAAGTGAAACAACCTGGTATGACAACGGCAACATAAAATCTAACATTGAGTTTGGAACTGAATACTTTAATAGAGCGCATATTAAATTTGCAGATGTAAGTTATGGGGAGTGGGCTGATTTTTATGCGCCACACCCTAGCGGTTTTGAATTTGATCTTAATGGTAGTGATCTTTCTAAAGGCGGTAAGCGATACCCTACTCAAATGAAATTTTGGTATAAAAATGGTAAAAAATCATCTGAACATCTTGATTATGGCTATGAAATCTCGGTCATATTCTGGTATGAAAACGGCCAAAAAAGTATGGAAGTTGGTAAGGAAAAAGGCGACCCTGATATTTATTGGGACAAGCAAGGAGTCAAGGAATATGAGGCTACTCTGGATTTTGATTTAATTGATGTTGATGTGCTAGAAACATGGTTATTTTTTGATAAAAATGAACACTCTTTAGTGGTAGTTAAACGTGCAGAAATATGGGATAAATTTGTCAAATGGGAATTCTATAATAAAGACAATGAAAAGGTCTATGATTACAAGCATGATTATTCAAAAGATGCTTTTTTAACTACTGATAAATTATGGAATGTTTGGCTAAATTCTGAATGCATCGAATTTACAAAGACCCTAAAGTCTATTGAGAAGCATAAGTCTGTATTTTGTCAAATAACCAATTACGATTGATAAATATGATATTTAAATTAACAACAAAAGAGCTTTATTCAGATAAGGGTGTTTTCATAAAAAAACTTCATTGCCCTTATCGCATAAAATGGCAGGACCTGAATGATCTTAAGCATACCAATCATAAAACGTGCGACAGTTGCAACAAAACCATATACAACACAGTAGAAATGAATGATCAGCAAATAGTCGAGTTAGTTGCCGGGGATTCTAAAGCTTGCTTAAAGATTAGCTTGAATCAAAACAATATTAAAACCATAGGTATTTATGAAAGAACTTAGAGTTATAAAAACTGCTAGATCCATATATGACATCAATGACGCGGTAGACATGGGGTTTACTCTATTAGTTAAGCAATTAAAGCCTTTAAATAAATTATTCCATACCGTTGGCGTTTTTAGGAATAAAAAAACCAACAAAATAGAAGAAGCTGAAGCATATGTTGTATATGCTCAATATGGAGAGACAATTTCATATGAGGATGAGGATGAGTGGGAATTAGTTATCCCCTTTCACTCGTATTACCCTTATAAATTTGAGAGCGATTATGCTGCTTACCTAATCCCGCATGATATTGAAAAAGGAGAAACGGTTATCTTGGAAGACTTAATCGAGGATTATTATGGGGGCAGCTTCTGGTCCCACCATATTCGAATTGAAAGTTTACAGGCTATATGGACAGGGGAAGATTTTTCAATATTATACGATCCAAAAACTGATGGCGTGTGTACTTGGGTTGGTTAAAGGTCAGATAATTTATTCAGTATAAAACTTGCAATCATACATAGGGATACTACATATTTTAAGTAACTATGAACTCAGAAACCTTAAAACGCAAACAAGAATTACGAAGGATTATTGTTCTAGGGAAAAATAAAGGTTTCCTTAATTACAATGATATTAAAGCTTTACTACCTATTAGTCTTTTGTCTGAAGATAAAATAGAATTAGTTGTAACAGCTATAAAAGGACTCAATATTAAAGTATTAAATCCTGACTCTAATTTAACAGAATTACAAATTCTTGAGATTATCAAGTCTTCTGGAGTAGATGGGATAAAGGCGAAAGATATAGTCAAAAAACTTACTATATCAATAACAAAAAAAGATGTCAATAGAATATTATATGGTCATTTGAAAAAGCATGTTCAGCACAACGACTTATATGAATGGTCAGAAAAAAGATAAACTATACTAATGACAATAAAAATATTTTCCTGGGAATTAATTAAAGAAAATACACTAGTAAAAAACCTAGACTATTCTTCATTTCGTGAGCGTGCTACCGCTATTCCGCAAGACTTTTATCAATTTTTCAATACGTCGATTCAAAATGAAAAAGAGTTTTCTGTAATGCTACTAAGTGGTCATTTTAAATTTAAAGCAACTATAAAGACTAAACTTAAACAACATAAAAGAAAATATATTAACTGGGAATCTGATTTTTCAAATTATCTCAAAGAAGAGTTTTTGGACTGGGAAGATATTGAAGCAGGTGAAAAAACATCTAATATGAAGCTTGCTTTCATCAAAGAAAATAATTCAAACTCCTATCAAATTCTTGTTGGCCCAACTAATAAAAATATTAGTGAAAACTCTGACTCTGGTGTTATAAAAATAGAGCAACGTAATGATATTGGAGAAACTGAAAAATTAAGACTTATAAAATCCAGGGTTGGACAAGGGGTTTATAGAAAAAACTTAATAAAAATTGAAGATAAATGCAGGGTAACTGGATTATCTGATTCTAATTATTTAATCGCTAGTCACATCAAACCATGGGGGCATTCAAATGATAATGAAAAACTTGATGGAAATAATGGTCTGCTTTTATCGCCGCATATTGATAAATTATTTGACAATGGATATATAAGCTTTTCAAACGATGGAAACATGTTGATTTCAACAAGACTTAACACTGATGTGTTAACAACATGGAATATTAACAAAGTTTTAAATATTGGAAGTTTTAACAGAAAACAAGAAGTATATTTAGAATATCATCGAACTAATATTTTTGAAAAATAAAGTTACCTCCAATAATCAGAAAAATAATTGTACATTTCATCTAGATCACCATATGAGCTAAAGTTATCTTTGATATCAACAACAGTAACCTCTTCATTTCCACCAACTTTAGCCCCCCTAAGCCCTCTACCAATCATTTGACTATATAAGATCAATGAAGTTGTTGGTCTTGCTATTACAAGTGCTTGTATCTCCGGAGCATCAAATCCAGTAGATAAAATACCGTAATTTATCAAAACACTTATTTCTCTAGCTCTAAATTTCTCTATTACAGCACGCCTTGATGAAGCTGATTTTGTATAGTCTATAAATGCCGCAGAGACACCCCTCAAAACTAAGCCTGTTGCTAGTAATCTAGAATGTTCAGTACTACAAGAAAACACTAAAGTTGGTTTTCCGGCTTTTGCTTGCACCTCTATTTCATTCATCAACAAGTCATTTCTTTCTCTTAATCTGCTAAGTCTTTTTAATGTTGGCTTGTTTAGTTCAGTATCGGATATTGAAATATTGGTATCTACAACTTTTCTATCGACACTAGAAAGAATTCCCATATTTTGAAGGGTTTTAATAGGATCTTCTCCTAACTCTGGAGTTATTAAATTGTCATTGAAAAATCTTGCAAAAGCTCTATTTTCAGGAGATAAGGAATAACTCCTTCCTGGCGTTGCTGTAACGCCGACTAATGTAGCACTATTTTTGGTTATTAAATGAGATATAAATCTTTCGTATGTATCAGCAATAGTTTTGTGTGCTTCGTCCACAACAATAAGAGAGGTGTTTTTTTCAATTTCCAAAAATAGGTCGCTATTTGTATCTAATCTTGACAGCTTTTGCAAGCCAGCAAATATCATCGAATTAGAAAACAATAGGTCATTAGGATTATGCTGACCATACAGCCTGTGAATTGTGGCAGAATACTGACCTTTAGATGACCAGACATTTTTAAAAGACGTAATAGCCTGCTCTAAAAGCTCTTCTGAATGCGCCAACCACAAAACAGTATATGGCTTTGTGGCTTGAGTTGTAAGTTCTTGAATGACCTCCATCATTATTCTAGTTTTTCCAGACCCTGTTGGGAGCTGGAGCAAAACCTTATCTTTCTTGTCATTTATCGTTGATACCAACTCACTTATAACCTCTTTCTGATAGTCAAATAATTCTGGCAATTTAGCAACAACTTCAACCTTTTCCGTAGCTTTATACCTATCCCTATAAATAGGTAAATAAGCCTCGTTAAAGCCAATTTTTTTAAAAACTCTTAACAACTTGCTTGATGGCCCCCAGGATTTTGCAGCAAGCATTCTTGCGATGGTAATAGATGAACTACCATTACTATCAATATTATGTTCTTTTGATATTTCAACTAACCTGTCATTTTCCAAAGTTCTTAAAAATAACTCTCTAAACTCTTTTAACTCTAGAATTGAAGTTCCATGCAGTCTTAGAATGATTTTTATAATCTCATCTTTGTTGTCCAGCGCAAAACCATCTGGTAAAGTGTCTTTAATTAACCGCCAATCACTTCCGCATGCAAGCCTTATATCATCTAATGTAAATTTAGACAATAAATTTAACAAATACATTATTAAATATTAAGAAATTGTTCAAAATTAGAAATCCACGTATCAAGATCTCTCTGTGTCCTTCTCTCAAGTTCAGCACGAAATTCAGGTACAGAGCCATTGAACTCAGTATTTAGCTCTGCCATGTTTTTCGATCTAAAGCCTCTTCTGATAGTTGGAGAAATAGAGTCTTTTAAATTACTCCAAATTGAAGTAGAAAGCTCTTTATCTTCATTTTTTTTCAATACTAGCATCGATACAAGAATACCCAAGCCTTTATCTACAGCTGATGGCTTATAGTTTATTATTTGACCTGCCGGATTAAACGCAACATGAGTAAGAAATTGAATATTTTCTGGTAAATTATCATGAAAATCTTCAAACCAGCTATCATCTACAACCCGATTAACAAGCTCAACATACCATTTGGAAAACTCCTGCCAACTCTGTGTTGAACCGTTGTAATCATCCATTTCCTCTTTTAGAATGGAGTACGATGACCAAATTGCTCTAATTCCAATATCCCTAGAAAGCAGCCTAGGGATATTGTCCTCCTTTATAGAACTAAAACTACTGCACAAATGGCTATATTCTGCTTCAACAGCTGCACGATTAATAGTTGCTGTGTTGCTCTTTCCAAAACAAACCCATTTAAAAGCATGTCTTGCTGCAGGTCCTGCATCCTCTATAGATCTCTTTTGAAGTTCTCTCAGTTTAAAAATATAATTACTATACGGAGTTATATTTTGCAATACGTACATAATAGATGGTAGCAAGTACTCTTTAAAATTATCTCTAACTATTTTCGAATCAATATGATTCAAAGGAAAGTTTTGAACATTAAATGCAGGAACCTCCTCATCCAAAAATAGCCTAGGTATGATGTATTTAGATATTTCTTTTCCCGTCTCAGGATCCCCTAAAATAAACTCGTGCAACCAATCTTTTATATCTCTGACACTGAATATAGAGGACGGAATTGGTTGAGGCTTTCCATCCTTCTCCTCACCCCTCCAATCAATCATCATTAAAGGCATTCTTTCCCTTTCTAGCGTCTCAAAATCCTTTTGGTCATTTGAGTGTGCATATTGAACCATTTCCTGCGTACAAACACAATTAACGGATTCATCATCTAATAAAATTCTACGCGATTCGTTAATCTTTTGTGCTTTAGAGTTAATATATACAAAAGTATTTCTTACAACATCTAGTAGTTCAGGGGTTTCTGGTCCTTGTTCAAATTTTGAAAAACCTAAAATAACTACAGGTATGGACATAGATTCCAACTCCCCAAGGCCTTCTGGGTCATTTGCCCAACTCTTAAAAGCCGTCAATCTATGTTGACCATCTACAGCAACAACCTTTACCTTTTCGTCATTCCATTTCACATAAGAGTACTGATGCCCTGCTGCACAATCATAGAATTTAAAATATTCATCATCTCCATATGTTTTATATTCTGTTCCATTTTCTTCTGCCACGCCAGAATTAACTTCATTCAACTCACCAACAACACTATTGTTATTCATTGGCAGCAAAACTAATGTCAAAGGTGGAAAAAACTTAACTCTTGATCTGTCTTTAAAATACGGCAAAATTTCATTTTCTACCCTGTCATGGTCAACATTTCTCTGAAATAAATCCTTGACGTTCCACTTATCGCTGCCATCAATTTCTTCAATAAGTTTTATATTTGTTAAAAATTCATGTGTAATAACACTTTGCAAATATCTAACTTCCACGTTTGAGCCATGCCCGAACTTTCCAAAAAATCCAGACAATTCTTTATTTAAAGCTGGCTGGTGGTGTACTGGTATTGGTGCTTTCATATACTTCTCCTTATTTTTCTCCATATGGAGGTTTTGCTATAATCTTTAAAATTTCCTCCAATAAGTCTTCAAATTTTCCATCTTCTTCCAAGTCTTTGTGTGACTCATTGAAATCAGTCTTAATGCATACAAAAATCAAATCTTCAACTGTCTTTGAGTTAAAGCCCTTTCCGTTAATAAGTTTTTTGTTTTTTGTGTACTCTTCAAATCTATTGTGAAATCCATTCTTATCTTTACTACTACTTCTATGCTCGTTACACCTTCTTAGTAAATTATTTGTTTTCCCAACATATAATGGAGGCATTAAAATACTTGACACCAGCATAATTTTCCTAAGGTGTAATAAAGACTCTTTATCTTTACTAATTTTATCCCACTTATCATAAGCGTGACTTGGGACCTTACAGTGCGGAACTTCAGAAATGCTTACCTCTGTATCTTTCCAATTAAAAGGTATCTTGGTATGACCGCTCGGCTCATCTTTTAACTTTGAGTCATAGTTTAGAATTGATGATAGCTCAACGGCTAAATCATCAATATCCATTGATGGCAACTCAATAGGATAGAACCAAGCATACACTCCAGGTCTATCAGGAACATCATCAAAGTTTCTCGATGTATAAATATTTATATAGTTAGAGACATCTCTCCAAACATCATCCATTGGCATTATCAGATCCTCCTAGTTCTCTAGCACGGTTAATGCAGCAACTATATTTTCTATTTTATTTCTTACTTCTGGACTTTGTTTAGAAAGTGCTAAATTAACGCAGTAAGCATCATCAAGGTAACCAATGTATGCAATATGGTCCGGGATAATGTCATCAGGATTAATAAAATAAATTAAAGCGGCTAATAATTGTTTTTCGTATAGCCTTTCGAAAAAAACATTATTCAAGCTATGAGAGTCTTTGCTCTCAGGAATATTTAAATACATAGATATTGCCATTAAATAATTAGACAATTCTTTTTTAAATCTACTCTTCCCAGAACCAATATTTTCAATCGTTTTAATTAAATACTCATAACTCTCTAGTTGCTCTGAGTCCAGAGAATCAACAATATTTGTAAATTCTTTACGCACATCCCTCTTATGATCTGCAGTTAATTCATTTGTAGTGATTTCAATAGGCATAGTAAATCTACAACGAGCACATTGTACAAGCTTGATCTTCGGGATCATCATCATCTTGCTCTTTTATAATATCCTGCCAGCTACGAGTTTCTTTTGATTTAAACTTTTTGCCCGCAGCTTCATTCTTCTCAGCCTTCCCTATGACAACATCTAAAGCACCACTCTGTGACCAGGTGTAGCCTTGACCACACTCTTTTCTTTCGCCAGTATTCCAATCAAAGCCCTTCTTGTGAACGCTTTCTTCAATGGCTTTAGCTTGCTCAAAAAGTTCTGGATGATTCCTTTTTAAACCCAGCCATTCTTCCTGACGTTGAAAGAAGCAAAAAAAACAACCAGATCTTGAGCGCCACTTGTAATATTCAGGAATACCAACAGACTCCTCAAGGATTCTAAATACATCCTCTCTAACAATGCCATCGCCTATGAATGGAAATACCGCTTTAATATTTGGCTTTTTACTAACATAGCCTTCTCTATTCTCATCAGCACGAATACCAACATAACTAATAACTTCATCATCACCAACAAACTTCTCAAATGGTTGGATTTTCATTTTTTTGGTACACCAGCGCTGTTGCGGAGAAGGTAGCATATTGTCGTGCATGGTTAACCAGTGTCTAAAATCCTTGTCACTGTTGAGCCTGACAATTGATTTTCCAAGACTTTCTTCAAGCTTATCAAGAAGATTGTAAACCTCTTCTAATTCTGCGCCAGTGTCGGTAAAGAAATATTCCATTTTTTCATGAAGATCAGGATAGTTTTCTTTGATATGTACTGCAAGTGCTGCACTATCTTTACCACCAGAGATGCCCATGACATGCCTTGCACCTTTACTTGCTGCTCGCGCTATTTCATGCCACTTCATTTGAATCTTTTTTCCCTTTTTTGCTTATTGATTTTTCTTTTTTGAGTTTTTTCGAACTAAAGTATTCATCAACCACTTCTGCTAATACGGCTAAACTTGCTTTTCTATCAAGAGTTGGATCTTTGATAATATCAAGAATACTCTCTTTATGGTCCTTTATAACACTTTTTAATTCTTTATCTACCACAACAACTTCGTTAACCTTGTTGCCATTAACTTTGATACTATTCAACATGTAAACTTCAGTATCACCTGCTTTAATCGCATTAACACCTTCATAGCTAGTTCTTAACTTCTCTAGCTCTCGAATATTCATAATCAAAGTACCTAGCTTGTATTCTGCAGCCACCCGATCAGAGTCACTCCATTTATTTGCTGGTTTTGAAACTAAAAACATCAGTAAGTTATCAAGCCATGCCTCATCATCTAATTTGCTTTTTTGAGCTCTAATAACAAACCCTTTTTGGCCATTCTCATCAATAGTGTAATTTTCAAGACTAGTACAACTTAAAGCAACAGATTTTCTAACTTCTGCCAATGTCGAATCTTTTGGAATATCAAAAGACAATGAGATTTGAGATAATATCTCTTTTTTCATTTCACCAAAACAGTTTTGCATTTCAAGCAATGCAAACCTAAGTTTTTCATGAAGACCGTCAGCACTTTCTTTGGAAGTGTTAATATCTAGTACACCTGGAATGTCTTCAAGCAACAATTTGACGGGCGACTTTGACAACTTAAAAACCCTTATAACGTCCCTAGCTTGTTGTGATAACGACATTTTTGTTTGTCGAGTATAAGTAGGCAAGCCTTCAATTAATTTGGCAATTTCTCTAGCAATTTTAAGAATGGTGTCAGGTTTTTTGCCTTTTCGCCAAACGGCAGAATATTCCTGAATAAGGTGGCCATTTACTCCACCTAAATCAACAAACTGAATTTTGAATGCATCTGGTCTTCTAAGGAATCTTTCTAAGTGGTCTTGCGTTAAATAAGGTACATAAGTATTGTCTTCAGTAACGGCTAATTTTTCTTGGTAAGTTAAAATGGTAGTAATATAAAGGAGTGGCAGAATGCCTTCCTTAATACCAAATGGTGCCGAATACAATTCCTCGTTTAATTCAATAAGAGACTTAGCATCATCTTTTGTGCTAATTAAAAAATCTTCTATACGCTTCCACACTGGATAAAACTTATTATCTTTATCTAGCTGATTAGCTTCGGCTAAAACCCAATTTCCAGCTTTAGTTTGATAGTGTAAACCTGTAGCTTTAAGTAATGCCCTATAAATAGACTTCTCTGCTGGAAACTTTTCTATCTCTAAATCCTCCTTATCTAAGTTGTGCGATAAGGCTGCAATCAACTTGTTACGCGCTGCGTTAGCTTGGGATGAGGTCTTATTTCGATTAATCAGCTCGTTTTTAATAACGGGCGCCGAAGAATAGACCTTCTCCAATATTTGAGACAATACTTGTTGTAGATAACGCTTGCTTGTAACTTCAATTTTCTTATGTTGCCAGTACCATTGATTTAGGTCCGGAGAGTCCATAATAGCTGATATCAAAGTAAGCTCATGCTCTAGTGAGTTCTCATACCTGTCTTTATATTCTCGTTGGGCAACTGGATCAGAAGTAAGCTCTTGAGATGTACTTGCAACTTGCTCTAATGCTAACACATCAGCTAACACCTCTCTAATTTGCTCCCCATTTGGACATAAGACGAATATATCGTCTGACTCAAAGTAATTTAGCGCTTCGTTTAAGAAAAACTGTTTGTCATCATCAGACTCAGAAAGATAAAAGATTATTCTTGGGTGACGAGACTTTGGCTTCAGGTTTTTATATTCTTCTCTACTTGAGAAAACAGGGTTGAAATATCTTAATGTGCCATTTTCAATTGAATATTTTCTGGCGACTATTGGTAGTATTTCATGCCTTTCATTAAGTTTTTCAGCTAATGAGAAATTGCCTAGCTTGTCCCTAGCTTCTTCTGCTTTAATTTCTATATCGAAATCACTACCTTGCCAAACTCGATATTCAGAATTGAATTTTCGATATTGAACAATAGAATTTGTTTGTAAATCTTTAATTGATTTGTTAAAGCTTTTTCTATTTGACGAACAAGTTTCTAATAATAACGGAGACGCTTTTAAACCACCTTGGCCGCCAACAATATTTAATAGACCAATTGTTTTAAGAGTTTGAATTGATTCAAATTCTGCATCGCCCAAACGCTCTACCGCAGTGACAACCTCTGCCCAGCGGCGATGAGTAAAGTGATCCGATGTTGCTACCGGTTGATTTCTAATAAAATATTCATAAACTTCCCATGGTTGGATTTGATCACCTGTATTTTTACATTTAGTTAGACTATCAACAAAGCCGTGCGTCTCCTTACTGCCTAAATAGCTAAACAAAGTTCTCTCATTTTGGGCAACCTTTTGACAAAGAATAGGTAGCACTAATGCGCTTAATGGGTGTAATGGATAACAATTATAAAAAAGTTCTTCTGCTGATTTTTTTTCTAAAGTGTTTGGTAATGCACTGTTTTCTATTAAGGCGTCAACTTGGATAGAAATTTTATCTTTGACCGCTTTTTCTTCTTTTTTTGTAAGTTCTTTTTTGATTGCAGCAGCTACAATTCTCAAAGTTTGCTCAGAAGTATCTAGGAATGGAATGCTTTCGAACCGCCCTTGTACTTTCGCCCATTCGGCTTTTAGAGTTTCACCCAAGCCTCTTGCATATTGCTCTATAGATTGATGAAGCATAACAACCAAAGCCAACTTAACACTATGCTTGGCAAACGCTAATTCTGCAAGACTCTGCAACAAAAAAATATCATTGGCTCCATAATGCCTAGCCTCATATTCTAAAAATTTACCCAATTCATCTATTGCAATAAGAATGCCTCTATAGCCAACCTTGTGCAATGCATTTTGCAAGTTTTGAATTGCATCTAAAATTTCACTTACCTTAGGCGCTTCACTTTGAGAAGCGTAATGAGACAGGATTTTTAAAACTTCAGGTTTTTTGCCTTTTCTTTTCTCCCAAACAGTGTTAGCACTGCAAGACAAAGCCGATATAAAGCTTTTGCTTAATGAATCTGGTGACCCTGTTAATAAAACCACACAATAACCAGAATCATTGTTAATAAGCGAACCATAAGAGTTTGATAATTCTTTAGATGTTTTACTTAATACTTGGTACGCCTCCTTTCTAGCAGAATTCTTTTCATTACTCAATAAATGAGATAAAAAAACTGCAAAAGATGATTTCCCTGACCCGTATGGACCGACTAGCGACCATGCTCTAGGTGCTTCTTCTTGTGATAATGCATCAGATATTTGCTTTAAAGTCTTTAACGCTCTAGATGTTGGAATATACGATTTCATGATTGCAGCAGAATCTGCATCACGCGTTAAATTTATCGATCTTGTGTAGTGCGAATTAACAGTAACTTTATTAAGTAAACTCATGCCACTTTAGCCTCAGCTTCAATAGAGTAATATTTATCTAGCATTGATTCAGATGTAATACTTTCTAAAACATAAAACTGATGAATACCGGCAGTCTCCCTAAGCTCAAAATTTTCAGGAAAAGCCTGAGATAATTCCTCTAGTTTTGTAATTAGTGAATTTTCACTTAATCTGAAAACAGCACCTGGTGATGCTACAGAAATTTTTGAATACATTAATTCTTCAACAGGAACTTGATTGAGTTCTAAAGCTTGCATATATTCAAGTACTGCGTACCCAAAAATATTAATTGGTAAATTCTTGCGCTCACCCTGCTGCGATTTAAAGGTTTTTCCAACTAAACTTTGAGAAACAAGGCCTAGAGAAGATAATGGCGAATCTAGCGCTTCTTCAACAACTCCTTTTGAGTTATTTTTTGATCTTCCATACATTCTAAGTACCGCTTTCGCATCATTTTTTAATGTTGTTTTAGATACTTTAGTCGCAATATTTTGTGCAGTAAAATCAATTAAAGAAGACGCCACTTCTTCAGAACTAAATTCTTGTTTGTGAAAGTTGTTAAAAAACCAAAACCAGCCTGTTGCTAGATCAGGATTAGAACACAACAACCAATGAATAAGCCAAATAGTTCCCTCATCTTCAAGATATGGATCATGGCCGTTTTCTCCAAATAATTTTTCACCAAGATCAGTTGATTCATATCCGCTCTCTTTCTTAGGCTTTATAAGTCTAACCGCCTGTAGCCAGTACTTAATTGATGAAACCATGTTTTTACCTACACCAAGTTCAACTGTGGCGTTGTCATCAGAAAATATAAGCGGATTACTTTGTATTGCTTGAAAACCTTTAGTTAGCCAACTATAACGAAGTATGAATGTTTCATGCCTGCCGAAGGCAACTTTTTTTGGATCAAAAAGCATTGTTTTCCATATTCTGATTTACTGATTTTATTGACTAATTATAAGCAATTTATATACCTATAAATTACTCTTTTCTTCTTTACAAATAACCTAAATAGTTGTGTGTTCATTTTTTTTAAATTTGTTTGGAAAAGTAGTCTCATTCTTAAAATTCCCCAATTTTTTACCCTTACCCTTCTCTAAAACCTTAAAAGCATAAAAAATCCTTTAAAACAGCCTTTTTAAGCCTTTAAACAGCAGAAAAGCAATGAATAATTGACAATTGAGAGTTGAAAATAGCCCATTCGTAAAATTTCTTAAATTTTTAAAATTAATTCACCTTTTAAACTCGTGCAACTTGAGAAATAGACAGCTTTGTGCCACACAAATAAGAGCCGTATAGATTTTGCCTAGCTTTTGGGATATCGTTTATCGCAGCTTTGGTAAGCCATTTAATAGATCGGCGTTTGTCTTCATTGACTTTGATACCTGAGCCATACATAACAGCAAGTGCGTATTGCGCCTGTGCATCGCCACGCTTGGCTTGTTTGA
>Ga0209992_10002936_pt1 | contig 14947 bp, 15 predicted proteins | sample 2SBtaG_2_FD_182564 | JGI IMG/M metagenome (GOLD analysis project Ga0209992, IMG submission 182564) | Deep subsurface microbial communities from Kolumbo volcano to uncover new lineages of life (NeLLi) - 2SBTROV12_ACTIVE470 metaG (SPAdes)... | ecosystem: Environmental > Aquatic > Marine >... | reverse complement strand
CTTTTGTTAGGAAGTGTTACCGAAAAAAGAACGGACACAGATTAGGGACCTGTATGCGCGTTCTGATCGTAGAGAAAAACGAAGACTTGGGTCGCCTGTGGAGGCGTCACCTCACCCGTCAGGATGTTCAGGTTCAACTGGTCGACAATCAGCAAAGCGCGGTCGAGACCATCCGGTCCAGAAAACCGCAGGTGATCATTCTAAATCTCCATTTGCCCGGCGAAAGCGCCATCGCCATTGCGGATTTCGCCGGTTACCGCAGCCCCAGATCGCGGGTAATTTTTGTAACCGACACGACGTTCTTTTCAGACGGATCGATCTTTAAGTTTATCCCGAACGCTTGTGCCTGCGTGCGCTCTGCGGTGCCCCCATACGACCTGTGCGCGATGGTCGAACATTTTGGTGCGCGGGCCTAGGCAATCAGCGCTCTGTCGTACGGTTCGTCATAGTCAATCAGTGGATTGATCGGGATAATCCGGTGCGGATTGATGCTTTCGTGGCTAAAGTGATAGTGGCGGACGATGTGGTCAATTTTCACGGTCTCGCTGATCCCGGGCCATTGGAAAAGCTCTCGGGTATAGGCCCATAAATTTGGATATTCGCGCAGCCATTTGCGGTTGCACTTGAAATGAGTGTGATAGACCGGATCAAAGCGGATCAACGTGGCAAACAGCCGCCAGTCGGCCTCTGTCAGCGTTGCGCCCATCAGGTAACGAGATGTTGTCAGGCGGACTTCCAGCCAGTCCAGCGTTTCAAATACCTTATGAACCGCCGCATCATAGGCGCTTTGGCTGCGGGCAAAGCCACATCTGTAAACGCCGTTGTTCAGGGTCTCGTAGATACGTTCGTTGACCGTTTGCATCGCCGGGCGCAGTTTTTTTGGCCAGTGGTCGCTGGTGTTGCCGGTAATGTCATCAAACGCAGAATTGAACATGCGGATGATTTCAGAGGATTCGTTGGATACGATGGTTTCCTGTTTTTTGTCCCAAAGAACCGGCACGGTTACGCGGCTGGTGATATCAGGATCAGCAGCCGTGTAGACATCGCGCAGAAAACGCCTGCCGTTTACCGTATCACCTGTGGCACCAGCAAAATCGGTGGAAAATGACCAGCCGTCCTGTGCCACGTCGGGGTGAAGCACGTCAAAGGATACGTGGTCAGCAAGGCCTTTCAAGGCGCGAAACATCAGTGTCCGGTGCGCCCAGGGACAGGCATAGGAAACATAAATGTGATAGCGCCCGCTTTCGGCCTGAAATCCGCCGGTGCCGCTGGTCCCCGCTGCACCGGATTTTGTGATCCAATTCCTGAATCCGGCCTCTTTGCGGACAAATGTGCCGTCGGGCTTTTTGGGTTTTGCCCCATCGGTGACCCACTCGCCGTCAATCAATTGGCCCATAAGGAAGCTCCGTCATCGATGGGATTGCCTGCAATATATAAGTTTCAGAATCGTGATTAAAGACACATAACTGGACAAACTGTTTCCAATTGGGAAACAAAAATTTTCGATGCCGGTCGCAGATCGATCCGGTGTTGACGCGATTGCGATTGCGCAGGAAGCCGTCGCGCAATAGACAGATTTTGACGAAGCCCTGACAGCGGGGCCGGAGAGGTGCGTTGCCGATCGGTTGACCCAAAACGGGGACCAAGGGCAACATCGTCGGTGGCCGATGGCCGTTTGCCTTTTCCGAACAATTAACTTGAGGCGTGACCGAACTGTGCGCCGGGAAAAAGGGGCATGTTTCTTGTCAAAAATAGGTGTGATGATCTGCGGGCACGGCTCGCGCAGCCAGCCGGCGGTGGATGAATTTTCGGTGCTGGCAGAGAAACTGCCCGCCATGCTGCCACCGGAATGGCCGGTTGAATACGGGTATCTGGAGTTTGCCAATCCGGTAATCCACGTTGGGCTGGACAAGCTGCGTGCCGCGGGGTGTGACCATATTCTGGCGGTGCCGGGGATGCTGTTTGCCGCCATGCACGCCAAGAACGACATCCCGACAGTGTTGAACACCTATGCGGCGAAACATGGGATCAGAGTGTCGTACGGGCGCGAGCTGGGCGTTGATCCCAAGATGATCGCCGCCGCCGGGGCGCGGGTGAAACAGGCGGTTGATTGGGCCAACGCTGAACATGGAGACATGGCGCCGGAAGACACCGCATTGGTGGTCATCGGACGGGGCGCGTCCGATCCGGATGCCAATGCAAATGTCAGCAAGATCGCCCGGATGCTGTGGGAAGGCATGGGGTTTGGCTGGTGCGAAGTCGGCTATTCCGGGGTCACCTTCCCGCTGGTGGACCCCTGTCTGGAGCATGTCACGCGCCTTGGCTACAAGCGGGTGATCGTGTTTCCATATTTCCTGTTCACCGGCATACTGATTGACAGGATTTACGGGTTTACGGATCAGGTGGCCGCAAAGCACCCCGATATTCAATTTGTAAAAGCCGGGTATCTGAACGACCACGTGCACGTGCTGGAAACCTTTGCAGAGCGGATCACCGAGCAGGTTGGTGAAACGCCACCGGCAAATTGCGCCATGTGCAAATACCGCGTGCAGGTTTTGGGGTTTGAGGCCGAAGTTGGATTGAAGCAGGAAAGCCACCATCACCACGTGGAGGGTCAGGGCGCGGGCGCGCCGGGGTCCAATGTGGCGGATTGTGCGCTTTGCGAAGATTTCTGCACAGGCGAGTGCCGGTTGGACATGGAACATCATCACCACGATCACAGCCACGGTGATGGACATGACCATGACCACCACCATCACCAAACCTATCCGCATGCCAAACATCCGCTGGGACCTGAAAGCGCGCGGCGGAGTTGAGTTTTATTGCAAAGAAAAAGCCAGCATGAGGTATGAACGGGATCCGGCCGCGATTTATGCGGCAAGCTTTGAAACGGTTCGCAGCGAGGCGCGGTTGGATCGTTTTGACGCCGGAATGCGGATTATGGCGACGCGGTTGATTCACGCCTGCGGTATGATCGACATTGCGGATCGTTTGGCCTGTTCCGGGGAAGCTTTTGCCCAGGGGCAAAAGGCGCTTGCAGCGGGCGCGCCGGTTCTGTGCGACTGCGAGATGGTCGGGGCCGGGATTAACCGGCGGTCGCTGCCGTCGGGAAATGACGTGGTGGTGACGTTGAATGACCCGACAGTGCCCGGGCTGGTTGAAAAGCTTGGCAACACCCGCTCGGCAGCGGCGGTAGAGCTGTGGCGGGGCCGGATAGAGGGCGCGGTTGTGGCCATTGGCAACGCGCCCACGGCGCTGTTTCATTTGCTGGAGATGCTGGATCAGGGCTGGCCGAAACCTGCGGTCATTCTTGGGTTTCCGGTTGGGTTTGTCGGGGCGGCGGAAAGCAAGGCGGAACTTGCGGCACGGCCCAGAGGCTGCGAATTTGTGGCGCTGCGCGGACGGTGCGGCGGGTCCGCGATGGCGGCAGCGGCGGTGAACGCGTTGGCTGCGGGATTGCCGGGAGAGGATGGATGAGTATTTTTGGGAACAATGAAAGCCGGGCTGGTTATGGCTGATCCGTGGTTGCATATTGTTGGCATAGGCGAGGACGGGATGGACGGTCTGACGCCGGCCTCGCGCACGGTGGTTGAAGCGGCAGAGGTGATCGTCGGCGGTGACCGGCATCACGAACTGTCGGGTATTGTCGGGGCCAAACGGGTGGCATGGCCGTCGCCGTTTGACGATCTGATCCTTCAACTGAAAGGCTTTCGGGGGCAGCGGGTGGTGGTTTTGGCCACGGGTGATCCGCTGTGGTATTCCGTTGGCGCACGAATTGGACGGGCGATTGATCCGGCCGAGATCACGTACCATCCGCAGGTTGGGGCGTTTCAACTGGCTGCGGCGCGCATGGGGTGGTCGATGGCCGATCTTGAGACGCTGACGGTTCACGGGCGCCCTGTGGAACAGATGATCGCGTTTATTCAGCCGGATCAACGGCTGCTGATCCTGACCACCGGCGCGGATACGCCGGCGCAGATTGCGCGGTATTTAAGCGAAAAGGGTTATGGGCAGTCGGAAATGACCGTTCTGGCGGCGATGGGCGGTGCCGATGAGGCGCGGTTTGACGGCCTTGCCGACAGCTGGATCCACGCGGTGCCCGCGTTTAACACGCTGGCGGTTCACTGCGTGGCGGCGGCGGACGCGGCCCTGATGCCGCGGGTTCCGGGGCTGGCGGATGATCTGTTTGTGCACGACGGCACCATGACCAAACAAGAGGTGCGCGCGGCCACGCTGGCAAAGCTGATGCCCATGCGCGGGGCGCTTTTGTGGGATGTGGGGTGTGGCTGCGGCTCTGTTGCGGTAGAGTGGATGCGGGCCGCGCGGTATGCGCGCGCTATCGGGATAGAGCCCAAAGCCGGGCGCCGGGTTTTTGCGGCGGCCAATGCGTCAGCGCTTGGCGTGCCCAAGCTGGAGATTATCGACGGCGCGGTGCCCGCAGCTTTGCAGGGACTGGAAGCGCCGGATGCCATTTTTATCGGCGGCGGGCTGAGTGAGGCGGCGTTTGAGGCCTGCTGGGCCGCGCTGCGGCCTTTGGGACGGCTGGTGGCGAATGCGGTGACGCTGGAAAGCGAGGCCTTGTTGCTTTCGTTTTACAGCGCCCACGGCGGGGAACTGGTGAAACTTCAGGTCCAGCGGGCGCACGGTCTTGGCGGCATGACGGCGTGGCGGCCAATGCGGATGGTGACGCAGTGGTCGCTGGTGAAGCGCTGAGCATGGCTGCAGTGCCCGGAAAACTTTATGGCGTTGGACTTGGGCCCGGCGACCCTGATCTGATGACGATCAAGGCGCACCGGTTGATCGGCGGCGCGGCAGTGGTGGCCTATCCGGCGCTGGTGGGTGGTGAAAGCTTCGCCCGCGCAATCGCCGGGGCGGCGATCAGCCCGGACGCGCGGGAAATCGTTGTTGAGGTGCCCATGAGCGTTGCACGGGAGCCGGCGCAGGCGGCCTATGACGCGGGAGCTGCGGAAATTGCGCGCGCGCTGGACAGCGGGCAGGACGTGGTGATGTTGTGTGAGGGGGATCCGTTTTTCTATGGCTCATTCATGTATCTGCATTCACGGCTGGCGGACCGGTTTGACGTTGAAGTGGTGCCCGGCGTTACATCCGTGACGGCTTGTGCTGCGGCGCTGGGCAGGCCGTTGGCTGCGCGAAACGAGGTTCTGACGGTCGTTCCCGGACCAATGGAAGAGGCCGAGATGGAGGCACGGATTGCGGCAGCCGAAGCGGTTGCGATCATGAAAGTGGGGCGGCATTTGGAAAAAATCCAGCGGGTATTGGGACGGCTGGGATTGTTGGAGGCTGCGGGTTATGTGGAGCGCGCGACGCTTGAAAATCAGCGGATTTTCCCGCTGGCGGATGCGCCCAAAACGGCGCCATATTTTTCAATGATTTTGATAACCAGGGGAGAAGATCCGTGGTTGTAAGGCCGGTTGTTTTGTGCCTGTCAAAGGCGGGCGAGGCCACTGCAAAACGGGTTGCCGCCCTGCTTGATGCGCCGGTGCACGGGCGGCAGGGCCGGGTGGGTCAGGCGGATGCATATTTTGCCAACGCGCTGGATCATGTGCGCGCGCTTTTTGCGGCGGGCACGCCAATTGTCGGGGTTTGTGCAGCCGGGATTTTGGTGCGCGGTGTCGCGCCCTTGCTGAGTGACAAAAGAGCCGAGCCACCGGTTGTGGCGGTGCCCGACGATGGCTCTGCCGTTGTTCCGCTGGTAGGCGGGCATCACGGGGCCAACCGTCTGGCGCGGCAGATTGCCGTCGGGCTGGGGGTGAAGGCCGCTGTGACCACTGCGGGGGATTTGGCGCTGGGCATTGCACTGGATGAGCCACCTGCGGGCTGGATGCTGGCCAATCCCGAAGCTGTCAAGGGCGCGATGATGGCGCTTTTGAACGGCGGTGGTGCCGTGGTTCGCGGCGAAGCAGCACCCAAGGCAACATGGTTGAAAGGCCTGCCCGAAGGTGCTGCGGTCAGAATTGAATGTACAATCAAAGACCGTAACGTGACCGGCGAAAACGCGCTGCTGTTTCATCCACAACAGGCGGTTTTGGGTGTGGGCTGTGCGCGCAACTGCCCGGTGGATGAACTGGCGGAACTGGTCCGAAAGGCGCTTGCGGATGCACAGATTTCCGCAAAAGCTCTGGCGGGAATTCATACGCTGGATTTGAAGGCTGACGAACCGGCGGTGTTGGCGTTGTCACGACAATTGGCCTTGCCGCTGCGCCTGTTCACGGCTGTGGAGCTGGAGGCTGAGACGCCGCGCCTGAAAAACCCGTCTGATGTGGTGTTTGCAGAGGTCGGATGTCACGGGGTCAGCGAAGCGGCGGCTTTGGCCGGGGCCGGGGAAGCCGCCGTTCTGAAGCTGCCCAAACGCAAATCCGCGGCGGCGACATGCGCGATTGCCTTGGCACCGGACCCGATCGTTAAACAGGCAGGCCGGGCGCGCGGGAAGCTTTCAATCGTCGGGATTGGGCCGGGGCAGCATTCCTGGCGGACGCCCGAAGCTTCGGCTTTGGTGGCTGAGGCCGAAGAACTGGTTGGTTACGGGCTTTACATCGATCTGCTGGGGGCGCTGGCCCTTGGCAAAAAACGGTCAGATTTTCCGCTGGGCGGTGAAGAAGACCGCTGTCGTTATGCGCTGGAACAGGCGGGTATGGGTAAGAATGTTGCGCTGATTTGCTCTGGTGATGCGGGAATTTATGCAATGGGGGCATTGGTTTTTGAATTGCTGGACCGGGCGCCCAAGGCGCTGGGCGTTTCGGATGCGGCGCGGCGGGTTGAAGTGGTTTCAGCCCCGGGCGTTTCAGCCCTGCAAGGGGCGGCGGCGCGGGCCGGGGCGCCACTGGGGCATGATTTTTGTGCGATTTCGCTAAGTGATCTTTTGACGCCGCGCGCGGATATTCTGAAACGGCTGAAGGCCGCTGCAGAGGGGGATTTTGTGATTGCCTTTTACAATCCGGTCTCCAAGCGGCGCCGGACTTTGCTGGCAGAGGCGCGGGATATCCTGCTGCAGCACCGCCCGGCAGATACGCCGGTGATGCTGGCGTCCTCGCTTGGGCGTCCTGACGAGCATGTTCGATACCGCAAATTGTCGGAACTGCAGGTGGATGAGGTGGACATGCTGACCGTCGTTTTGGTGGGGGCGACCCATTCCAAACTGGCGTGGTTGGGAGAGGGGCCGCGGATGTACACGCCGCGCGGATATGCGCGAAAAATTGACGGAGATTTGAGTTGAGAGTGGTGAATCTGAGTATTTTTGGAACAATGAAAGCAGGGCTGGTGCGATGACGGTTTACTTTATTGGCGCGGGGCCGGGCGATCCTGATCTGATAACGGTCAAGGGGCGGCGGTTGATCGAGGCTTGTCCGGTTTGTCTGTTTGCGGGGTCCTTGGTACCCGAAGCGGTGGTTGCTTTTGCGCCAGACGGGTCGCGGGTACTGGACACGGCGGTGATGACTCTGGAGGACACGCACCGCGAGATTGCTGCGGCGCACGGGCGGGGCGAGGACGTGGCGCGGGTTCATTCGGGGGACCCGGGTTTGTACGGCGCGATTGCCGAGCAGATACGGCGGCTGAACGCGGCGGGAATTGCATTTGAAATTGTTCCAGGCGTTTCAGCCTATGCGGCGGCGGCGGCAGAAATGCGGCAGGAGTTGACCATACCGGAAGTGGCGCAAAGCCTTGTTTTGACACGGATGTCCATGCAGTCAACCGGCATGCCGGCGGGCGAAACCCTGGAAAATTTCGGTCGGACCGGTACGACGCTGGTGATCCATCTGGCGGTGCGTAACATGCGCGAGATCGAGCGGCAGCTGGTGCCGCTTTACGGGGCCGATTGCCCGGTGGTTGTGGCCTATCGCGTGGGCTGGCCGGATCAGATGATCCTGCGCGGCACGCTGGCTGATATTCGCAAAAAGGTGCGGGCCGCAAAGATCACCCGAACGGCGCTGATTTTTGTGGGACCGGGCATGGCGGAAAGTCAGGATTTTGTGGAGTCCGCGCTGTATGACGCGGCAAAACCCCATGTTTTGCGTCCTGTTAAAGGCATTGATCTGGTGGAAGAGCACAACACCTGAGCAAAACAGTTAACCACGGTCATTTCGCCCCCTTGAACATTTTGCCGAATCGGTTTTCTTTGTTTGGCGTGGGGGAGTGGATCGATGATCTACAGTTTGCCGGAGGAAATTCTGGAAGGTTTACGTCAGGCGCGCACACGCGATCTGGGGCGCAAAAACCGACTGCGGATTCACGTGGGTGAACAGGTTTATCCGATTTTGCGACTGTGGGACGGTGGGTTTTCGCTTGACGCGGAAACTGCGCCGCATCTGCGTGGTTTTATTGATATCTATGACGGAACGCGGCAGCTGTATCAATGTCTGGTGATCTGTTCCTCGCTTGAAGGCGGCGAACGGATTTATGAATTCAAGCGCCAGACGATCGCGCGACGACGGGCGCCGGTTGACTATTACAAGCACCCGCAGACGCCGGTGGCGTATCTGCGCTGATCGCCGGGCAATTTGGTGGTTATTCTGTAAATTTCGAATAAGCTGCGAAAATTCCGCCGGATTCAGCAAATTTCTGCTGTCGAATGCCATATTCTCTGAGGAAAACCTATGTTCGGCACTTTGTGTTTTGTTACAAATGGCTGGTGAATTGCGTTTTGGGGACACGTTATGATTCAGACACCGTACTTGCTGTTTTTGGGAGACGCGCCCGACGGGCTGGCTGCGAAGGTGGCGCAGGGCATCAAAGACTGGCGGCCTGATGTTTCTGTCGGCCAGCTTCGCATGGACGGCTGCAAGGCGGATATGGGCATTCCGGATATGACTTTGGCGGAGGCCAAGGCGGCAGGCGCAAAGACGCTGGTGATTGGCGTGGCCAACCGCGGCGGCGTGATTTCGCAAGCATGGAAAGCGGTGTTGCTGGAGGCATTGGCGATGGGCTTTGATATCGCCAGCGGTTTGCACAATCTGTTGCGCAACGAAAATGATCTGGTCGCGGCGGCGCGGGTCAACGGCTGTACGTTGCATGACGTGCGCATCCCATCGGCGGCCTATCCAATTGCCAATGGCGTTCCGCGCCGGGGCAAGCGGTGTCTGGCCGTTGGCACGGATTGCTCTGCCGGCAAGATGTACACGGCGATTGCGATGGAGCGTGAAATGCTAAAGCGTGGCCTGAACGTCGATTTTCGCGCGACGGGCCAGACTGGCATCCTGATAACCGGCGGTGGCGTGCCGCTGGATGCGGTGATTGCAGATTTCATGGCAGGGTCTGTGGAATATATCACCCCGGATGCAGACGACGATCACTGGGATCTGATCGAGGGGCAGGGCTCGTTGTTTCACGCATCATATTCCGGGGTCACGATGGCATTGATTCACGGCGGCCAGCCGGATGCGCTGATACTGTGTCACGAGCCCACACGCAAACATATGCGCGGCCTGCCCGGATATAAACTGCCGTCCCTGACATTGTTGCGCGACACGGCGCTGCAAATGGCACAGGTTGTCAATCCGGCGTGCAAGGTGGTTGCTGTATCCGTCAACACGCAGCACCTGGACGAGGCCGCGGCGCTGGCCTATCTGGCAAAAGTAGAGGCGGACATGGGGCTACCGACGGTTGATCCGTTTCGACAAGGGCCGGCTCGATTGGTGGACGCACTGGAAAACATCACTGCACGGCGGATCATTGGGGTGACAGCGCAAGCCGGGATGATTGCCCCGGATGCGTAGGCACCTGACAATCGATGACGCTGGACACAAGGCCGCCAAAGGATGAAGATGTAATATTGCCCTCCAATACAGAAAACGGATTATCTGACATGTTGGTGGCATTGTCTGAAACGACGGCCATTATTGCGAATACGGTTGAAAACGGCGGTGCTGACAGGAATGAAGATCAAAGTAAGTTATGATACTTTTGCCTTGGCCCGGGTGTTCACAATCTCTCGTGGGTCGCGGTCAGAAGCGAAAGTTTTATCGGTTCGCATTACAGACGGCGAACATTCCGGTTGGGGCGAATGCGTGCCATACGCGCGGTATGGCGAGACGTTAAAAAGCGTGGCGGATCAGATCGGTGGGCTGAATATGCCTTTGGACCGCACGGCTTTGCAGGTCGCGTTGCCCGCCGGTGCCGCGCGCAACGCTGTGGACTGCGCACTTTGGGATCTGGAGGCAAAAAAGGTAGACGCCCGCGTTTGGGAGCTTGCCGGACTGCCTGAACCGGAACCCGAGATAACGGCTTTCACCCTGTCGCTGGATACGCCTGAAAAGATGCGGGCGCAGGCGGCTGAAAACGCGCACCGGCCGCTGCTGAAGACAAAGCTGGGTGGCGGTGCCGACGATGTGTCGCGTATTCAGGCGGTGCGGGCGGGTGCGCCGGATGCGCGGATTATTGTGGATGCCAACGAGGGGTGGACGCCTGAACTTTATGTGCAGTTGGCACCGGTTCTGCTGGGTCTGGGCGTTGAAATGGTGGAACAGCCCCTGCCCGCCGGTCAGGATGACGCACTGCTGGATATGAAGCGGGTGTTGCCGGTTTGTGCCGATGAAAGCTGCCACGACCGCGCCTCGCTGGCGGCATTGCACGGCAAATATGATGTGGTGAACATCAAATTGGATAAAACCGGAGGGCTGACAGAAGCCCTGGCCCTGCGCGAAGCTGCGGTGAACGCGGGGTTTGGGGTGATGGTGGGCTGCATGGTTGGATCGTCCCTGGCGATGGCACCGGCAGTATTGGTGGCGCAGGGTGCGCTGTACACGGACCTTGACGGGCCGCTACTGTTGGCCGAAGACAGGGTGCCGCCGCTGACCTATGACCCGCGTGGCGTGCATCCGGCGCAGCATGTGCTTTGGGGATAAAGGAAAGAAAAAATGAGTCGCACGGTTTACGTCAACGGGCAGTATTTGCCGGAAGAACAGGCAACGGTCTCGATCTTTGACCGCGGGTTTCTGATGGCTGACGGGGTTTACGAGGTGACCACGGTTCTGGACGGCAAATTGGTATCCTTTGATGGACACGCGCAACGGCTGGAACGTTCGCTGGGCGAACTGGATATGGCGGCACCCTGCACCAATGACGAATTGTTGGAAATTCACCGCGAGTTGGTTCGGCTGAACGAGATTGATCAGGGTTTGATCTATTTGCAGGTGACGCGCGGGGCTGCGGACCGGGATTTTGCCTATCCGGAGGACGCTGAGCCGACCTTGGTGATGTTTACCCAAAATAAACCGGGGCTGGCCGACAGCCCGGCGGCAAAAAAGGGCGCCAAAGTGATTGCCATTGACGATATCCGCTGGGGGCGGCGGGATATAAAAACCGTGCAGCTTTTGTATCCCAGCATGGGCAAGATGATGGCCAAAGCCAAAGGCTGCGATGATGCCTGGCTGGTTGAGGACGGTAAGGTGACCGAAGGCACCTCAAACAATGCTTACATCATCAAGGGAAACAAAATCATCACCCGGGAACTATCCACTGACATATTGCATGGCATAACCCGGGAGGCGGTGCTGCGGTTCGCCCGCGAAGCGCAGATGGAAGTAGAGGAGCGGGCGTTTACAATTGCCGAGGCGCAAGCGGCGGACGAGGCGTTTACCACCTCTGCCTCAGCCTTTGTGATGCCGGTGGTCGAGGTTGAAGGTGTGACAATGGGCGACGGAACACCGGGAGCGGCAACATGGCGGTTGCGCGAGATTTATATCGAGGAAAGCCGCAAGTCGGCGATATGATATGCGCTTCTTATTGGCGGAAAATATCCCCGCCGGAGGCATTATTCTGTTTTGCTTTTGGAAAAGATTCTGGCCTTCGGCGAGGATATTTTAACCAATAAGAAACCATTTTAGTCAAATTTTATAGAGCGGTACAGGCGGGGACGCCAATGACCGCCCAATGAGAAGACTCCCCGTTCTGAGAGATCAGAGCGGGGTTGTTTTATTTTGGGTCGCTGACATTTTCAGCAAAGGATTTTTCAAAGTCGGACTGTTTTTTGGGGCCCGCATCGGTTTGATAATTCGCTTTCCACTCCGCGAAAGGCATGCCGTAAAAGACCTCGCGGCCCTCTTCCTTGGTCATCTGAATACCGCGCTCGACGGCGGCCTCCTGATACCAGCGTGACAGGCAGTTGCGGCAAAATCCCGTCAAATTCATCATATCGATGTTTTGTACGTCGGTACGCTTTTCCATCAGGTGCTCGCGCATCTTGCGGAACGCGGCGGCTTCCAGTTCAAGTTTTGTTTGGCTGTCCATTTGCGCCTCCTGTATTGATTTCGATACCTTTTACGACCTCTTGCAGGATCACCACAAGTCGCCTGGCCCAATCTGATTGCCCTTCTGCATCGGATATCAAATCGTTGCGGATCTCGATCAATATGTGGGCGCGTCCGGTCTGCAGGCCATGCCGGTCCATCGTGTCACCGCGCAGGCTGCCGCTGTAAGGTTCGTTGTCGCCGACGCAGATATCGTTGTCCTGCCGCAACCTTGCCATCAACGGCTTGGCCAGCCGGGCGTCTCCCGCGTAAAGCAGACCCAGATGCCAGGGGCGGGCCGATTTGCCCTTAAGGCGCGGTGCAAATGAATGGATGGACACAAGCGCCGCCTGTGGATTATCCGCTGACAATTGCGCCAGCGCGGTGTGGTAAGGACGGTAATACTGATCCAGGCGGCGGGTGATTTCGGTTTCGCTGATATGCCGGTTTGCCGGAATTGTTGAACCGTCATAAAGCTGCATGATCAGGGTTGGGTCGTCTTCACCGCGGTTTGGATCGATCACCAATCTGGAGAAATTACTAAGGATGGCAGGCGCATCGATGATGTCAGCCATCTGTCGTGTGACCGCCGCCGCACCAATATCACTGGCGATGTGGCGCCTCATATCGGCCTCTGGCAGTCCCAGCGAACCATTGTTGATTTCAACCGGAACGGCGTTGGTTGCATGATCGCATATCAGCAAGATCGGAGCCTTTGACGTTCCGGGAATTATTGCAAAAGGTTGTTGCGGGTCAGTCATTTCATGTTTGTGCTTGATTGTGCCAATTGGGCCAGTTGTATGTTGCTGCCGTATCAGTCACACAGGTGTCTGAATTGACGTAACTGCACGACAGATGCCGGAGAGACGACGCGTAATGAGACGCTTGCGAAATGTAAAGATCGTGGCCACCCTTGGTCCGGCATCTGATGATAAAGACACCATAAAAAGGCTTTTCGAGGCCGGAGCGGATGTGTTCCGCCTGAACATGAGCCACGGAAGCCATGAAGAAATAACAGAGCGTCACCGCATCATTCGGGACATTGAGGCTGCGACCGGACGGCCAATTTGCATTCTGGCGGACCTACAGGGGCCAAAATTGCGCTGTGGTGTATTTTCGGGTGACAGCGAAGAGCTGGCGGTCGGGGCGCACTTCCGCTTTGATCTTGATCCGGCAGAAGGGGATGCCACGCGGGTCTGCCTGCCGCACAAAGAGATATTCGCGGCCCTGGATGTTGGCGAGGCGCTGCTGGTTGATGACGGTAAAATCCGTTTGGAGGTTACCAGTTGCGGCGTTGATTTTGCTGACTGCACTGTTGTTGTGGGTGGCAAGATTTCAAACCGCAAGGGCGTGAATGTACCGGGCGTTGTGCTGCCGCTTGCCGCCCTGAGCGCCAAGGACCTGATCGATCTGGAATTTGTCTGCAGTCTTGGCGTTGACTGGCTGGCGCTGTCTTTTGTGCAGCGGGCGGAAGATGTGCAACAGGCAAGGGATCTGGCGGCGGGCCGGGCGGCGATCCTTTCGAAAATCGAAAAACCGGCGGCGATCAATGCTTTCAAAGATATCCTGGCGATCAGCGACGGAATCATGGTGGCGCGGGGTGATTTGGGGGTGGAATTGCCGGTTCAAAACGTGCCGCCGATCCAAAAGCATCTGGTGAGGACCTGCCGCCATGCGGGCAAGCCGGTGATTGTGGCAACGCAGATGATGGAAAGCATGATCTCTTCGCCGGTCCCAACCCGGGCTGAAGTTTCTGATGTGGCCACAGCGATTTACGAGGGTGCCGATGCGGTGATGCTGAGTGCAGAATCCGCCGCCGGGGATTTTCCCGTAGAAGCTGTGAACACCATGAATGACGTCGCAATCGAGGTGGAGCGCGATCCGACGTACCGCGATGTTATCGAGGCCTCGCGCACCGCATCGCGAAAATCCGTGGCCAATTCGATTACCGCTGCGGCCCGGGAAATTGCCGAAACCACAGAGGTCAAAGCCATATGTTGCTTTAGCCAGTCGGGCTCTACCGCCTTGAAAGTGGCCCGCGAACGGCCGCGTGTACCGATTATCGCGCTTACTCCGCTGATCAGTACCGCACGACGGCTGTGTATATCGTGGGGCATGCACTGCGAAGTGACGGAAGTTGTCACCCGGTTCAAGATGGCGGTGGTCGGAGCCGCACGGGCGGCCCACAAATACGGATTTGGCGATGACGACGACACGATTGTTGTGACAGCGGGCATTCCGTTCAACGTTAAAGGCAGCACGAATATTTTACGCGTCGCCGGTATTGATATGAGAATGAACACGGAATTGGATTCAGACTGAGGCAAACCATAGCAGGCGCTTATTTGACATATGAGGCACTTTTGGTTGGGGGCTGCCTGTTGGCGGCACTATCGATCGTATCTTTGGTGTCGGCCTGGGCGGACCGGCGCAGCCCGCGCCTTGCGGCAATTTTTGTGGTGGTGTCAGGCGGAGTGTTGTTAACGGCGGTGGGCAAAGCGGACGACGGATTTCAGTTGGTTGATATACCACTGGCATTTGTCGAAGTCATAACATCGTTTCTGAAATAGGTTGCGTGTGGAAGACTGTCAGCGCAATGCTAAAATGTCACCCGTAAGCAAAGCAGGAATGTCACTCTCTCTGTCAATGATAACAGGCATGGAGATCGGGCATGGGATGGGTGATGATGAGCGAGCGGGAGCTCA
>Ga0209992_10002934_pt1 | contig 14952 bp, 18 predicted proteins | sample 2SBtaG_2_FD_182564 | JGI IMG/M metagenome (GOLD analysis project Ga0209992, IMG submission 182564) | Deep subsurface microbial communities from Kolumbo volcano to uncover new lineages of life (NeLLi) - 2SBTROV12_ACTIVE470 metaG (SPAdes)... | ecosystem: Environmental > Aquatic > Marine >... | reverse complement strand
TTACGAAAAAATTTAAAATCGTTGACCCATGATGAACACTTGGAGTAAAAAGACCTTTCATTGATGCGTTGAATTCCAGGTGTTCACGTTCAACCAGAATCGCTGTTCAGCTTCGCCGGAATATGCAACCGCCACGAGCAGCGAATCTATCCTTCTCTTGGTTAAGCAAGAGCCGGGTAGCGCAGAACATAAAATGCAGCAGATGATATTGAGCAATCAGGCTTACGCGCAATCGATAAAAATAATCGCTGTAAAGGTGGTAATAAGCATCAAAAGCTACCGTCTTGTGTTCCATTTCTTCTAAAAAATGCCACGCGTAGATATCCGCAAGTGGTCCGCGCATTTGCTTGATCATACCGCTTTCCCACATGAAGATGACCCACGGATGAGTCAGACTCTCAAAACCTTCGGCAAATGCCAGATTAAATTTTAGTCCTTTTTCAGAAAATCCAACATAATCTGACGCGACTCGCTTTTCCAATAATTCCAAGCCCGGATAAGCACGTCTAGCTAGGTCATTGAACCGCTTGTGCTGTTTATAATGCGAGGCTTCCTGGCGGCTGAATTGTTGCATGTCATGCAATAACTTTTCGTCTTTGATGACTTTTTGCCCCGCCAATGAATGCTGGACCAGATACGGTTCCAGATACGGTAAGATCATAGAGAGTCCCACCATAAAATAGGACATCTCCGGGTCACCAGGGATTATCTCCGGGTCAAATTCGTCCGTCTCGCCGAAGTCAAATTCTATATAGCGGACTGTTATATCCGACATTTTTACCCCGTTCTAAAATGATGTTGCATAAAGATAGAAAGCTTAAGATTAAAAGGCATTCTTCACAAAAATATTAATGCTGAATACAGCATGGTCAAATAATCTAGACCATGTTGAATAATCGATTATCAACGATTATTAGGCAGCGTAAGTCTTACCCGAACAATGCGTAATAATTCCGCGCGCTGGCATCGGAGACCTTTGCCATACTTTGTCCACGAAGTTCGGCAACGTGCTCCGCAACATATCGTACATAGGTTGGGTAATTCGGTTTCCCACGGAACGGTACCGGAGCCAAATACGGTGAATCTGTTTCAATCAGGTAACGATCTTCTGGGATTTTCTGCGCGACCTCCTTAACCGATTGCGCATTTTTGAATGTGACGATTCCAGAGAATGAAATATGGAAATTCATGTCCATCGCCCTAACGGCCATGTCCCAATCTTCAGTGAAACAATGCAATACACCGCCCACTTCGCCTGCGTTTTCTTCTGCCAAAATGGATAATGTATCTTCTTTGGCCTGGCGAGTATGGATGACCAGTGGTTTTTTCAACCGTTTAGCGACGCGAATGTGGTTTCTGAAGCGTTCGCGCTGCCATTCTAAATCACCTTCACTGCGAAAATAGTCTAACCCGGTTTCGCCAATGCCAACGACGCGAGGATCTTGCGCCAATTCCGCGAGTTCGGCTTCGCTGGGGTCTTTACCCTCGGTAACATTTGGATGAACTCCGCAGGTTATCGATATATTAGAAAATCCCGCAACCAGATCACACATGCCAGGATAAGCTTCCAGATCGATACTTATACACATCATATGCTCCAAGCCGGAACGTTCGGTTTCTTGGATAAATTGAGAAATATCCTGGTGGTATGGCGCCAGATCCAGGCAATCTATATGGCAGTGGGAATCAACGAGCATTTTTAGCCTATGGTTAGAATGACATAAATTCTGTCATTTTACCTTAGCCCATGCATTCAGGTATTTGTTTTATACGGGGTCAGGAATATTTTGGCCCTTAGTTTGAGGATTTTCTAAAAGCTTGGATCTTATTCCGATTACATCGTATGGGTCGGTTTATCTAATTCCAATGCGCCAGCTAGATAATTTTCTATTTTATTACGCGCCATACCGGCATCCTGGTCACTGAATTGGACCCCTACTCCGGTTGCCCTATAACCTTCCGCGCCCGCAGGCGTGATCCATACAATATTACCGGCGACGGGTAATCGTTCGGTTTCTTCCATTAGGTTGAGCAGCATGAAAACTTCTTCACCGATTTCATACTGGCGACTGGTCGGTATAAACAACCCACCATTTGTTACAAATGGCATATAGGCCGCGTATAACGCATTTTTATCTTTAATGGTCAACGACAAAATGCCTTGCCGCTGGTTAGTATTTGCTTCCGCCATATCAGTTAAGCCCGATTCGTTTTAGATAAACCTTAAGGTTCTCTGTTTAGTGATTGCCACTCGATTAAAATTTCTTCCAATAACATCTGCGGATTTACCTGCGTATCTAACAGAGCCTTTGCCCGTAATAGCAGATCGAAGAAGCCGAACAACTGGGTTAAGTTTAGCCTCTGCGCTTGGGCTTGCAAGCTTTCGCGTAAATCAGGGTTATTCAGTCTAAGCGTTTGTGGGTGATTATGCAGTCTTATAATATCGATCGTCCAGGTACTAATCCAGGTTAAGATTAATGGTAATGAAATTTCGAGCCACTGTTGGGTCACACTAACTAGATCTGAAGAGTTGTCAGCGATGCTCATCCATGTATTAAACGTGGGTTTACGCTTTTCCATAAAATCGCCTTTTATCAATGCGAGCGCCGCTAATGGAGATCCGTTGTTCAGCGACAGCAATACTTCAGCTTTGTTGGGTTCGACGAGTTCAGATAACCACGATACTGCTATGCCAAAGTCGGGCCGTGGTAAAACCATCTGCTGGCATCGGCTTAGGATCGTTGCCGGAAGCATTGATGGGCAATCAGAAAGCAGAATCAGCAAGGTTTGGGGATTAGGTTCTTCCAACGTTTTCAGCAAGGCATTTACGGCGTTGCTATTCATTTTGTGGGCCGGTCGAATTAGGAAAACTCGATACCCGCCATATTGTGGGCTCAATGACAACTTATGTCTTAATTCACGAATTCGATCTATGGTAATTGGTTTGTCGGCTTGGTCCGGTTCCAATACGCCAAAATCAGGGTGGGTACCGGCGCTAAACAAAAGGCAACTCTTACAATTGCCGCAAGCTTTGCGGTCGGGCAACGGAGCGGTGCAAAGCAACGTTTGAACAAAGTAAAACGCAAGCCGTGTTTTACCGATCCCGCTGAGCCCGGAAAATAACATAGCATGCGGCATACGGTCCATATCCAGCCATTCTGTTAGTTGTCTCCAATTTTGGTTTTGCCAAGGATACAAATCAAAAGGTTGCATGCTGACAATGTTTAATTTTCGAAGAATTGATCTAAATGTCCAGCAATTTCGGATTGAACCGAAACAAGGGATTGGCTCGCGTCAATACACTTAATCCGTTTTGGAAATTGTTCTGACAGTTCAATGTAACGATTCCGCACGCGATTAAAAAAATCACGCTGTTCGAGCTCAAATCGATCGAGTACGCCGCGACGGCCGGCTCTTTCCAGACCGACGTTGATGGGTGCATCCAACAAAAGCGTTAAATCCGGCACGTAACCTCGTTGTACCCATTTTTCCAGATATTCAATCTTGTTGTCGCGTATTCCGCGACCGCCGCCCTGGTAGGCATAACTGGCATCGGTAAATCGATCGCACACCACCCATTTACCCGAATTAATTGCAGGCCGAATCAATTGTTTCAAATGTTGCGCGCGAGCGGCAAAAATCAACAATAATTCCACCTCTTCGGTAATCGATTCTTGATTGACATCCAACAATAACGCTCGAATCCTTTCCCCCAATTCGGTACCCCCGGGTTCACGCGTGGTGATGACCGCGCAGCCTCTTCGTGTTAGATATTCCTTGATGTAATCTACGTTACTCGATTTGCCAACACCTTCACCACCCTCAAGTGTTATAAATTTACCAAGTCCCACTAGTGTTTCCGTTTGCGCTGGTACTTATTGACCGCCCTATTGTGTGCCTTTAGAGTAGCCGAAAATATATGCCCACCATTGCCGTTTGCAACAAAATATAAACTATCTCCCTTTTTTGGGTGTAATACCGCATTGATCGCGGCGCTGCCGGGCGCTGCTATCGGTGTTGGTGGAAGACCGGCGTGCACGTATGTATTATACGGTGTGTCACTAAGCAAATCCTTAGACCTAATATCCCCATCAAAGTCCTCCGCCATGCCATAGATTACCGTTGGGTCAGTTTGTAGAAGCATTCCTTTTTGCAGTCTACGCACGAATACTCCAGCGACTTCCGATCGTTCATCGGCGCGGCCGGTTTCCTTCTCAACGATTGAGGCTAATATCAGTGCTTCATAAGGCGTTCTAAGCGGTAAGTCATTGGCTTTATTCTCCCATTCCTTTTCCAGAATACGGTTCATCTTTTTAAGTGCGCGTTCCAGAAAATCAATGTCGGTCGTTCCATTGATAAGGTAGTAGGTATCTGGGAAAAAACGCCCTTCAGGATGTTCTCCGGGGTAACCTAGCGCCCGCATGATTGATGAGTGATCTTTAGCACAAAGTGTGTCAACAATCGCACGGTTACTACATACGGCTCTCAAAATCTGTTTAAAAGTCCAACCTTCTACCAGTATTAAGCTATGTTGCTGCACCCGTCCCTGTACAATAATGTCTAGTAATTCATTGCCGGTCGCACCGGGTTGCACTATATATTCACCTACTTTTAAACTATTGGATTCTCCACGTATGATGGCCAAAAGTTTAAACCATATTGGCGTCTTTAAGATTTTAGTCTCGGTTAATCGCTGCGCGACACGATTGAGTGAATCTCCGGATTTTATGGTAAATCTTGTCGCTGATTCGATCGGCAATGGATTCTCGACCATATTCTTGTATTCCATCCAAATCCAAGCGAAAGAGAAACTCAGCAATAATAAAACTATTCCTATAAATCTATTCATCATAATCGGTCGTAGCTAGAATTTTTCCTGATCTATCCATCGCTTAATTTCCCGCGTAACCGATCCAATCGCGAAACTTTGATTTTCAAGTTGCGTTACCGGCCATATGCCAATAATGCTGTTAGTCAAAAAGAGCTCATCCGAACGCGCGACGTCGTCCAATGTCAATTGTACGCACTCGACTTCAATATTATGCCGGCAAACGAGATCCATAACGACAGATCGCATAATACCTTCAACGCCGCATTGATCAATAATTGGGGTATACAGCTGTCCATCTTTTACACAAAATAGATTGCTCATGGTGCCTTCAACAACATTATTTGAGGTGTCGAGTAATAATCCCTCTTTAATATCGCTGTCACCCCACTCGGCGCGCGCAAGAACTTGTTCAAGCCGATTTAAATGTTTAATACCTGCTAGAAATGGATTTTGACCCAACCGAGTTTGGCAAATTCGTACGCTTATTCCCCGGGTAAATAAATCACCAGGGCACTCGGGGAGCGGATGGGTACTAATAATTCTAGTTGTATTCGAATCATCGGATGGCAGATAGCCGCGGCCACCAACACCACGAGTAACGATTATTTTTTGAACTGCGTTTTGCGTTAAAGAACTGACGCTACGAATTTCATCGCGCAATTTCTGATGGTCTGGAGGGGCAATCGCCAAGCGTTGGCACCCAAGAAAAAGACGGTTTAGATGTTTTTCCAGATAAACGGGAGTACCGTTATTAATAAGAATTGTTTCGAATAAGCCGTCACCATATTGCAAACCCCTATCACGGTAATCGATTGACGTTTGTTCAATTCCGTTGATAAGAACCATTTTCAACTTCGAAATTGCAATTCGGAAATGGAGGAACTGTATGCGTGTCTGATTGGTAGAAAGAGTAGCTATTTAAGTTAGCGTAAAACACAAGCCCTGTTGAAAATCTCCGCTTCGCATGTGTCGTACCATTAAACGATCTATATTCATCCAAAGCAAAGTTTGGACATTCTACAATTATTATTAAATCTCGTGACCCAAGCCAAAAACCTAATCTGCTATTAACATTGTTTCGTTAAACTGGATCTCTCGGTCTCACGCAAAAACTAGCGTAGATTTTTAGGCGTAGCTTTTAACTATTAACGTGCCGTTAGTGCCTCCAAACCCAAATGAATTGGACATGGCAACCTTAATCCCCATTTCGCGTGCATTGTTTGGCACATAATCGAGATCACATTGCGGATCCGGTGTTTCATAGTTAATCGTGGGCGGAGCGATTTGATCGCGGATTGCCAATAAACTGAAGACCGCTTCGATTCCCCCGGCAGCGCCTAGCATATGACCGATCATCGACTTGGTAGAACTGACTGCAACTTTGTAAGCGTGTTCCCCCAATGCTGATTTAAGCGCCTGTGTTTCGGCAAGATCTCCTGCTGGTGTCGAGGTTCCGTGAGCATTAATATAATCGATGTCCTCTGGATTTAAATTTGCATCACGTAACGCGCTTGTCATACATCGCGCAGCACCTTCTCCATTTTCTGATGGTTGCGTCATATGGTATGCGTCAGCACTCATACCGTAGCCGACAATTTCGCCGTAAATATTCGCACCTCTTCGTTTAGCATGCTCCAACTCTTCCAATAACAATACGCCCGCACCGTCGCTCAAAACAAATCCATCGCGGTTCAAGTCCCACGGTCGACTTGCTGCCTGCGGGTCATCATTACGCCGGGATAGGGCTTTAGCAGAAGCAAACCCGCCGACAGCCGTTGGCGAAGTCGCTGCCATCTCGGCGCCACCCGCGATCATTACGTCAGCATCACCGTATTGAATAATCCTCGCGGCCTCTCCTATATTGTGGGTTCCCGTCGTACAGGCCGTTACGATCGCGAAATTTGGACCCTTGAACCCATACTTGATCGACAGATTACCCGAAATCATATTAATGATATTGCCAGGTACAAAAAACGGAGAAATTCTGCGTGGACCTGATGTCAGATAAGTCTCGTGTCCATTACCTATCCCGGTAATTCCACCAATGCCTGAACCAATTGCCACTCCGATACGATCGGCATTTGTGGCGTTAACCTCCAGTCCGGAATCTTCAAATGCCTGACAACCTGCAGCCATTCCATAGTGGATAAATCCATCCATCCGTTTAGCGTCTTTCAGCGGTATATATTCGCTAACGTCGAAATCTCTGATTTGTCCGCCAAAACGCGTGGAATAATTGGAAACATCAAAGGCATCAAGCGGGCCGATTCCGCTCTTACCCGTCAAAATGTTTTGCCACGTTTCGACAACGGTTAAACCAACAGGCGAAATTGCACCTAGGCCCGTAACGACCACACGTCTTCTACTCAAAACTTTACCTTGAAGATTGAAACAATAGATTCAAATGTGTCAGGAAAACATCGATCCAAGAAATACCGCCTCGGTTGTAAAAGCGATAATCAAAGGTGGTTCTTGACGTAATCAATAGCCTGTTGAACGGTGGTGATCTTTTCCGCTTCTTCATCCGGAATTTCACATTCAAATTCTTCTTCTAAAGCCATCACCAGTTCAACCGTGTCTAGCGAGTCAGCGCCCAAATCATCAACAAACGATGCTTCATTGGAAACTTCATCTTTAACACCAAGCTGCTCTGCAACAATCTTTTTTACACGTTCCTCAACGTCACTCATAGTATTATTCCTCAAAATTCAATTACGCTACGAAATGCCGGGGCAATTGTATTCTGAAACCCGACAAATACAAAAATTTTTTTTAAATTTAGCCCGTATTTATATTAGCTTAGTAAATTAATATTTGGATATCAAACAGATATGCTACCTTTCTAATATATCACTTGAATCCATTTTTCATAGACAAAGCATTAGGACTCCATCAGTAATGTCATAAAAAACCACCAACTCCTTTACACCATAAACATCCCCCCATTAACGTGTAAAGTTTCTCCCGTTATATAAGATGCGTCTGATGAAGCCAAAAACGCAACCGCATTGGCGACCTCTTCAGCATCACCCAACCTTGCCAAGGGTATACTGGAGAGCAAGGCTTTCTTTTGCTCTTCCGGTAACGCTTGGGTCATATCCGTATCGATAAATCCAGGAGCAACTGCATTAACGGTAATATTACGGCTTCCAACTTCTCTGGCTAAAGATTTACTAAATCCAATAATGCCAGCTTTAGCCGCCGAATAATTGGTTTGGCCAGGGTTTCCCGTTGCACCCACAACTGACGTAATGTTAATAATACGCCCGAATTTAGCTTTCATCATGCCACGCAAGCACGCTTTGGACATTCGATATATCGACTTTAAATTGGTATCTATTATACTATCCCACTCTTCTTCTTTCATGCGAATCAATAAGTTATCTTGCGTAATCCCAGCATTATTAACTAAAATTGTTGGCACGCCATATTCAGATATTGTTGTTTTGATTAGGTCTGAAATTGATTCTGGATCAGTAACATTGAGCACCATTCCTATACCCAATCCACAAACCGATATCGACGATGTAATATTCGCTGCGCCGGTTTCCGTAGTCGCTGTCCCAATAACAGTAGACCCCGAAGATGCCAAGTTCATGGCAATAGCCCGACCTATACCCCGACTTGCGCCAGTTACAATGGCGATTTGATTTGTCATTCGAAAAACTCCAGCGCTTTTTGCATAGTATTATTATCGGTAATGGCTAAAGCATCGCAGGTTTTTACAATACGTTTATTGAGTCCGCTTAAGACCTTACCTGGGCCACATTCGACTATTGTGTTTACCCCCTGATCTCGCATAAAGGTAATGGTGTCTACCCAACGAACCGGGCTGTAAAGTTGTTTGGCGAGAACGCTGCGTATTACTTCCGGAGCAGCGTGCGAAGCAACATCAACATTGTGGATCACCGGTATTTCAGGTGAACGCAATTCAACAGTTTTTAATCTCAGTGCAAATTGTTCAGCAGCCGGTTCCATCAATTCACAATGTGAAGGAACGCTAACCGGTAATAACATGGCGCGCCGCGCACCCTTGTCTTTCGCAGCGGTTATTGCCTGACCCACAGCATCAGCATGCCCTGCGATAACGACCTGTCCGGGTGCATTAAAATTGACCGGTGCGACTATTTTTTCACCAGCTAGGTCCTTGCATAATGTGACAACATCCGGGTCATCCATACCTATAATAGCCGCCATCGCACCCATACCTGATGGTACAGCTTCCTGCATCAATCGAGCACGTTCCCGAACCAATAAAATGGCGTCATCAAACGACAACGCATCCGCACAAACCAATGCGCTTATTTCCCCCAAGCTGTGTCCAGCCATCCAGCCAGGCCTAAGCTCACTAGATTTACACCATACTCGCCACACAGCGACCCCAGAGACCAACATTAAAGGCTGGGTGTTCTCGGTTTGATTAAGTTGTTCTACCGGCCCCTCCTTTACAATCTTCCAAAGATCGGTTGAAATAATTTGCGATGCGCTTTCAAACGTCTTTTCGACCTCAGGATGCGTTTCGGCAAGATCCATTAACATTCCCAAGCTTTGTGAGCCCTGTCCGGGAAAAACAAATGCGACATTGTTGTATTGCATAATCGATTTTTAAAATTTTGTTTATATGCAGGGCTACAATTTAGGATTCAACTAGGGATACGGATCCATACGAAAATTAGGGAATGCAACCCCACGCCGGCTCCTATGTTTGTTTCAGGATAATCTAATAGAATTTTTTGTAATATTCCGTCAACGCTCGATAATATTCAGCGTTTGCCATCTATACTTGGCGACCAAAGCGGTACTTGATAACAGAAATTGGCATATCATACTCGGAGCAGCGCTGAACCCCAAACAAATCCCCCGCCGAAAGCCTCCATCAGAACAGCTTGGCCTGGTCTAATCCGTCCATCCCGAAGCCCTTCGTTCAAAGCTAATGGCACTGATGCGGATGAAGTATTACCTTGCGTTTCTATAGTAACTATAACCCGCTCGATTGGTAATCGCAGTTTTTTTGCGGTTGCAGAAATGATCCTGATATTGGCCTGATGTGGCACCAGCCAATCTATTTCATCCCGCTCCATTCCATTTGCAGCCAAAGTTTCGTCGGCAATACGCCCCAAAGTATTCACCGCAACCTTGAACACATCATTGCCCTTCATTGCGATATACGGGAGATCTTTTAGGTTGGGTTGACTTTTCGGATTGGGTAGATATAACAAATCCTGGTGTTTACCGTCGGAATGAATATGGGTGGACAATATTCCCGGTGTATCAGATGCTTGCAAAACGACGGCGCCAGCGCCGTCACCAAATAAAATACAGGTGCTTCGGTCCGTCCAATCGAGGAGTCGTGAATTAATTTCACTACCGACAAGCAACACATTTTTTGCGGTTCCGGCCCGAATGTATTGATCCGCAATGCTAAGCCCGTAAATAAAGCCGGAACACGCGGCTTGTACGTCAAAGGCCGCACAATTTCCCGCCTCTAATCGAGCTTGCAATAAACATGCGGTGCTTGGAAATGTTCGATCGGAAGAACTGGTTGCGGTAATGATGAGATCTATATCCTGAACATCAAGATGCGCTACCTGCAAAGCTTGTCTGGCCGCAACTTCCGCCATACTAGATGCGGTTTCATTCTCTGCGGCGATGTGACGGCTGCGGATCCCTGTTCGCTCATAAATCCAGCTGTCTGAGGTATCGACTGTTTCTGAAATTTCGTGATTGGTTAAGACCTTCTCGGGCAAATATCCACCGGTCCCAATAACCCGCGAATGTTTGCTCACGCAGGAATCCTTTCGGCGAATATTTTTTCAACACGGTCGCCTATTTTTTGAGGTATCGCTTGTTCGACTTCCAAAAGCGCTATCTTAATGGCGTTCGAAAATGCCACAGCGTCCGCGCCACCGTGGCTCTTAATTACAATACCCCGTAAGCCAAGCAAACTCGCGCCATTGTATAATCTTGGATCGACGCGTTTCTTAAAGGTTTGCAGTACGGGCAAGGCCACTATTGCAGCCATTTTACTCAAGATATTTTTGTTAAATGTTGTTTTTATTGCATGGAGAATCATTTTTGCGGCACCTTCACTGGCTTTAAGCGCCACGTTACCGACAAAGCCATCTGTAACAATGAGATCTACTTCGCCGGCACACAGATGGTCTCCCTCTACATAGCCAACGAAGTTTAAATGCGAATTTGCAAGAAGTTTTGATGCGGTTTTGACCTGTTCGTTGCCCTTAATTTCTTCGGAACCAATATTCAAAAGACCCACCTTGGGTCTATCTATCAATTCTACCGCGCGAACCAATTCGTAACCCATAACCGCAAATTGGAATAAATGTTCAGCGGAACAATCAACATTCGCACCCAAATCGAGCACATAAGTGTGTCCTTGAATGGATGGTAGGGTTCCAATGATGGCCGGTCGATCAATTCCCGGAATCATCTTCAATACAAAACGAGCTGTGGCCATCAATGCACCTGTATTACCAGCACTCACACAGGCATCAGCTGTTCCATCTTTGACCAGATTTATAGCAACACGCATGGACGAATCTTTCTTATTCCTCAATACCTTTGACGGCGAGTCGTCCATTTCAATGCGTTGAGAAGCATGGTGAATCTTGATTCGGGATGCCAATTCCTGCGGAATATCGCTAATGCTTTTATCTAAGACATTTTTATCGCCTACTAGAATGAGATGTAGATTCTCATTCTCCTCCAAACTGCTAATCGCAGCGGGAATAGTAACACCCGGCCCGTGGTCGCCACCCATAGCGTCCAGGGCAATTGTTGATATTGCGCCCATAAAGTACTCCAACCCCGCCCAGGATTATTCTAGTTAACGCGGCTCGATCAATGTTTTTTTTATAACGGGAAATAGTAAAATAGTGTTATTCGTCTTCTTTACCGGTTACGACTTTTTTGCCACGGTAGAACCCGTCTGCACTGACGTGATGCCTCAAATGTAACTCACCGCTTGTTGGATCCTGACTCAGGGTTGCGGATTTAAGCCCGTCATGGCCTCTACGCATACCACGTCTAGATCGTGTCACCTTATGTTTTTGTACTGCCATACTAATTCTCTCCTGTAAATTTAAAATCAGCTAATACGGAAAACGGGTTATCCGTTTCCTCAATACCGTTCGACAACTCTGGTTCGATTCTACATCCCGAATGCTTTGAAATAATTGGTAACGCGAGCAACAATTCCTCTTCAACAATTTCTTTAGCTGGTGCTTTTCTTTCTTCTACCAGCAATGGTTCATAACAATCCTGCAACAACAAGGCCTCATCCAATGACGATACCGCCGCCAGGCTAAAGCTTGAGTTGACCTGAAAATCCATTGGGTCACAGCATACCTGACATTCTAACTTCAAATTAGCGCTTACACGCCCTTGGATAACAAATGCTTTATCTTCTTTAAGAAAATTTAGTTCGTAGTATACATCCCCTGTCTTTTCGACCAATGATTCGCCGAGCCTTAACATTGCCACAAGCGGCATTTTACCAGCAAAAGATTTCTCCCGCTCTGCAAGGCTAAAAGGATCAATATACTCGGGTAATCTGTCCTGCATAACTGTACAATGATAACGGTCTTTTGGAAATTCTGTCAAAATAAAATAACCGAATTACAACGGACAATTAATTTTGATGGCCATTTCGATAGAAAAATTTTTATTGGCTTCCAGTTCACCGTATAGAAGACAATTATTACAAAAAGTCATCGGTGAGTTTATTACCGTAGCGCCTGAGGTTGATGAAACCCGGGCTCCCGAAGAAACGCCACGTCATTTGGCTGTCCGATTGGCGGAAGCGAAGGTACGGGCGTTGACTAGTACTTATAACGATTATTGGATTATCGCGTCGGACCAAGTCGCTGTATGTGGCTCTTCAATTTTAGGAAAACCTGGGGATGCCGCTACAGCAGTCAATCAATTAGAGGTTGTTTCCGGTAAAACCGTAAATTTTTACACTGCCGTGAGTATATTCAATCCAGGTTGCGCAGACGTTTTAACCGAGTTGGATTCCTGCAAGGTTGTCTTTAAAAGGCTCAGAGAGGCTCAAATTAAACACTATATAGCCATTGACAACCCCCTCGATTGCGCAGGCAGTTTCAAATCCGAAGGTTTTGGTATTGTATTGATGGAACGTTTTATAGGCGACGACCCCAATGCTCTGGTTGGACTTCCTCTAATAAAATTGACCCAAATGCTGGAACGCATGGGCATCAACCTGCTCTAAACTACGCAGATCGTATAGCCATCAATACACTCGAGAGAAAATTTAAGCCTCTAAAATGCGAATTTGTATGGAGATAAAACGTATCCTATCAAAAGGGATTCGATTGAATAGTTACTCCGCTAACCAACCATCGGCACACTAGAAAGCATTAGTATCTAATATTCGAACTTGGGACTATCAAATCGAAGACCTTGGAAAAATCTCCCGCCACTTCTCCCATTGCCTCACTAATTTGCTCTTCGTTTAGAGATAGAGTGTCTAAGGTTTCCTGTGAGATTTCTGCCAAAGTTTCCTCTATCGAATAACCTTGAAGACTGACCTCGCACAATCTGTTTGCCAGATATATCAGATTTGCATCCATGCGGTGAACAGAAGCCGCTTCGGGTCTTAGGTGGTATGCCACACCCTCGCATAGCGCCTCCGGAAGTTGCCAAAGCTGAAATAATTCATGCGCAACCATAGCGTGATCGAAACCGAGGATTTCAATCTCCAAGCCGGGAATAAGCCGGTGATTATCGCCGACGGCCAGTAGTATTTCTCGAGATTCGTCGGGTAGCTTAGTATAAATCAGTAAGGATCCGATATCACTCAATAATCCGCCTACAAATAAGCGCTCAGGCTGTAATACCGAGCATTTTTTAGCAAGTTGTCTTGCGATCACGCCGCGTTGAACACTACGCATCCAAAATTCGGTCATATCGATTAGATCTTGCGGTATTTTGCTAAATGACTCGACAGCCGATGTCGCCAAGACCAAATTCCGTAGATCTTCAATACCTATGACAGTAATTGCCCGCCCTACTGTATCGATCTTCGATTTAAAGCCATAAAAAGAACTATTAACGATTTTTAACAATCGCGTCGTCAAGCTGGGGTCATTACTAATCACCTGACCCAAATCATTTGCATCATATTTGGGATTGACAATCATTGAATTGACTTGCATTGCAATGTCTGGAAGAGACACTAGATCAACCGCGCCTTGCACAAGTTGCTGCGGTGTTAAAGATTCAATTTTAGCGACCATAAAATTTCATAACCTTCGCCACATAGTGGCGTGTTTCGTTAAATGGTGGAATTTTATTTCCATACTTGATGACATTATGTTCACCAGCGTTATATGCAGCGACAGCGAGCTTTATATCCGATTCAAACATCTTCAATAATTCGCTTAGATAGCGCGCGCCCCCATTTATGTTTTCGGTCGGATTCTCCCGATCTTTAACACCAAATCGTTTTGCCGTCTGCGGCATAAGCTGCATCAAACCCACCGCACCCTTATGTGAAACGGCGTTTGGATTGTAAGCTGACTCTGCCCTGATCACTGCATGCAACAAGCGTGGATCCAAACTATGTTTGGCTGCAGCAGTATTTATGATTGGGCTAAATTTCTTTTTATTCTTGCTCATCGCGGCAAAACCTTTATTGCCGGATTTTTTCTTTTTGTATCGAATAATCGATTTTATTATCAGCTTATATTGAGAGTTCTGTGGTTCGTCGGTGTAAATGACTTGGCCACTATTCGGGTCGACATATTTGTAAATATCAGCTTTGGAGGCGAAGCTTGAAATCAACAACGAAAAGCTAATCGCTGTAATGAAAGTACTGGATTTTATGCGCATTTATAGTTAGGACTTGCTTGATCTCGTGGGGCTGGGATTTAGTTCACTTTAGCATATCAATGAAAATTGACCAGCCTACGGAAGTTATATTCTTTACAAGATAGAATGCTAATATAGTATTAAACCTGAATCCGTGACTTCGACATACTGGGAAGCCTATATAGCGAGAAGGCATCGCGGGGTATAAAAAGGGGCTTGTTGAAAAGGTATTTAGGTTGGTAGTTTGTTATTTATCTGGGGCGAAGACGGGT
>Ga0209992_10002933_pt1 | contig 14953 bp, 14 predicted proteins | sample 2SBtaG_2_FD_182564 | JGI IMG/M metagenome (GOLD analysis project Ga0209992, IMG submission 182564) | Deep subsurface microbial communities from Kolumbo volcano to uncover new lineages of life (NeLLi) - 2SBTROV12_ACTIVE470 metaG (SPAdes)... | ecosystem: Environmental > Aquatic > Marine >... | reverse complement strand
ACGATGTCGAGGCGGCCGTGAGCTTCTGTGATCGCGGTGATCCCGCTCGCGACGGCGTCCTCGGAGGTCACGTCGAAGTGGAGATACTCCCCGGCGGCGGTCTCGCCCCCTGCGCCCACCGAACCGTCTTCGTTCAGGTCGCCTGCGTACACGTGCGCCCCTTCGTCGGTGAGGCGTTGGCAGACCGCCCGGCCGACTCCGCCGCGAGCGCCAGTGACCAGCGCAACCCGGTCGTGCAAGGAACCGGTCACTCGACCGCCTCCCCGTAGGCGTCGAGTACGAGGCCGTGGAAGTGATGCAGCGCATGCTCCGATAGGCCGGAGCCGGCCGGATCGTTCACTATCCGCCCCTGCTCGAAGGCCGGTGTGGTCATCCCGCGCTGCACGCTCTCGACCAGGCCGATGTCCTCGACCTGGAGGACGTCATCGAGATAGCGGATCGCTCCGAGCTCGGCCTCGTTGGGCTCAGACGTTTCGAAGAACAGGTCGTAGGTCTCGTGGGTGAGGTCGGGTCCGACCGGGATGATCTTCAAGATGATGAAGTTGCCGCGGCCGGGGTAGCGCATCATGCAGGTGTTGGGCCACAGCCACCAGACCGCGTGGTCGGTGACGGTCGCGTCGGTGACGTCGTACGCCGCGTTGGAGGCCTTGCCGGCCTCGGCCATGTGGCTCGAGTAGATGCCGTGCGTCGTGACCTCGTAGGTGTCCATGTCGACGAGCGACACGAAGTCCTTGTGGGCGACCTGGCAGTGGTAGCACTCCAGAAAGTTGTCGACGACGTTCTTCCAGTTGGACCGAATCTCGTAGGTGAGCCGATGGGCGAATGTGAGGTCGGCGACGTCGGGTGCCCACCGGGCGATCTCGGCGCCCAACTCGCCGGAGGCGGTGGCCAAGTCGTCGGCTTCGGTGTCGAGGTTGACGTACACGAACCCGCCGAACTCTTCGATCCGTACCTGGTCGAGGCAGATCGTCGACGTGTCGAAGTCGACGAGGTTCTGGGTCTCCCGGGCGGCGTAGAGGGCGCCGTCGAGTGAGTACGTCCAGGCGTGGTACGGACAGACGATTGCTCCGGTGGTTCCCGCCCCATTGAGGAGTTCGTGCGCCCGGTGCTTGCAGACGTTGTAGAACGCCCGCAACTCCCCGACCTGATCCCGGACCGCGACGATCGACATCCCGGCGATCGTGTCTGTGACGTAGCTGCCGGGCTCCCGCAGTGACTCGACGTGACAGAGCCATTGCCACGTCCGCCCGATGATGTGGCGCTGATCTGCGTCGAACCAACGCTGCTCGGTGTAGGCGTCGGCGTGGAGCGACAGCGATCGGTTGGGATCTTGATCCCAGCCCTGCGCGATGTGTCGGGTCATCGGTCCGACCTCACGTGGAGGCGACTTCTGAGCGCCGCATCGACAACGTCCTGGTGGTTGCGCACGTAGTGGTTGGCGACGTCGTTGGCCGGGAGGTGGTCCCACGAGCGGACGCCGGCGATGTGTTCGGTGGCGGCGTGGATGGCGTGCCGCGCTCGCTGTGACTCCAGAACCCGATCTCGAATCGCTTCCGAGTCCCAGCGACGCGCGACTTCGGCAGCAAAGCCGGCGGCCGTGTCGGCGTAGGCCGGTTCGTCGGCGAGGTTGGCGCGTTCGAGCGGGTCGGTCGACAGGTCGTAGAGAAGGGGAGGATCGCTGGCGCAATGGATGTACTTGAGGCCGCCGCGGCGGATCATGAACATCGGGTGCGCCGTCATCTCGGCCATGTACTCGGCCGTGGTCTCCGAGACATCGTCGCTGTCGCCGGAGGCCAGGGCCCAGAGGCTCCGACCTTCGATGTCGGGAGGTGGTTCCGCGGAACCGTCTGTGGCGAGATCGAGCAGGGTTGGGAGGAGGTCGAGGTGGGACGACACGTTGTCGACGGTGCGTTGCGCGACTCCCGGACCTGCCATCACGAGGGGAACGCGCAGCGACCGTTCGAAGAAGGTCATCTTGTACCAGAGGCCGCGGTCGCCGAGATGGTCGCCGTGATCGGCGGTGAACATCACGACGGTGTTGTCGCTGAGGCCCGTTTCGTCGAGGGTGGCGACGAGCTTCCCGAGCCAGTCGTCGACGTAGCTGGTGTTGGCGTAGTAGCCACGGCGCGCCCGGCGCGTCTGTTCTTCGGTGAAGCCAACGGTGTCGGCCTGGATACCCGCACGCACGCGGCGGCTGTGGGCATCGAGGGTTGCGGGGTCGACGGGGTCCGGGAGATCGATCGAGTCGTCGTCGTAGAGGTTCCACCACTCGGGCCGCGCAACGTACGGATCGTGTGGGTGGATGAACGACGCCACGAGGAAGAAGGGTCGCTCGTCGCCATCGCGAGCCAGGTCGTGGAGCTTTCGCCGGGCCGTGTAGCCGACCTCTTCGTCGTAGTCGATCTGATGCGTGGTGACCGCCGGCCCGGCTTCCTGGACCGGATCCATGTTGTGATACCACTTGTCGATCCGCTCGCCCGCCGCCCAGTCGGGTGTCCAGGCGAAGTCGGCCGGGTAGATGTCGGTGGTGAGCCGCTCTTCGAACCCGTGGAGTTGATCAGGCCCGACGAAGTGCATCTTGCCGGTGAGGATCGTGCGGTGCCCCGCGGCTTGCAGGTAGTGGGCCAGCGTCGGTACCGAAGCGGGGAACTCGGCGGCGTTGTCCCACGCTCCGATCGAGCTCACCGACCGTCCGGCCAGCATGGTGAACCGAGCGGGCGCGCAGAGCGGTGATTGGCAGGAGAAGGCGTCGAACCGGGCGCCGCGTTGGGCCAGGTCGTCGAGGTGCGGCGTCTTCACGACCGGGTGGCCGTACGTCGCGGTGAAGTGCGGTGCCAGCTGGTCGGCCATGACCAGCAGGATGTTCGGTCGCGCCATGGCGCGAATCTAGGACCAGCGGGTCCCGACTCTTCCTCTTCGGTTTTGGGGAGGTCGGAGGTGCGTGGGCGCGGGCGGGGAGTACCCGAAAGGGGAGGGCGCGCTGTGGAGTGCCCGAAAGGACGGCGTCGGGTGGTGTGCGTCGGAGAGACCCGCTCAGTCGCCGGCGGCGAGGAGTTGGCCGATGGCAGCGTTGACCGGGGTGGGGATCCCGTGGCGCTCACCGGCTCGGACGACCGCGCCGTAGAGGGCGTCGTACTCGGTGGGGCGTCCGGCGCTTCGGTCCTGGTGCATCGAGGTTTTGCCGCCTCGAGCCTCGGCGAAGCCGTCGAGCATCTTGTCGACCAGCTCGTCTGCCAGGTCGGCCCCTTCGGCCCGCCCGACGGCGAAGGCCTCGGTCAGAACCGACCGCGCGACCTCCCGGCCTGGGCCCTCAGACGCGACCGGGATGTACTTGTCGGTGAGCGCGGTCACCCCGTTGACTGCGACGTTGATGGCGAGCTTGCGCCACTTCTCGGTGAGGTGCGCCGGGTTCCTCGCCACCCGAGCCGGCGACGAGGCGAACAGTTCGGCGACGGCGTCGGATGCGTCGACGTCGGGAAGGATCAGCGTTCCACCGCCCGAGTTGATGGTGTGGCCTGGCTCGACGAGCGTTCCGCCGCAGTAGACGACAGCCTCGAGCACGAGCGCTCCGTTGACGTAGGGCTCCAGGCGGGCCACAGCTTCGGCGCCGTTCTGCATCGTGACCACGATCGTGTCGGAGGTGCAGGTCGCCGCGAGCCAGTCGGCGGCCCCTGCGGTCTGGTGGGCCTTGACCCCAACGAACACGTAGTCGAACGCGCCCGTGACCTCAGCCGGGTCGGTCACCGCCGTCGCGGGCCCGCTCATGGGAGCGGCGTCCGACTCGACCTCGTAGCGGTCGAAGGGGCGGCGGGCGCACGACACGACGTCGTGTCCGACTGCTGCCAGATGGGCTGCGAAGAAGATGCCGACCCCGCCAGGGCCGACGACTGCGATGCGTGTCATGGCCGACCATTCTGGCGGTTCAGGACTGGTCTTTCTCGCTGGCCAGCGGCGAAACTCTGCGAATGAGTGAGTCGAACGGCAGCCACGACGTCGTCATCATCGGCGCGGGGGTCATCGGATGTGCGATCGCGGTCGAGATGTCGCGCCGCGGGTATCGCACCCTCAACATCGACAAGGCGAATGCCGCGGGCTCCGGGTCGACCATCAACTCCTGCGCGATCGTTCGCTTCACCTACAGCACGGTCGAGGGCGTCAACTTCTCCTGGGAGGGCGGCCACTACTGGAAGAACTGGGCCGATCACATCGGCGTGGAGGATGAGCTCGGGTTGATCGAGTACCGCGAGGTCGGTCAGGTGGTTCTTCTGAGGGACCAGGAGGACCACTCGGCCCGGGTGAAGGAGCTCTGGGATGAGCTCGACATTCCTTACGAGCTGCTGTCGCGCGATGAGATGGCCGAACGGTGGCCCTGGATGGATCACGGCCTGTACGGCCCACCCGCTCGCCCGGACGATCCCGACTTCTGGCGCGACTCGACGGGCACCTTCACCGGTGCGCTGCTCAGCCCCGATGCCGGGTACGTCTCCGACCCGCAGCTCTCGTGCCACAACCTCCAGCGAGCCGCCGAAGCCGCGGGCGCCGAGTTCCGATTCAAGACCGAGATCACGGCGATCGACCGGCACGATGGGCGGGTCACCGGAGTGACGCTGGCCGACGGCACCACCATCGACGCGCCGATCGTCGTCAACGTCGCCGGCCCCCACAGCTCGGTCCTCAACAAGATGGCGGGCGTCTACGACTCGATGAACATCAAGACCTCGGCATTGCGTCACGAGGTGCACCACGTCCCGGCGCCGCCGGGTGTGGACTTTCTTGCCGATGGCGTCGTCGGTGCAGACGACGACGTCGGCTTCTACTACCGCCCCGAGGCGGGCAACAACGTGCTGATCGGAGGGACCGACGTCGATTGTGATCCGCAGGAGTTCGTGGATCCCGACGACTACGACCAGAACCTCACCGAGGATCAGTGGAACGCCCAGGTGCTGCGGGCCAGCCGTCGCATGCCGACGCTCGGCGTTCCGCACGAGAAGAAGGGCGTCGTCGATCTGTACGACGTCAGCGACGACTGGCTTCCGATCTACGACCGCACCGACCTCGACGGGTTCTACGTGGCCGTCGGGACCAGCGGCAACCAGTTCAAGAACGCCGGTGTCGCCGGCCAGGTCATGGCCGATCTGATCGAAGCGGTGGAAGGCGGGCACGACCACGACGCCGACCCGCTGGTGCTCACCGGCCGCTACACCGGCCGGCCGATCCACATGGGCTTCTACAGCCGCAACCGGGAGATCAACCCCGAGTCGTCGATGTCGGTGCACGGCTGACCCGGCCCCGGAGTTGAGCAAACTCGGAGTTGAGCAACTCGGTGTCAGGCACCGGGTTGCTCAACTGTGTGGGCGTTGATTTCGCCGAGTGGGAGGGGGTCAGAAGTGGCGCGGTGGGACTCGGCGGGAGGGGCGCCCGCTCCCTGATCGTCAGTGCGACATGAGGTAGGTGTCACAGATCTCGATGAGGCGGGCGCGGCCGAAGTCGGCCTCGTGGCCGCCGTGCACGACGGTGACGGGGAGCTCGCGCAGGCGTTCCATCGTGGCCAGGTAGTCCTCGATGTTCGACTCGGGCAGTTTGTCGAGGAGGGGCCCGTCGTAGACCGCATCGCCGGAGAACAGAACTCCCGTCGCCCGCTCCCACAGACCGATGCTTCCTGGCGAGTGGCCCGGAAGGTGGAGCACCTCGAAGACCCGGTCGCCGAGGTCGATCACATCGCCGTCCTCGACGATCCGTGTCGCAGGTGCCGCCGTCACCTCATAGACGGTCGCACCGATCCCGCCATCGGGGACGGCGTCGACGAACAGCTCGCCGAACTCGTACCCGGCGTCCCGATACGGGTCGAGCACGGACGCCGGGTAGTGCTCGGCCTCGAGCGAAGCGAGACCGGCGGCCTCGACGTCGGCGGCCTCGGCGGAGTGGATCACTCGATCTTTAAACTCGTGGAGCCCGCCCACGTGGTCCGAGTGCGAATGAGTGGCGACCGCGAGCACGCCGCCCGCGAGCTCGCGCTCCACAAGCGGCCGCAGGGGCCGAATGCCCATCGCCGTGTCGATCACAAGGTCGGTTGCGCGGCCCTCCACGTGCCACACGTTGCAACGCAGAAGTGGGTGCACATGCGGTTCGGTCACGAGGGTGACACCCTCGCCGACACGACGGGTGACCCACCACTCGGCAACCTCCGGCAGGCCGTGGTTCTGCGACATCGCCCGCTCAGCTCACCGCGACGCCGGCGTCGGCGAGGTCGGCTCGAGCGCCAGCTGCACCCTGATCGGGATCCACCGACGCGGTCGCGTCCCACGGAACCTCCGTGTCGAAGCCGGCGCCGGCGGCGTCGAGGGCGGTCGCACGAACACAGACGTCACCAGCGACACCGACCACGACCACGCGAGTCACCGCACGGGCGTCGAGATAGGCCGCGAGACCGGTGCTCGTCGTATCGCCGGTCGTGGGGTCGGCGACGGTGAACGCGGAGTACCCGTCTTCGCCACCGGTTCCCTTGCGCAGGACGAGATCGGCATCGGTCCCGAGGTCAGGGTGGAGCTCGGCGCCCCATGTCTCCCGAACGCAGTGCGGTGGCCAGGGACCTCCGCCTGTGACGAAATGAGGGGTCTCTGGCGGGTGCCAGTCCTGGGTGAGCACCACCGTCGAGCCGCCGGAGCGGGCGGCCTGTAGATGTGTGTTCACCAGCTCGACGATGTCGTCCGTGCCTGCGACGTACAAGCTGCCGTCGGGGTCTGCGAAGTCGTTCTGCATGTCGACCACGACGAGCGCCGTGGCGTCGTCGTAGCTGATCCGAGCAGCGCGGTCGTCCATGAATCCGAGGCTACTGCCGGGGTCGCTGGTCCCGGCCTTGGGTTCCGCGTTCGCGAATGGCGAGATTGGTCGTCTGTCCGACAGACACGCCGGCGTCCTCCAGCGCGTCGACGAGCGCGTCGAGGAGCTTGCCGCGGTAGTAGGGCTCCTGGGTACGGTCCTCGATCCATGCGTATGCGCTGAAGAACATCGCCTCCGACCCCACGTGGTCGAACGCCACGAACGGGCGGTGCGGAGCGGGGTTCCATGGCAGGCCTTCGACGACCCGCTCCATCACCTCCATTGCGAGACGGCGATCCTCGAAGCGGTCGAGCGGCACCTGCACACAGACCCGCCAGGCCCCGAGGCGTGAATGGTTGAGCACCTGGTTCTCCTGGAACAGCGAGTTGGGCACCCACGCTGTCGAGCCATCGGGGAGGGCGAGCTCGGTCCGCAGCATCGAGCGGTACAGGACGATCCCGTGGAGATCGCCGATCGTGACAACCTCGCCCACTCGGTAGATGTGGTCGATACGGATCATGGCGCCGGCCACCAGGTTCTGGCCGACCGGTGTGAACACAACCGCGCCGGTGAACCCGACAGTGGCCATCACCGCTGCCATGCCGGTCACGTCGATCCCGACGGCCGCCAACCCGACGAGGACGGCCGTCACCCACACGACCTTGGGAATGAAGAACAGCAGCTGCTCGCGCAGGCGGTGCTCATCGACTCGGCTGATCACCCGCTTGAGCACCCGCATCGCGACGAACGCCGCGAGCAGGGCCAACAACCCTCGACCACCCGCCTGGGCGAGCGATGCGGCGACGCCTTCGACGTCCGCGGTTGTGGGGACTTCTCCGATCGGGAGCTCTGGCATCTCGGTGGCCTCTCGGTCCTCGACGCCCGCGTCCCGGACGGTAACGCAGCTTTCCGGAGATGTATCCGCGGGGCTGGTGGCGGCGCTCCGCGGGCTGCGCGCCTAGCTGTGGCGGCGCTCCGCGCCTAGCTGCAATACCGTTCAGTTTAGATCCGGAGGATGGTCGGAACGGGTGGCCCGGTGGGCTGTGGCCACTGGGCGTGGCGGGATCGTTTGACGTGCCACTTGGGCATCTTGCGCTTGATGAGGCGTGGGTTGGAGCGGTGGCGCCGGGCCGGGTTGAGTCGTCGGCACAGCAACACGATGGCTCGGGCCCAGCCATGGTCAGTGCGCTGAGGGGGAAAAATCGCGCGCTTGTGACAGCGAGCGGCGGGTGATGCGCAAGGCGGCGGTGAAGCTGACCCGGTCGGGGTCGACCTCCGCGTCATGGGCCGCTTCGAACATGAGGGTGCGGATGGCGTAGTGGCAGCACAGGTGGCCCCAGATCTCTTGTGCGGCCAGCGCGGGTGACTTGGACCGAAGCACCATCCGGGGGCCGCGTTGGTGGGTCTTGAGTTCGTCGAAGGCGGACTCGATCTCCCAACGCTGCGCGTACGCGGCCGCCAGTTCGGTTGCGGTGACCTCGTCGGGATCGAGGATCGTGGTGAAGAGCCGGAACGGCCCCAGTTCGGTGCCCCGGCCGTCGTCGATGGTGTACTCGACTACCCGGATGATGATGTGAGGGGTGTTCAGTTCGCTGTTCTTGGCCCGCAGCTCCGCCAGCCACGAACCGTCGTGGAGATCCTTGATCAGACGAGGCTTCACGTTGTTCTTCGCTCGCCACAACAGATCGGCGCCGGTCGCCGATGCCTGTTGCCACAAAGCGAAGCCGGTGAACCCGCGATCGGCGAGCAACACCATGCCCGGCACGAGCCGGTCGACCAAACGCTTGGCCAAAGCGAGTTCCGAGATCGTGTAAGCGTCGATCTCGGCATCGAACATCGCATGCGTGCCGCACTCGGCCAACGCCACCAGCCGCACCTGGGGAAACGCGGAGCGCTCGCCCTTGTTCACCCCGGGCCGCCCGAAGTGCTCGTCGTTCACCGCAGTGTCAGCGACATCGAGCGTGGTCCCATCGATCGCAACCAAGCGACGCCCGGCCAAGAACGCACCCGGTGTCGCCTCTGCCGCCAACGGCTGGGCCACCCGATCGAACAATGCCTTCACCGGCTCCGCACCCAGCCGTTCTCGGGCCTGGAAGATCGCCGACTTCGACGGCAGCTTGACCGGATCCGTGTCGGGCAACGCCCACGCCAACCCATCGGTCATCAAACCAAGGACATCTTCATAAGAGCCCTCCGAATGCAGCGCCATCCCCACCGCGAAGTAGGTCATCACCCGAGCCGGCAACAACCGATGCCGCTGCTCCTTGCGGCCCGTCTCGACGATCACCTCATCGACCACATCGGGCGGAAACACCCGGGTCAACAGACCAACCGACACCAGATCCGACAGACGCCGTTCCGACTCAGACTTCGACCAACCAGCACGCGGCACACACCCAAACTACACCCACATAGCCCTAACTGAACGGTATTGCGGCTAGGGCTGGTGAGGCCCTCCCTCACACCGAACATCCGACAGTCCCATCGTCGGGAAGGGGGCACACGGAAAGTGCCCTTCCACCGCTGACCGACGACCGTTCAGCCGGCCGGCTTGTGCGCCACGAAGGCGTAGCCGAACACCTCGAACGTCCGAGCGTTGGCCTCGCCGCCCGCACCGCCGAAGGTGTCGACCCCAGGCCCGACATCGATGTCCACGAAGCCGACCTGGCGCATCATCTCCATCCAGCCTGCACACGGCAGGCCTCCGGCGATTCAGGCGGTCCACAAGTCGATGTCGCGGACGGCCTCCTCGGGCACCGGCGCGCCGTTGGCGATGTCCGCGAGCTGCAGCCGCCCACCGGGCTTCAGAACCCGGAAGACCTCCCCGAACACCGCCTTCTTGTCGGCGCAGAGGTTGAAGACGCCGTTGGAGATCACCACATCGGCCCACCCATCCTCAACGGGCAGGTCCTCCGCGAGTCCCTCGACGAAGTCGACGTGCGACAGACCCAGCTCGTCCCTGGTACTGCGCGACTTGTCGAGCATCTCCTCGGTCATATCCACACCCACCACCTGCCCGATCTCCCCGACGAGGCTCCCAGCGACGAAGGTGTCGAACCCGGCGCCACTGCCGATGTCGACCACCCGCTCGCCGCTGCGAAGCTTCGCCATCGAGAAGGGGTTGGCCACCCCGGCGAATGACTCGACCGCCGCATCGGGCAACGAGCCAACGATGCCGTCGTCGTACCCCAGACGCGCCGCGAGCGGCCGGCCGGTGTGAAAGTGGTACTCGGCGTGCGGATCAACCGCGACTTCTTTGTACTTCTGACGGACCTCCGAGCGAAGTAGCTCGGCGTCCACCACCACCCCGTCCCCCATGGCATTCCTCCCGCCACTGGTCGATGATGTCCCACCCAGTCTCGCACTCCCTCACAGACCCGTCACGCGATTCGTGTGGACAGCACCCGATTCAACGAGCCCGGGATGAACCGATCACCCGCAGCACCCACACGCTCGAGATACCCCGACACCCTGCCCGAGCACTCCCCGGCAAGACCGGGCGGCTGTGTGACGTGGCTCACGGCCGTGATAGCGGGTGGTTCAGCGTGCTCGTTGAAGGAACTCCAGAACTCGCAGAGAATCAAGTGGGGTGAGGCGCCCGATGGGTCCCGTGGCGTAGACGGCCTGGGCGACCTTGCCTTTGGGGGAGAGCATGAACCCGGTGGCGTGCAGGAAACCACGTTCGCGTTCGACGAACGCTCCGGTGAGCTCGTTGAGCTCCTCAGCATTGGCGCTGTGGAGTACAGGAAACGACTCGACCCGCAGCCCATCTACCAGGGCCTGGGTGGTGTCGCGGTCATCGACTGAGAGCGCGACGACTTTGGCGTTGAGGCCAGCGAGGAGCGGAACGACGTTGTTGAAGTCAACCAACTGTTGACGGCAATAGGGTCACCAGTGGCCGCGGAAGAACAGCACGATTCCCCAGGAGCCGTCGAAACAGTCGGGGATGGCGACATCGTTGCCGTCGAGATCGGTGGCTGTGATTTGTGGGAACTGGCTGCCGGCTTCGAGTTGCATCTCTCGCCTCGCTCTCTGGTCTGAACAAGATTGTTTCAGCCCGACGGTCGTTTCGCTCTGGAGACAGACAAGCCTGCGGACCGCAACCCAGCCAACCACCCGTCGACCGCCGATGACCTCGTCACCACGCTCCCCGGCATAAGTGGACGGGCATCGGCTCACGCGTGGCTCAGTTTCGATGTCGTTGTCGGGCACCGCCGTCCCTGTGCCGAGTACTCCTTGATAGGGGTCGATCCGTACGGCGGTCGAGTTGGGTGCACCGTGGCGTGGGGTAGGTTGCCGCCATGGCAGCCGACGTGAACGTGTCCCGCGAAATCAACGCTTCTGCGGACAGAGTGTGGGAGATGGTCTCGGATCTGCCGCGGATGGGTGAGTGGTCGCCTGAAAACGAGGGCGGTGTGTGGCTCAAGGGCGCAGACGGTCCCGTTGGGGGAGCCAAGTTCCGCGGGGCGAACCGTCGCGGCAAGCGCAGCTGGAAGACCGTGGCCACGATCATCGACGCCGAGGCCGGGCGCAGGTTGAGCTTTCGGACGGCAGTGATGGGGATTCCGGACTCGGAGTGGTCCTATGACATCGAATCCACCGATGATGGCTGCCGCGTGATCGAGTCGTGGACGGACAATCGACCGGGGTGGATCAAGCCGCTCACCAAGTTGGTGACCGGGGTGGGTGATCGTGAGACTCACAACCGTGCCGGTATGGAACAGACTCTCGAGAGTCTGGGAGCTGCCGCCGAGTCCGGCTAGCGCTCTCCGCCCGAACCTGCCGCCCTCGGTAACCGGCAGTACCGGATCGGTCGCGGCGGTAGCTCCTCAGTGGTTCGGTGCGTGTTATCGGATGGGTTGAGCTTGGTCGTGGGATGCTGGCTGGATGGTTGATCCGCCGTCGGGGACGGTGACGTTTCTGTTCACCGATGTTGAGGGTTCGACGCGGTTGTGGGAGCAGCAACCGGTTGAGATGCAGGTGGCGCTTGAGCGTCACGATGAGATCTTGCGCTCGTCGATCGAGTCTCACGGTGGCTACGTGTTCTCCACCGCGGGTGACGCGTTCGCTGCAGCGTTCGCTCGTGCCGGTAGCGGGGTCGATGCTGCGGTGGATGCTCAGCGGTTGCTGGGCAACGAGGCGTGGCCCGTTGGTGTGACGCTCCGCGTTCGGATGGGTCTTCATACCGGTGAGGCACATGAGCGCGAGGGGGACTATTTCGGGTCAGCGCTAAATCGCGCGGCTCGGATCATGGGTCTGGGCGCCGGCGACCAGATCTTGATGTCAGCAGTAACTGCCGGGATCGTTGACGTTGATCGCCGTTCTGAGGGGTTGTGTGAGTTGCGCGGCTTGGCGGAGCGCATGGAGATCTTCACTGTGCTCGCTGAGGGTCTCCCTGCGCAGTTCCCTACCTTGCGGGTGGCAGCGGCCTTGGGGAACCTGCCGGCGTTTTCGGTGGAGTTGGTGGGTCGCGAATCGCTTCTCGATGATCTTGTGGAGGAGATACGCGACACGCGGTTGCTGACGCTGGTTGGTGCTGGTGGGATCGGTAAGACCAGCGTTGCTTTGGAGTTGGGGCGCCGCGTGGAGATGGACTTCCCGGCTGGTGTCTGGGTCGTGGAGTTGGCTCCTTTGCGGGATCCTGAGGCGGTCGTGGCGGCGTTGGGGTCGGCGGTCGGGGCTCGCGCTGGGGGTGGGGAGTCCCTGCTCGAGGCAACGTTGGGGCTGTGGAGTTCGGAACCGGCGTTGGTGGTGGTGGACAACTGTGAGCATCTTGCAGAAGCTGCCGCGGGCATGGTGCAGGCGTTGTTGGCGGGTTCGCTAGCGTCGGTCCTGGCGACGAGTCGGGCGCCGCTGCATCTTCGCGATGAGCGGGTACGTCATGTTCCGGCGCTGGGGACTGATGGGGGTCGGTCCGATGCGGTGACGCTGTTTGTGGAACGTGCCCGTCAGGTCCGCGACGATTTCGAGCTGACCGACGCGGCGGCGGACGCCATCAGTCAGATCTGTGGGCTGGTCGATGGGATGCCATTGGCGTTGGAGCTCGCCGCGGCCAGGTGCCGGTCGATGGTCCCTGCGGACCTTTTGCTGCGTCTTGAGCGTGACGCAGGGAAGGTGTTGCGTGACGCCCGTCGAGACAGCGAGGAACGCCAACAGACCCTGCAGGCCACCGTGCGCTGGTCCTACGAGCTGCTGACGGTCGCCGAACAAGAACTGTTCCTGCGTTTATCGGTGTTCGCTGGCAGTTTCGATCTCGCGGCAGCTGAGGCTGTGTGCGCGGGCGGTGAGCTGGACCCACTCGATGTGGTGGACCTCCTCGAGTCTCTGGTCGATCAGTCCCTGGTCTCACTAGCTGAGAGCGCAGCAAGTCGTAGTCGGTATCGATTGCTGGAACCGATCCGCCAGTTCGGCGAACGCACCTTGGAAGACGGCGATGCCGTACAGGCTCGTCACGCCGACCACTACGCAGAGTTGGCTGCGGTTGCCTACCGGGCCATGTGGACCGCGGCAGAAGCTGATTGGATCGCTCGACTTGAAGCCGACTTCGCCAACCAACAGGTCGCGTACCAGTTCTTCGCGGACCGCGGCGAGCTGACCGAAGCACTCGCCATCGCGATCACACTCAACCAACTCGGCGAACTCGCTCTCCAACGCCCAGCCGGAGCGGAAGTCCTCTTCACCGCGCTCGAACTCGACGGGATCGACAAACACGAGCTCGGACCTATCGCCATGGCCCACGCCGCCGCCGCGCTCGGGCGCAGGCAGAGCCCCGACGCCATACCACTCGCCCGCAGAGCGCTAGCTCAAGCCCGCACGCCCGAAGCGCGTTGGCAAGCCGGTTTCTGGGGGGCCGCAGCAGGGTTCTTTGCCCCAGATCATGAGCTCACCCAACAAGCGTTCAAGAGTTGCGTCGACGCAGCAGCCGAGATCAACGATCCCGAGCAACGGCCAATACCGGCAGAAGCCATCAGTGGATGGCTTGAAGCTACCTACGGCGACACCGACCGGGCTCGACAGCTCCTCAAGGACGTCCCCACCACGGCCGATTCCTCGATGCTGCAGGCCCTACTCATCAACGGACACATCACCCTCGCGGAACGAGTTGGAGACACCACGCGGGCCCTCCATATCCTGCTCGCCACCGTGGAAGCCGGGGAGCGTTCCGGGAATCGGTGGGCAGCAGGAGCAGCGGTCAGCTTTGCCGCGCGAGCCGCAACCCAGGAACTCACCCCCACGGAGCTGCTCGCGCTTATCGGGAGATTCCTTCCCACCTGGCGGCAGGCCAACGACCTCTCGCGAATTGGCTGGTCACTGGTGTACTGCGCCCACGCGGTGGCCAGGCTCGGCGAGCCAGAGTCCGCGGCGCGGCTTCTCGGCGGTGCCCGCCTCATGTTTGAACGGGACCAACCCATCCACGATCAACTCATCGCAGAACTCTCCACACTCCTCGGGAAGGAACGCCTCGACTCCCTTATGGCCGAAGGCAAAATGACGCCAGCACGAGACCTCACCGAACAGGTGCTCCAGCACGTCAACAGAGCCACCTGAGCAAGACCAGCGCACCCTGGGAGTCTGAGTGGCCCCAGCGGGAACACAGTCGGCACGCCAAACCCTCGAGCCCGCGAGATCCGGCCATGAGCGGGCGGGCCGCGTGTCGGGGTGTTGTTGTCGTCAGCGTGGTTACAGTGCGCGTGGGCGCGGGTTCGGCTGAGGAGGTTGGAGATGAGTGGGAGCTTGCGTGAGCTGTTGAGCGCGGCGGGCTGTTTGGTTGTTCCGGATGCGCACGACGTGATGACGGCGCAGCTGGCGGAGCAGGCGGGCTTCCCGGCTGTGTATGTGGGCAGCTTTGGAGCGTCGGCGAGCCGGTGGGGTGTTCCGGATCAGTCGCTGGTGAGCCTGCCGCAGCTGTTGGAGTCGGTGTCGGTGATCGCGGGTTGTGTCGATGTGCCGGTCGTGGTGGACCTTGAGGATGGCGGTCCGAACGCGGTGTCGACGTTTCACAATGTGCGTGCTGCGGAGCGTGTCGGGGCGGCGGCGATCCAGATCGAGGATCAGCGGCCGGGCAAGATGCTGGGGACCGGTGAGGAGCTGTATCCGGTCGAGGTGGCGGTGGCGAAGATCAAGGCGGCGGTGG
>Ga0209992_10002931_pt1 | contig 14959 bp, 10 predicted proteins | sample 2SBtaG_2_FD_182564 | JGI IMG/M metagenome (GOLD analysis project Ga0209992, IMG submission 182564) | Deep subsurface microbial communities from Kolumbo volcano to uncover new lineages of life (NeLLi) - 2SBTROV12_ACTIVE470 metaG (SPAdes)... | ecosystem: Environmental > Aquatic > Marine >... | reverse complement strand
CTACCCCTTACTCAAAGAAGCCATCGCCAACGGCCAACTGAGTGGCGAGCATTATAATGGTTACTGGCAAGATGTCGGCACACCTGAGCGCCTAGAACAAGCCAATAATTCTTAAAAAAATGAAATAAATAGCCCGTTTTCATTATTTCCTAAATTTTTACAAAATCGTCATAGGCAAGGCCTATGACGGCACTACTTCACCTAAAAACCGTATTTAAACAGCCTTTAAAAGGCTAAAAATTCTTAAAAATATCTGAAAAATCACGCATTCGTAAAATTCGCTAAATTTTTATTAACCAAAAATCAAGTATCATGTCGCCTTAATTTCAATTAATGTGATTAGCAATACCTTTGGCGAAGTTACCATGATGCAATAACCTTATTCTTATCGCCAACTAGCTGAGGATTCTGCTTATGACCTTTGGATATTGCTGTTTTTTGAACCCTTTCACTAATGAATGTGTGAAGTTCGCCATTTGTAAGTTTATTATCATTGTTACTATCCGCCTCCCCTCCAAGGCCGCGCATCATCCAGTAGCTAAATAAGCCATTCTTTTGGGTTGGGTGACTAATTGCAGTCTCATCATTAGCTGCTGCTGAGAATAATGTGAAATTAGATGGTAGGTCAGTCAACGTATCTTTCTTGACAATTCTTAACCCTCTAGAGGCAACTAGTGTTTGCTTGCCACCTTTAGCCGCGCCAGAGTAGCATGTGTCCATAAACAATGTCACACTGCGTGCTTTAAGACTATCAAGGCCAGCAATAACATCCCTTCTTGGGATAGCTGTCCTACTAAGCATACTTGTGTCTCCATCATAAGGCATTAAATACGCCTCTTTGCCGTCTTCTGAAGCTAATCCATGACCTGCAAAGTAAACGTAGATATTACTCTTATTTTTATCCACCTGTGAAGGCAGCCATTGCTCTAACGATTTCCATATTCCAATACCATCAGACTCCTTACCTGTGATCAACCGAATTCTCTCAAAAGGAATGCCTAACACATTATGAGCATAATCATAAAAAGTAGATGCATCTGATTCAGCCCATGGCGCATTCGGCATAGATTTATAATCGTCAAGACCAATGATTAATGCAATAGAATTTGGATTACTTGCCATTTGTGTAGTTGGTGGTATTAACCTCTTGTCTTTATTTTTAACTACCGCTTTATTCCTAACTACAGTTATTGTCTTGCTTGTCCTATTACCAAAAATATCAATTGCTTCAATTGTAAATGTATTTTTACCCAGTCCAAGGTACATTTCTCTGTTAAATTGGCCGGAGTTGTTAATTTCTATCAAGCCACCATTAACATTAACTTCCGATACATTTGAATCATCCTTGATAACTCCACTCAAATTAAAACTTGAACTCTCTACTGTTATAAGACTACCTTGATTTAAACTAATCATTGGCGCTTTAGTGTCAGAAGAAGATTTTGATGAATAATTGGGTTGTGATTTGTTGTTATTAGAATCCAGTTCAGAACCACCGTACTGCCCCCACAACTCAGAGAAACTATCGCTTCCTCCACTTTCACCTTCAGAATAAGTGCTCTGTAAATCCCCGTGCTTCGCATATAGCACCCTTGCTTGAGCTAGCCAGTATTTAGCTCTGTAGTGGTCTAGATTTACAGCTTTTTGATACCACTTTATCGCATTCTTATAATCTTTTTCTCTGTAATACTTGTCACCTTTTTTATAATATTCTTCAGCAGTATCATACTTACTTTTCCAATTAGATTTTAAGATTAGATTCTTAACAAACTTCTTAGATAATCCAAATACACCCCCTCCTGTCTCTTTCCATACACCAGGATAAACAACGCCATTTTCAACTTTTGCATCACCATAGTAATAAAAAGCATCGCTCATACACTCATATTCACCAACTACTATTGCACCTCTATTTTGAGTCATACGCCTTTGAGTCATACGCCCTTTTTCGCACTCACTTTGCTTGTAAGTTCTATTTTCGTTGTATATCCATGATGTATCAGCATGAGAAACATTAATGAGATTTATTAATAAGAACAATACTATTGTTAAAAATTTCATTCTTCTACCACGATGCAATAACCTTGTTAGCATCGCCAACTAGCTGTGAATTTTGTTTTCGACCCATTAACGCTGCAGCCTTCTTCACGTTTTTATTAATAAACTTATGAAGCTCACCATTGGTAATCTTTCGATCGTTGTTATTGTCAGCTTCACCACCTAAGCCACGCATCATCCAATAACTAAATAAACCATTTTCTAGATTTGGGTGACTACTTGCAGTTTGCCTATTGGAGGCTGCTGAAAAAATTGTAAAGTTCTTAGGTAATGATGAGAAATTATCTTTTTTCACAATTCGTAATCCGCGAGAGTCAGCTACTAAAGTACCTTTACCACCCTTAGGCGTTCCTGAATAACAAGTGTCCATAAATAGCGTCACACTTTTGGCTTTTAAATCTTTTAAAACACTAATCACTTCTTTTCTAGGTATTGCCGTCCTGCGTAAGTTTTCTAAATTTCCATCATAAGGAATTAAGTACGCTTTCTCACCATCAGCTGTTGCTAATCCATGACCAGCAAAGTACACATAGACATTACTATCACCTTTTTCTACCATGGTAGGTAGCCACATGTCTAATGAATCATAAATTCCACTTCTGTCTGATTGATCTCCAGTAATAAGTGCAATTCTATCTGCAGGTATGCCTAATGATTGCTGTGCATAATCAAAAAATACAGATGCATCTGATTCCGCCCACGGAGCCCTTGCGATTGACTCATATTGATCAAGTCCAATAATCAAGGCGACTGCATTTTCATCTTTCCTGCCTTTGAACGATGGCAAGTCTAAAGGCTTATCTAAAGTTTTAGCAATGTCTTTCTTTCTGGTAATCGTAATCACTTTAGATGCCTTATTGCCAAATACATCTAATGCCACAACATCAAACGTATTCCTTCCTAGGCGTACATATCTAGATATACTAAAATTACCGTTTTTATCTATCGCCACTTCTTTACCTTTGACAAGCAGCTCAGTTATTTTTGAACTGTCTTTTATTACGCCGCTTATCGTTGCCTGCTTATCACTTACTGATAAAGAATCACCATGGTTAAAGCGTATTGTTGGTGGCTGCGTATCAGTTTCAACAACATTGCCTGAATTAGAATTATTATAAGAACTGTTAGCATTTGAATCTAATATTGACCCGCCGTATTGCCCCCATAAATCAGAGAAGCTGCTAGATGAAGATTCTGATGAAACCTGATGATTATTCTTTGTGTCACCAACTTTAAAGTGGAACACAACAACTTTATTAAACACGCCTTCATTAGGCGCAGGCGGTAAAGGGGATGCTTTAAACACGGCACGTTTGATTGCATTTTTAAATGAACCTTCTTTACTACTATCTTCAATATAGCAAGATTTTAATTTATGTCCTTTAACGTTTCCATTCTTGTCTTGCAATATATGCACATCACAACCCCACCCATCTTTAGCGCCGTAATAACGCCAATTATTTTTTACCTTAGTAGCTATCTGATTGACATAATTAACCTTAAGCTCGTTTAGGGTGTCTTCTTGAGCAGTTTTTCTTCCTTGACCTAATGACGCATACCAGTTTTCTTGCTCATATAAACATTTTGGCTCTTTAGTTGAAGTTGAATAGTCTTTGTTACAACTACCGTAAAACGTTTTTACTAACTTAGCGTTATCATGATTACCCTTTATCTGAAGATATGGGTTTTTAGAAAGTAATGGTGATAATTTAACAAAGACTTCACCTGAGGATGACACTAGCTTGATTTTCCAAATATGCCTACCACTGCCCATTTTATTCTTGAGTAGCATCTTAATATTGCCATTTTTTTCTTTAAGCTTATATTTTTTACTACTATCAGAGCCACTTGATATTGATGCAGAATTGTCTGCAGAGATCTTGTTAGATGTTTTGGTTTCAACAACCCCACTTAAACGTATAACTTTTGCCTTTATACGATTACTTCTCCTTTTGAGAATGACTCTTGTTGAAACCTTGTCAATATAGCTACCTTTTTTAGGATTGACCTGCAAGGCCAACTCACCATTTACATAAAGTTTTATTTTTTCGCCACTTTCAACACGATCACCAAATGCCACTGTAACCGGTACGACCGCTGCATTTTCAACATACTTTGGCGCTCTTATTGTTATACTTTCGCTAGTAATTGCCTCAGAATTAGAATATGTGCCCACATTATTACTAGACCACCTATTGTTGGTACTGGGACACTCATTATCAACATATGATTCTGCAAATACCCCATTAGAGCAAACTTTATCTCTACTTAATACCTGCGCTGTGCTTTCACGACATTTTGAATATGCACTATCAATGGCCTTATTTGCCCACTTGTACCCCTGTCTTTTAGATTCTTTAAACCATTTTATTGCTTGTTGAGTTTCACCTTTCTTACAGTGCTTTTTTCCTGTGCGATAATACTGGTAACCAAGACTCCCCTTGTTACTCTCGACATCGCTTTGAGAATATTGCACACTCTTCCCAGAACAAGCTTTATAAACATTTTCAACAGAACGAACATAGTTCTGCTGCTTAGACTCTCTAAACCATTTAAGTGCCTTTTGATAGTCTCCTTTCTTACAGCTTTTTTGCCCCAGGATATAGTATTGGTACCCAAGACTACCATTATTCCCAGAACTGGTATTAACACGATTATCGCTTGAATAGTTTTGTTGGTTGGTAGCCTCACTATTGTCAAATTCTTGAACTATACCTTCTATCAACTTTGCGCCTAAAATACCTTTAATAATGTCTGCTAATGCATCATTATCAGAATGCGCCTGCATACTAACTTGCAACATTAAAATTGATAAAAATATTTTCAAAGACTTCATATTAATCATACTACACCTACTTCTTTATAACTTCCACTACTGCACTACTTAATTTTTAATGCGTTTGGCCCGTACACAACTCTCATTTCACCTTTTTTAGTTTTGATTAATGCTGTGCCTGAATACATACGTAAATCTTTATTGTATTCAGCTCTCAATACCTCACCATCACCATTAATCCTACCATCAAAGCAGCTTAATGAAATATCACCTTTCGATCCACCCTTGCCAAAATCAAATCTTCCAGAGCACACTTTACGCCCCGAGTCATTAACAAGATTAAATCTCTCTTGCTTATCGCCAACTAAATTAACCATGCCTGAAATTTTTATAGTTTGCTCACCTTCAACAACTTCCATTACCCAAGGAAAACTTCCTGAATGTTGTTTATATGTATTAGCACCATAAAAAAAAGTGTCATTCAAGGCTACTAATCTACACCTACAGTCCTTACCTAATTGTGAATTTGTTTTTTCTGCAGCAGCATCACACCCTTTTTTAGCCCTATCAATAGCCGATAAATCAGTTCTAAAATTCCAAGATGCATAGCGATAACTATCTTTACAACTTTGAGGATCAATGGCAAATATGGCTTTTGATTTATTACTATCCCTATCAAGCCAATTATCAACAAATTTAATATTACGAACTTCTCTTATAAATCTACTTGATGCTGGTTTTCTTTTATTCATATAGGATTTAATTGAATCATTAATTTCATATGACGAACCACTCATACTATATGGAACCAAAGTTTTATAGGCCTCTGCATAAACAGACTCTGAAGAATCTATTCCAGAGCAATTAAATCTTATATCTGCTATAGCATCATTGGCCTTGTAATAATTCATCGATTTTGCTTTGTTAAACCACTTTAAGGCTTGCTTTGAATATCCTGCTTTGCACGATCTTACGCCCGCAAGATAATACTCTTGCCCAAGACCAGGAATGTTTTTTAACCTATCCACTTTAGATGTTTTAGTATTCACACAACCACTCATTAAAAAGACAGTTGAAAGCAGTAATATTAAAATTATATTTTTTTTCATTGTTCAATTATTTCTTATAAAAACTACTTAACCTTTAATGCATTTGGACCATAAATAATTCGCATCTCGCCTGTTGATGTTTTAATTAACGCTGTACCTGAATACATACGTAAATCTTTATCATATTCAGTCCTAAAAACTTTGCCATCACCGTTAATCCTGCCATCAAAACAGCTTATTGAAATATCTCCCTTTGATCCATCTTCAACAAAATCAAACCTTCCAGAACAAACCTTACGACCAGAATCATTAACAAGATTAAACTCATCTTTCCCGCCTTCAACCAAATTAACCATGCCTGATATTTGTATGGTTTGGTCGTTTTCAATAACTTCCATCACCCATGGAGATCCTTCGGTATATTGTTTATAAGTTTCTGCTTCAGGTTTATAAGTTTCTGCTTCAGGTTTATAAGTTTCTGCTTCAGGTTTATAAGTTTCTGCTTCAGGTTCACAACCAAATAGAAGTATGCATTCTGTAGTATTTACAACATCTACTACAATTTCTTCTACCATTTTCTCCACTTCCTTGACTGGATTACCTGTGCAGCCTGAAAGTAGAAATACACTAGATAAAATTAATATAATTTTTTTCATATTGTCTTTTATTAATTAAATCACCATGACGCAATAACTTTATCCTTATCGCCAACTAGTTGAGGGTGTTGTTTGTATCCTGAGGAAGTTGCAGTTTGCTGTACTTTTTTACTGATAAAAGAGTGCAGTTCTCCATTAGTAAGTTTGTTATCACTATTACTATCTGCCTCGCCACTTAATCCACGCATCATCCAATAACTAAACAGACCATGATTTAGTGAAGGATGGCTTCTAGCGGTTTCATCACTAGCTGCAGCCGAGAATAAAGTAAAGTTAGTAGGTAGGCTTAACTGATTATTCTTTTTAACTATTCTCAATCCTCTGGCATCTGCAACCAACACTCCATCGCCACCCTTAGACCTGCCCGAATAACACGTATCCATAAACAATGTCACACTTGCAGAATTTAAAGACTTAAGTGTGTCAATAAATTCACTTCTTCTCAACGCTGTTCTTTTTAACAGCTCAGGGTCTCCATCCCACGGAATTAAATACGCATCATTTCCATCTTCAGAGGCTAAGCCGTGTCCTGCAAAGTACACATACACATCACTTTTTCTCTTATCAACATATGCTGGAAGCCATTGCTCTACTGATTTCCAAATACCTCTCATATCTGACTTATCACCTCTTATGAGTTTTATTCTATCTGTTGGTATTCCTAATGACTTATTGGCAAAATCATAAAACATGCCTGCATCTGATTCAGCCCACGGAGCGCTTGCAATAGCTTCATATTTATCAATACCAATAATAAGAGCTATTGCATTAGGGTTATGAGCTTTATTATCTAGCGGTGGTATTAGCTTTCTGTCTTTATTCTTATAAGTTGCCTCTTTTCTAGTAATGGTTATAGTTTTGGTAGCATTGTTACCTTTGGAATCCGTAGCACTTACTATAAACTTATTCTCACCAAAAGGTATGTACATCCTGCTACTAAACCCTCCAGATTCGCCAACAGATAACACTTCCCCATCAATCAATAATTCTACTATTGTAGAATCATCAACAGCCATACCGCTTAATGTAATTTGTGACTTGGTAATAGATATATTATCACCTTGGGTTATATGTATAACTGGTGGTTGACTATCTTCTGTAACCACGGCTTGATTGCTATCATTTGCAGCATTAAATTTATCGCCACCATACTGCTGCCATAAATCAGCAAAACTATCTTCACCACCCTCTGGTTTTACTTTAGCCGTCAGCTTGGCTATTTTTTGCACTGCTAAATTTTTAAAATCTTTACTGAGACCATCTCCGTTAATAGATTTTTTATAATATTTAATTGCCAATTTATAATTTATATCCACTGCTTTGCCGTATTCGTACACTAAGCCTAAATTGTATTGGGCTTCAGCATTCCCTTGATTAGCGGCTTTGCGATACCAGTACACTGCCTCTTTATCATCTTGAGATACTCCTCGGCCATTGTCATACATCACACCTAGATTGGATTGTGCAGTAGAATTACCCTGGTTAGCTGACTTGCGATACCAGTACACTGCCTCTTTATCATCTTGAGATACGCCTCGGCCACTATAATACATCCAGCCTAAATTGTTTTGTGCATCAGCATTACCTTGCTCGGCCGCCTTGCGATACCACTTAACTGCCTCTTTATCATCTTGAGAGACGCCTTGACCATTTGCATATATCAAGCCTAAGTTAGTTTGTGCACCAGCATTACCTTGCTCGGCCGCCTTGCGATACCACTTAACTGCCTCTTTATCATCTTGAGATACACCTTTGCCACTATCATACATCCAGCCTAAATTGTTTTGTGCATCAGCATTACCTTGCTCGGCCGCCTTGCGATACCACTTAACTGCCTCTTTATCATCTTGAGATACACCCTGGCCTTTTCGATACATATTACCTAAATTGTATTGAACACTAGCATCGCCTTGATTAGCGGCTTTACGATACCACTTAACTGCCTCTTTATAATCTTGAGATACACCTTTGCCACTATCATACATCCAGCCTAAATTGGATTGTGCATCAGCATCGCCTTGATTAGCAGCTTTTCTCCATTCATAAACAGCAGTTTTATAATCTCCTTGAGTGTATGCATCATACCCATCACTATAGTCAGCATAAGACACAGCAATCAAGTTGGCAAATAGAATTATAGTTAATGTGATTATTTTTAACTTCACCTCATTATTTAGCCATGCTCAACATCGGCTTTGCATAATTAATAGGCACAGCTAAGCCAATATTTTCAACACCCTCATAACTAGATACTGTTACCTCTTCTTTCTTAATCATAAACGTCTTAGTTTTTGAATCTACCGCTCTTGCTCTCATAACCCCAATTACTTTGCCTTGGCGATTAAACACAGGTGAGCCGCTACTACCAGGGTAAGATGGAATGGATAGCTGTATTGAGCCATTATGACGATTAAAGCCACTGATAATTCCTGTAAGCACTGTATGTTCGTATCGAGCCCCTAATGGGTTGCCAATCATAATGATCGGCTGGCCTTTTCTTAAGTTGTTACTATTGCCAATTCTGCTAGCTGGAAAGTTTTTTTTTCCTGTAACCAGCCTTATTAGTGCAAGATCAAGCTTGTCATTAGAGTCTATTATTTCGGCCTTGATTCTATCACCGTCTAGTGTCGTTACATATAATCGATCAGAGTCTCCAACCACATGCGCATTAGTCATAATATAGCCATTTTTACTAACAAAGAATCCAGATCCAGATGCGCCTTTGTCACCCGTGTATGCTGAAATAAACACAACACGTTTATCTAGCTTATCTATTAATGACCCAGAAAAATTAGTAGATGAGCCACCAGAGTATGATGCCGAATCATCAGAATCTTCATCGTTAAAGTGGTAAATCAATCTTCCACCTTTGTCCTGGCCACGCTCAACATCCTTTAACAGATCATCTTTAGACATTGCAAGCTGAATAGCGTCTTCAAGCGCAAACAACCCATCACCGTTGTACTTAATTCTGAATGTAATTGTTTGCCTCTTAACGCTATAGCCATACCTTACATGGCGAACATCTCTAGCGGAACGTAGTGCTTTAGCGAAGGCAGTTGACACATGCTTGTAATCTTTACCACTTACCCCTTTCATTACGATTACAATACGATCACTATCTCTACCGTCATCTTTTCCGCTAAATAAGTACTCTAGGGCATTTTCATCAACAAGGCCTGCTTTGAGGCCCGATAAATCTCTATTGTTTGATATACGGTCCCAGATTACGCTATCAACTGCATAGGCATTTTCACCCTTATATAAGAACGTCATGTTGATGACTTGATCTTCTTCAGAATAATCATATTTAAATTTCTCAACGCCTTCAATTTGCTTAACAGTAGTGATTAGCATTCTGCCCGCTTTGGCGTAATCATCTTCATTAACATTTCTAACAGTAATATCAATATGTCGACTATCAGCCCTATCATTGTTAAAGAAATAACCAAGTACATTGCCAGCACCACTATCCTGCACAATCTTCTCAAGGTTAGCGTTGCTACTAATTTGCTTCCATAGCTCGGTATCTAGATCAACTGCCTTATCTACTGTGTCAAACACATAAGTCAGCTGAAAGTCTTCTCTGCTGTAAGATTTTTCCAACTCTTTCACATCAAGATTTTTAATAATAGAATCCATTGCTGCACCAACAGAGCGGTAATCGCTCGGAGCAATATTATTAATAACAACAGTAAGTTTGTCAGCCTGTTGTTTGTTAAACTCAATCATGTTGCCTGATCTGGCAATATCAAACCCATCAAAAGTATTTGAATCTGTAGCCTTATTGTAGACTGATTGGAAAAAATCAGAAACATTGTCAGCAGTGTCACCACGCACAGTTAGTACATTAGTGGCTTTGTCATAACTCTCTCTAAGGTTGTTTGCGCCAATAGGGCCCATAAAGCCAAACATCTTATTCTTCCAGTCAAAGTAGTCTTTTTGCTTGACTTTGTTAACAACAACACGGAACTTATTGCTCATAGAGTCAGAACCATCTAGATAATTACTTATAGAATCTTTAACTTTGTCTAAGTTGAATTCAGATAAGGCTTTCGCTAATGTTACTTTTCTTGCATCAAGCTTATCATTTTCATCTTTAGGCTCTACTTTATACTTTGGCTTGTATGAAATAGATTTATCAGTAATTGTTCTGCCATTTATTGCATCAATCACACGTAACCTAAGCTTAAGAATACTCCTCTTTAAACCGTAAGCCTTGTAGTCTTTAACGTCCTCGTTTTCAATCCAAACTAATGAGATTGTTTTTGGCGCATATTCATCTTTTAGCTGTTGTAAAACAGCACTATCTCTAAATGATTTACGGTGAAACAAATCATCAAATGAAATCTTTGAACCTTCACCCGTGATTAATTGTTTTGATATATAGTTATTCTCAATGTCAGATGACATAACATCTAAAGTATCTGAAAAATAACTTTTAGCTTCGCCCATTAACTCCTTAGAATCGGAAATTAATAATGTTTTATTACTTTCTGCCCAGCTTGCGCTAGAAAACAGCGCAGTTAGTACAAGTAAAGTAGAAAATATTTTTTTCATAACTTACTCCTTACCAAAAATAATACGATTACGTCCGCGTGAAAATTCAGGAATACCTATCTTTATACTAGTGTCAGCTAAAAAGTCTTCAATAGAATCGGACAATCCATCAATTTGACCTCTGTAATCAAGTCTGATAATTTTGTTTTGAGGGTCAGCACCTTTATACGCCCAGTTAGAACCATTTTTAATCGCTTTTCTTAAAGAGCTAAATGAGCCTGCGTCCATAGTGTCAAACACCAGGGTGAATTCACGCTCTTCGTCCAACTTAATGCTTTCTTTAGTTTTTCTAAGTGAAATTTGTTTTCTTGCTTTTTTCTCAAGATTTTCAGCCGCTGAAAGTGCCACACGTTTTGCTACAGCAATCAAACCTTCTGTGTCACCACGAACATAAGGAATAGACCCTGTGTGGTCTGTACTAGCTAACTTTACCCACTCGCCATTCTCAAACAATGTTGCATTTACCGTAAGCCTTACCTTCATCATGCGATTACTAACTTCCATAGAGTTAATAGTTACACCAATTAGTAAATCAGCATATTCAGCAAGTATGCGCTTGCCATTTTCAAACTTAGAATCAATATTTCTCAACTCAAGATTCGCATTAAATCTTTCAAGTTCATTATTAGAATAAATACCCGATACTTCATCTTTATTTAATAATTCAACAAGATTGCCTTTAATTCTTTCAAACTCAACAACCTCGTAACCACTCTGTGAGAATTGATCTTCAATATTACCAATTACAACACTCATAACCTCAGGGTTTACATCTTTGTCTTCCACATTCCAAAATGCCTCAACATAGGTGCGGTATTTTGCGACAGTTGTGATTGCACGCCCTTCAACTAATGCCCTACGTAGCTTGGTTTTATCTACTGCAAACCAACCGCTAAGACGAACACTTTCAGTAGTGCCAGAGTATGTCTTGCGTTGATCAACCGCTTGGTCGGTCAACTTCCAATCAGAAATATATTTAGAAAAATTCTTGTTTGCTTTTCTAATCGCACGATTAAATTCATCAAAATCCATTGGCTGAGCTAGTGCATGATTAACCTCATCGGCAGCCTCATTTAATGCCTTTAACTTCAACTCATTAACCAGTTTACTCATTGTATCTTTATGGTTAATAGCATCATCTGGCACTCTTTTAGTTACGTTGTTGAATGATGCAATAAATGTAGTTTTAGTGCTAGCAGGAACAGCTATTGAAAGAACGTCTTTCTCACTAATAGATGTAGTTACTGTTTTTACCGTATCAACCATAAAACTCTTTAATGCAGCCCTATTAACTTTAAAGTAACCGGTTAGAATTACATTCTTAGGGCGAGTTGTTGTAAATAGCATTTGAGTTGAATCAGTCTCTTGCTCTAACAACTTGAATTCATCGATAAAGTCTGCATGGATAGAAGCAGCCTTTTCAATGCGTAAATCCAGGTCTTTACCTGACATAGGCTTTACAAGAATTGAATTAATCTCGGTTGCTGTTTGCCTTAAAGCCTTGATTTTTAGTTCTGCTACAGCCTTCTGTGCTGCTTTTTTAACAGCCTCATTCTCATCTTCAATGTCTTCTGAAATAGCTGCTTTGTACTTGTCAAAGTTATAAACAGATTGCTTTTCATTTTGCTGAGGAAATGGCTTATCTAGTAAAGTCGCTTCATTTAACTGTATAGCTGTAGTTTTATTGGCTTGACATCCTGCCATCAACATTAAGCTCATAATTAATACAATGCTTTTTGAAAATTGTGATTTTATTAAATTCATCTTACTTCTCCTATTTAGTTTACTTAACTAGTATCTTAATTTCATTTACTGGGTGTATATTACGCCTTTTTTGTAATGCTTTCGCCATCCCGATCTTTAGAGATTTATAATCATCATCCGTACAAGCATAGTCTACTCCTTTAACTCGTTTTATTGGTAAAAACCTTTCTTCAATTGGGGTTAATGATGCAAAAATCTTAATTGTTTCCTGGCCTATTGTTTCATTGGTAACAATAAGTGCCTCTAAATCATTATCAGTCTTACCGCCAATTGTATGTATAGTGCCTGCTGAAAGAAGACCTGAGTCTTCCTCAGAAGTTGGCTTTATCTGACAGGTTGTACCATCAGCAGTAACATAGAACACTCTAATATAAGCATCAACATCTGGTCTGATACTTATCTCTAAACGATCTCCATCTCTATACACAGCATTTTCATGATTAACCCAAGCAGCAACAGAGATTCCTTTGCTTGTATCAATATTGTCAAATGTATCTTTAGCAACATTCTTATTGTTTGGGTACATCGACATGCCTTGCGGTACGGTTGAACTCATTGTGAATTCAGTTGAAGCAGTGGCAATAACTGTTCCGTTTGATTTTGATAGTTTATAACTTAAATTTACTCTGTTGCCATTTACTCTAAACTTGCCTTTTAATTTGTGCGATTGCTGATCAATATCAGACTTATTTCTAATAACAATAGAAGGAAGGCTGTTAAGCTCTTCCACCATATGTTGATTCATAGCGACAGTAAAGTCACTAATAAATTCATCAGAATTGAATTTTCCACCTGATAACCCAGACATTACAGTATTGATTTTTTGGCCGGATAGTTGCATGTCAAATTTACCTGCAACTTCATAGGCAATATCCCTCAAGGACCTGCTACTCCAATTTCTAGGTAAAACTTCTGATTCAAGCAATATAGAGCTGCTAGAAATCTTATCTCCATTACTATTTTTTACATGACCGTCTAAAGAAAGACCCTCTGGTAATTTTGTGTAATTGACAGTTAAAACAAGATCTGCATCAAAATACTTATTAGTAACTATGATATTATTTTTAACAAGTGATGAAATTAAGGCTTTATATATTCGATTGGAAAATGGAAGATAAATTTGATCTTTCGATGAATCAACAACCTCACTTACATATACTACACTCTCTTGAGAATCAACATTAATAATGCCATTGGTAAATTGAGAAATTTTATCATTCCAGGTGCTGGCAAGACTCGCCTGAGCGCTTATGCTAAGCACAATTAAAACTAATGCTTTTTTTATGCTGTTATATTTATAAAACATACATGTCATTATAAACCACGATGGTTAATAATGACAATGAATGTATGCGTCCATAGTATATTGCACTTTTTCTCAGAATTAAATAAGGATAGGACCCTTTAATTGAAAAAACCAATCTACCCAAAGAGGCCATTTTTTCAGATTCAACCAAACGATCTTGAGATTTTTTTAACTGAGTATGAGTCTGCTTTAAATTTTCATGGGCACGCATTAATTCACCAATTGGTCGACCGATAAAGACATATCCCAGCATTCTCGAGCGAGAATCTTCTCTAATGCAACAGTTAATATTGTATTTATCTGAATTTTTAGAGTTGCCAACCTGTATATCAAGATTAATATCTTGAAGATTATAATGTCGCTCTAAGTATTCTAATGAATCCAAGTCCAAATTCAACAGTTTGCTGAAATGTATACCAAGTATTTCTTGTTCTGTATAGTTTAGCTACACTTGGAATGCTTTATTGCATTGAACAATCAAACCATTCTGATCACAAACTAATAGCACATCTGTCATTGAACTCATGATATTTGATAGGAAATCTTGAGTTGTTTTTAATGATTTGTTCTTTTCTTCAAGCTCTTCTTGATTCTTGTTCAGTAAGCTATAAGTCTTTTCAACCTGTGACATGACCTCAACCCAGACAGTTTCATCAAATTGTTGATCGTTATTTTTCATGGTTAGAAACTTCTAAGTAGACAACCCTCTCTTAACTTATCCAGAATTTTATTGCCACCAAATAATATACTTAGAGAAACTATACCCTTGTTAACAAATTCTAGGTAACTG
>Ga0209992_10002929_pt1 | contig 14966 bp, 15 predicted proteins | sample 2SBtaG_2_FD_182564 | JGI IMG/M metagenome (GOLD analysis project Ga0209992, IMG submission 182564) | Deep subsurface microbial communities from Kolumbo volcano to uncover new lineages of life (NeLLi) - 2SBTROV12_ACTIVE470 metaG (SPAdes)... | ecosystem: Environmental > Aquatic > Marine >... | reverse complement strand
GCCTTGAATTCGTCAAACCGCGACCCGTCGACAACCCGGGCGATCACCTCGCGCACGTCATAGGGAATGCGCAGATCGGTGGGCACCGCGCCAAGAATGCCGTCGGGGTCATAGGCCGGTTCTTCGACCGGGTCCGCCGCCGGGGCCGGATGGGCCGGCCCAAGGTTGGCCACCGCGCGGCGCACCAGCGCCAGCGCGTGGGCATCGTCGCGGGCCAGATGGTCGGCCACGCCCGACAGGCGGGTGTGAACATCGCCGCCACCCAGATCCTCGGCCGACACCACCTCGCCCGTGGCCGCCCTGACCAGTGGCGGCCCGGCCAGAAAGATGGTGCCCTGACCGGCAACGATGATGCTTTCGTCCGACATGGCCGGCACATAGGCGCCGCCGGCGGTGCACGAGCCCATGACGGCGGCAATCTGGGGAATGCCAGCCGCGCTCATCCGGGCCTGATTGTAGAAGATGCGCCCGAAATGGTCGCGGTCGGGGAAAACCTCGTCCTGGTTGGGCAGGTTGGCGCCGCCCGAGTCGACCAGATAAATGCAGGGCAGCCGGTTTTCGGCGGCGATTTCCTGGGCCCGCAGGTGTTTCTTGACCGACATAGGGTAATAGGTGCCGCCCTTGACCGTGGCGTCATTGGCCACAACCATCACGTCGCGGCCCTCGACCCGCCCGACCCCGGCGATGATGCCGGCGGCGGGGGCCGCGCCGTCATAAAGCCCGTGGCCGGCGAAAAGCCCGATCTCGAGAAACGGCGCGCCCGGATCCAGCAGCGCCGCCACCCGGTCGCGCGGCAGCATCTTGCCACGCGCGACATGGCGGTCGCGGGATGCGGCACCGCCGCCGGCCAACGCCACGCCAGCGGCGGCGGCCACCTGGTCCAGCGCGGCCAACTGGTCGGCGCGGCAACCCTGCGCGGCCGGGCTGGCATTGGACAGCACCGAGGTCAGGCGCATGGGCAGCTTTCATCCGCGCGACGGGCTTGCCGTGACCGCCCCGGCTCGCAGGCCGTCAGTTCCGGGGTCATCAGGTCCATCCGGGAAATGTGGCCGCCCATGCGCGCGGCATCGGCGCTGATCGCCGCGCGGTTTTCGCCCACTGCGCCGCACGTGTCGGCGACAGGTCGCGGCCGAGCCATCGTCAGACCGCGCCGATCATCGGCCCCGCCGGCCAGAACCCCAGGTTTCATTGCATCGCTCCCATCAATTCGCGGCCGATCAGCATGCGCCGGATCTCGGACGTGCCGGCGCCGATTTCCATCAGCTTGGCGTCGCGGAAGATGCGCGCGACCGGGCTGTCGTTCAGAAAGCCCGCCCCGCCCATGGCCTGCACCGCCTGGTGGGCCTGTTGCATGCCGGCTTCGGACGCATAAAGCACGCAGGCGGCTGCGTCCTGCCGCGTGACCTCGCCCCGGTCGCAGGCTGCCGCGACCGCATAGACATAGGCCCGGGCCGAATTCATTGCCGTATACATGTCGGCGATCTTGCCCTGCATCAGCTGGAAATTCCCGATCGGCTGGCCGAATTGCTTGCGGGTGGCGAGGTAGGGCATCACCTCGTCCATGCAGGCGGCCATGATGCCCAGCCCGATGCCCGACAGCACCACGCGTTCATAATCGAGCCCCGACATCAGCACCGCGACGCCGCGCCCCTCGTCCCCCAGCACGTTTTCGAACGGCACCTCGACATCGTCAAAGACCAGTTCGGCCGTGTTCGATCCGCGCATCCCCAGCTTGTCGAAATGCGGGCCGGTCGAAAAGCCGGTGAACGCACGCTCGATCAGGAACGCGGTCACGCCTTTCGAGCCCGCCTGCGGATCGGTCTTGGCATAAACCACCAGCGTGTCGGCGTCGGGGCCGTTGGTGATCCAGTATTTGCTGCCATTCAGGCGGTAGTGATCGTTGCGCTTTTCCGCCTTCAGCTTCATCGACACCACGTCCGAGCCTGCGCCGGCCTCGGACATGGCCAGCGCACCGACATGTTCCCCCGAGATCAGGCCCGGCAGGTATTTCGCCTTTTGCGCCGGCGTGCCGTTCAGGTTGATCTGATTGACGCACAGGTTCGAATGCGCGCCATAGCTCAGCGAGACGCTGGCCGATGCGCGGGCCACCTCTTCGACCGCCACCGCATGGGCAAGATACCCCATGCCCAGCCCGCCGTCGGCCTCGGGAACGGTGACGCCCAGCATGCCCAGATCACCCATTTCGCGCCACAGACTGCGCGGCATGTCGTTGTTGCGGTCGATATCGCCGGCCAGCGGCTTCAGCCGTTCCTGTGCCCAGCGGTGGACAGCATCGCGCAAGGCATCGACATCGTCGCCCAGACCGAAATTCATCGACGCACCGAACATGTTTCGCCCTCCAGTTTCGCGCAGGGGACCTTGTAACACATCGCCTGTCAAGCACGTGCGGTGCCGGTTCGCGCCGGCCCGGCCCGTCGGCTATCCGCGCCCGATATAGGGCATCTGGGTGGCCATCACCGTCATGAACTGCACATTGGCATCCGCCGGCATCGTGGCCATGTGCAGCACCGACCGCGCCACGTTGGCGACATCCATCACCGGCTCGGGGCGCACCGACCCGTCGGCTTGCGGCACACCGCCTGACATGCGCTCGGTCATGTCGCTGGCGGCATTGCCTATATCGATCTGGCCGCAGGCAATGTCATGGGCGCGTCCGTCAAGCGACAGCGACCGCGTCATGCCGGTTATGGCATGTTTCGACGTGGTATAGGCCACCGAGCCCGGCCGCGGCACATGGGCCGAGATCGACCCGTTGTTGATGATCCGCCCGCCCCGGGGCTGTTGCGCCTTCATGCGGGCAAAGGCGGCCCGGGCGCAAAAGAACATGCCGTTGACGTTGACGTTGATGATGTTCAGCCAGTCGGCGTCGGATATTGCGTCGATCTCGGTCGACAGCAGCGCCGCGCCGGCGTTGTTGAACAGCGCGTCAATGCGGCCCCATGCTGACATCGCCCGGTCGAACGCCGCGTCCACCGACGCCGGGTCGGTCACGTCGCAGGGCAGCGCCAGCGCGCGCGGATGGCCGCCGGCCACCGCGTCCAGCGCGCCGGCCCGGCGCGCCAGCAGGCCCACGGACCAGCCCGCATCAAGCAGGCACAGCGCCGTGGCCCGGCCGATGCCGCTGGAGGCACCCGTGACGATGATTGACCTTGCCATCGGCGTGACCCCTTGCAGTTGCGGCAGGGCCGGCCCGGCCCCGGTCAGTGGCTGTCGCGCGGCACCTGATGCCGGATGCCACGATATGCGGTGGCCAGTTCAAGGCAACCGCCATCGGCCAGTTGCCCGACATTGTTGCGATAAATCTCTTGCCACGGCGTCTGGTTGACCAGTTCCGGCGGCGTCCAGGCGGCCTTGCGCGCCGCCCATTCGGTTTCGTCGACCAGTGCATTCATGGTCGAATTGTTCAGGTCCAGCCGCACCCGGTCGCCGGTGTTGAGATAGGCCAGCCCGCCGCCGACATCCGATTCGGGACTGGCATTCAGGATCGACGGGCTTTCCGATGTCCCCGACTGGCGCCCATCGCCGACCGTGGGCAGATGGTTGATGCCGGCCCGGATCACGGCATCGGGCGGCTGCATGTTCACGACCTCGGCCGAACCGGGATAGCCGACACAGCCCACGCCACGGATGAACAGGATCGTGTCTTCGCCGATGTCCAGCGCCGGGTCGTTGATGCGTTCGTGATAATCCTCGGGGCCCTCGAACACCACGGCGCGGGCCTCGAACACGCCCTCGCTGCCGGGTCTGGACAGGAACCGGCAGCGGAAATCGTCCGAGATCACCGAGGTCTTCATCAGCGCCGAATCGAACAGGTTGCCCGACAGGACCAGAAAACCGGCCTGCGTGCGCAGCGGTGCCGCGACCGTGGTGATGACCTTTTCGTCAAGGCTGGACCATTCGGCCAGGTTTTCGCCCATGGTCCGGCCGGTCGCTGTCATGGCGCCGGCGCGGATCATCCCGGCCCGGGCCAGTTCGCCCATGGTCGCGGGCACGCCGCCGGCGCGGTAAAAGCTTTCGCCCAGAAATTCACCCGCCGGCTGCATGTTGACCATGAGCGGCACATCGAAGCCAATGGTCTGCCAGTCCCTGACGTCCAGCGCGACGCCCGCGTGCCGGGCGATGGCCTGCAGATGCGGCGGCGCGTTGGTCGACCCGCCGATTGCCGAATTGGTGACGATCGCGTTCTCGAAGGCGTCGCGGGTCAGAATATCCGACGGCTTGAGGTCTTCGTGGGCCATTTCCACGATCCGGCGGCCGGTCTGATAGGCCATGACCATGCGCTCGCGAAACGGCGCCGGGATCGCGGATGACCCGGTCAGCGTCATGCCCAGCGCCTCGGCCATCGCGTTCATGGTCGACGCGGTGCCCATGGTGTTGCAATGCCCCAGCGACGGCGCCGAGGCGCAGACCCGGTTCATGAACTCGTCATAGTCGATCTTGCCCTCGCCCAGCAGGCGCCGGCCTTCCCAGATGACCATGCCCGAGCCCGCAAGCTCGCCGTTCCACCACCCGTCCAGCATCGGGCCGCCGTTCAGCGCAATGGCCGGGATGTCGACGGTCGCGGCCCCCATCAGCATGGCCGGCGTGGTCTTGTCACAGCCGGTGGTCAGCACCACGGCGTCGATGGGATAGCCGTGCAGAACCTCGACAAGGCTCAGATACGCAAGGTTGCGGTCCAGCGCGGCGGTGGGGCGCTTGCCGGTTTCCTGGATCGGGTGCACCGGAAATTCCATGGGCACGCCGCCGGCGTCGCGGATACCTGCCTTGACCCGGTCGATCAGAAAGACGTGGATCTTGTTGCAGGGCGCAAGGTCGCTGCCGGTCTGGGCGATGCCGATGACCGGTCTGCCGCCCATCAATTCGTCGCGGGTGTATTCCTGGTTCAGGTAACGTTCGAGATAAAGCGCCGTCATGCCGGGGTTATTCGGGTTGTCGAACCATTCCTGGCTGCGGAATTTCCGTCCTGCTTTGGTATCGGACATGACCTTGCTCCCGGCGTGCGAGGACCTTTTGTGGACCAGCTGTTTTGAAGACCGTTTGGTTCAGTCTTAGCCATAATGGATCCGGGCGCTAGGGCTGGCGGCGCGATTCTGCCCAATATTTGGCCCCAGCTTTCACTATTTGGGACAAATGGCCGCGCAGGGCGCCTGTGCCGGCAAGGCTATCGGTCAGAAAAGGCGCTGTTGGCGCCGGCCGGTGGCGGCGGCGGTGTGCGCACCGGGACCGGGGCGAGCGGCGGGACAAACGCCAGCCTGCCGGTAATCAGCCGGTCAAGCCATCCGGCCCAGAGCCGGCGCCGGCTTGCGGCAATGCCCCACAGCGCCGCCAACAGGTCGGGCGTCACGACGTCGTTGCGCGGCAAACAGCCGTTGCGGACGCAAAAGCTCTGCTGCTCAGTCGTCGGCATCCCCGGCCCCGCTGGCGACCTCGGCTTCCAGATCCACGCCGTTCAGGGCGGCGACATGATCGGCCAGATGCGGCACATAGGCGTTTGCGCCACCAGCGGCCTCCATCTGGGCATAGGCGTTGCGGGCCGCCGCGCCGATGGGGTTGGCCATGCCCGCGGCCTGGGCCATGGCCGCGGCATAGCGGGTGTCCTTGGCGGCATTGGCAATCGAAAACTTGTGCACGTCGCGCTCGCGCCCCACGGCCGCCCTCATGAAGGTTTCGTAAAAGCCGTTGCTCATGCGGCTGGAGCCAATGACCTGGTCAAACACCTGCGGAGAGATCCCCGACTTGACCGCCATGGTCAGCGCCTCGGCAAACAGCGCGCCATAGCCCAGCGAGATCAGGTTCATCACCAGCTTCATCTTGTGGCCGGCGCCGGTGTCGCCGACGCGAACGATATTGCCGGCCCAGCAGTCGATGACCGGGCGCAGCCGCGCAAGGTCTTCGGCACTTGCCCCGACCATGGCGTCAAGCGTACCGGCCTCGGCCTCTTTCGGGGTCCGGCCCAGCGGCGCATCAACCAGTGTCATGCCGGCGGCGGACAACTCGGCCGCCAGCGCGAGGGTGGAATTCGGGTCGGCGGTGGTGGTGTCGATCACGGTGGTGCCCGGGCGGGCGTTGGCCAGAATGCCGTCGGCACCGCGGATCACGCCTTCGACCTGGCCCGAGTTCGACAGGCACAGGTGGATGATGTCGCAGCGCGCGGCAAGGTCGGCAACCGAGGCGGCCTCGGTCGCGCCCCGCCCGACAAGGTCGTCCACCGGGCCCCGGTTGCGGTTGCCGCGCACGAAAAGGCGGTAGCCGCCTTTAAGGATATTCGCCGCCATTCCATGGCCCATATGGCCCACACCGACAAAGCCGATCGTTGGTTGCATCGACATCTTTCCCCGCTCTTTCAGGCCATTGCTTCGGCACACGAATGCTATACCGTCGCGCTGGCCGCGCAAGGGAGGCTTTCCCGGGGCCGCGACAGACCCCAGACGGGAAGGCCGGAAACGTGACGCAATTGACATGCTGAGCTTTGCCGCCGCGATCCTGTTCCTGATCGCCACGCCCGGACCGGGCGTTCTGACAACGGCGGGCGTCGGGTCGGCCTTTGGCTATCGGGCGGGGCTGCGCTATGTCGCCGGGCTGGGGATTGGCAACAATATCGTGGCGCTGGCGGTGATCTCGGGGCTGGCCGCCATCGTGCTGAGCGTGCCGGTCATCCGCGTGGTTCTGGCGGTTCTGTCGGCGCTGTATCTCGGCTATCTCGCGCTGAGAATCGCGCTGTCCGGTTCACGGGTCGCGTTTATCGAGGCCGCGGCGGCGCCCGGTCTTGTGGACGGTGTGCTGCTGCAGTTCATCAATCCCAAAGCTTATGCCGTCAACACGACGCTGTTTGCCAATTTTGCCTTCACGGGCATGTCGCTGGGCGCTGAAACCGCGGCAAAACTGCTGATCCTCAACGCCATCTGGATCCCCATTCACTTGTTGTGGCTATATGCCGGTGTCACCCTGCACCGGCTTGAGCTGCCCGAGCGCTGGCAACGGCGCATCAATCTGGCCATGGCCGCCGCGCTCTTGCTGGTCGTGGCGCTGGCCCTGCGTTCGACGCTGGGCGCATACTGAAGGCATGATCATGGACTTTTCCGGCATCTGGCCCGTCGCCCCGACCCCGTTTCACCCCAATGGCCAGACCGACGAAGACGGCATGCGCCGGGTTCTGGACTGCATGATCGACCAGGGCGCCGACGGCATCTGCGTTCTGGCCAACTATTCCGAACAGTTCCTGCTGGGCGACCCCGAATGGAAGGCGCTGATGCAGCTATCGCTGGCGCATGTGGCCGGGCGGGTGCCGGTGATCGTGACGGTCAATCACTATTCCACCGCAGTGGCCGTGAAAAAGGCCGTCAGCGCGCGCGAGGCCGGGGCGTCGGCGTTCATGATGATGCCGCCCTTTTATGGCGTGGGCATGCAGCCCGGCCCGCAGCAGGTTTTCGAACGCTTCAAGGTCATGGGCGACCTTGGCCTGCCGCTGATGGTGCAGGACGCGCCGGTGTCGGGCGTCGATCTGCCGGTGCCGCTGTTGGCGAAGATGGCGCGCGAGATCGAGATGTTGCAGGCCTTCAAGATCGAATGCCCGCGTGCCGCCGACAAGATCCGCGCGCTGGTGGCCGCGGGCGTCGCGGACCACGCCACGCCGCTGGACGGGGAAGAAGGCATCACGCTGATGGCCGATCTCGAGGCCGGGGCGCGGGGCGCGATGACGTCGGCCCTGCTGCCCGACCTGATCGGACCGGTGATTGCCGCCTTTGCCCGTGGCGACCGCGCCGCGGCCCGGGCCGGCCATGCGCGCGTGCTGCCGGCCATCAACCACGAAAACCGCCAGTGCGGGTTTCTGGCCACCAAGGCGGCGATGGTCGCCGGCGGGGTCATCGCGTCGGACTTCAGCCGCCACCCGGTGCAGCCGCTGGCGCCCGAGACCCGCGCGCAATTGCTGGACCTGCTGGCCCCGCTTGACCCGCTGGTGCTGCGCTGGGGCAAATGACACAAGGGAGAACACCCATGCATATCGTGATTATCGGCGCCGGCGGCATGATCGGCGGCAAACTGGCGCGGGCGCTGGCGGCGCGCGGCCATCTGCGCGGGCGCGACATCGGTCGCATGACGCTGGCCGACATGGTGGCGCCGGCACCGGTTGCCGGGGTCGAGACGGCGCAGGTGACCGGCGATATCGCCGACCCGGCGGTGGTGGAACGGATGATCCCGCCCGATACGGATGTGATCTTTCACCTTGCCGCCGTGGTGTCGGGCGAGGCCGAGGCCGACCTTGACGTCGGGCTGGCCGGCAACCTGTTGGGCACCATCAACGTGGTGCAGCGCGCCCGGGCGCTGGGCAGCTGCCCGGTGCTGGTGCATTCATCGTCGATGGCGGTTTACGGCGGCGACACGCCCGACCCGATCACCGACCATGCGTCGCTGAACCCGCAGACATCATATGGCGCGCAAAAGGCCATGGGCGAATTCCTGATCACCGACTTTTCGCGCCGGGGGCTGATCGACGGGCGCGCCTTCCGGCTGCCGACGATCTCGGTCAGGCCGGGCAAGGCCAACAAGGCGGCATCGTCCTTCATGTCGTCGATCATCCGCGAGCCTCTGAACGGGCAAGAGGCGGTGTGCCCGGTCGACGCCGATTTCCGCCACTATTACCTGTCACCGCGACAGGTGGTGGCAAATCTGCTGCGCGGCGCCGAGGTCGGGGCCGACGCCTTCGGCGCCAACCGCGCGGTGCAGATGCCCGGGCGCATCCTGTCGGTGGGCGAGCTGGTCGCGGCGATGACGGCGGTTGCCGGCCCCGAGCCGGCGCGCCTGATCCGCTGGGAACGCCAGCCCGAGGTCAACCGTATCGTCGAGGGCTGGCGCTGGGACCTGCGCCCAGAAAAGGGCTATGGCATGGGCCTGCGCGACGACGCCAGCTTTGAAGACAATGTGCGGTTCTACCTTGAGGACGACCTGCCGCGTTGAGCCGACCTGCCAATTGGCTGGCGCCGCCAGGGGATGGCATTTGCGAGGGCAAATGCCGCCCCGGCGCTGGCGCGCCGCGGCAGTTGGATATTTTCAGACAGAAGTAGAGCCGGTTCAGACCATGGCCCAGCCGCCATCGACCAGATGCGCCTGGCCGGTGGTATAGGCGCTTTCATCCGAGGCGAGATAGACCGCCATTGCGGCAATTTCCCGGGCCGTGCCCAGCCGGCCCATGGGCTGGCGGTGGCGGAAGATGTCGAGCGCCTTGTCATAGTCGCCGGTGGCCCGCAGGCGGTCGTGCAGGCTGGGGCTGTCGATGGTGCCGGGACAGATGCAATTCACCCGCACGCCGCGCGTGACATATTCCGCCGCCACCGATTTGGTCATGCCGATCACCGCCGCCTTGGTCGCGCCATAGATGAACCGGTTCGGTGCACCGTTGATCGACGAGACCACCGACGAGATATTGATGATCGACCCGCCGCCCGCGTCCAGCATCCCTGGCAGGGCTGCCTGCATGGCGTGAAAATGACTGGTGACATTCAGCGCAAGGCCAAAGTCCCATTCCTGATCGGTCGCCTCGAGGATCGAGCCGGCGTGCACGAAACCTGCGCAATTGACCAGCACGTCGGGGGCGGCATCGGTGATGGCGCCCTGCAGCGCCGCCTTGTCGGTCGCGTCGACGGCGGCGCTGTCGCCGGCAAAGCCGGCCAGTAGGCCGGGGTCGAGATCGGTGGCCATGACCGAGGCGCCCTGGGCCAGAAACGCTTGGGCGATGGCCCGGCCGATGCCTTGGCCTGCTGCTGTGACGAAGGCGCGTTTTCCTGCAAGCCGCATTGGCCATCCTTCCCTTGGGTTCGGTCCGGGCCGTGGCCCCGCCTGCATGGGTAGACCGCGCGGCGGGGGTTGGCAAATGTCGGGCCGGGGCTTTTGGCCCGGCCGGGTGTTGCGCGGCCAGCCCCGGCGGCTGCGAGGAACTGTTCTCGCAGCGGTCGTTGCGGGGCGGGGGCGGGTGAGGCCGAGAGAGGCTCAGTCGGTGCCGGCATAGCCGAAGACATCTTCCAGCGGCAGGCCGAAGACACGGGCGATGCGGAAGGCCAGTTCGAGCGAGGGCGAATATTTTGCCTTTTCGATGGCCATGATCGTCTGGCGGGTCACGCCGACCTGTTCGGCCAGCGCGGCCTGGGTCATTTCGTCGGCGTCAAAGCGCAGACGGCGAATGTTGTTGGTGACAAGGCTTTTTGCCATGGCTCAGGCACCCATCCGGTACATCGCAAGCCGGATCACGGCTTCGAACGACGTCGAGATGCCGAAGCCGAACACGATCATGTGGAAAAAGGTTAGCGGGGCGGCGCCGCGGGCCAGCGCGATGACCGCGATGATGAAGATGCCGCCAAAGATATACTGGCCGGCGCGAATGCCCCTGAGTTCGATCATCCGGTCGCGTTCGTCGACGGTAAATCTGGGATTGGGATCGCCGGTGACGATCGCGGCAAGGATGTTGGCGAGGATGGTCACCAGGATGGTGGCGACGATGCCGGCGCCGATCAGCCACAGCACCGCCACGGCGGCGACGGCAAAGGCATCGGGTCCGTCGAAGCGCCCGGCCTGGTACATCTGCGACAGGCGCATCGCGTAGACGGTGAACAGCGCGATCGACGTGATCAGCGCGGCGGCGGCATTTCTTTCTTCGTAGCTCATGGCCAATATTCCTTACTCAATGTTTGATATTGTCAACGTTGTGTAAGGTTGGGTGTTCATCTTGTAAAGTATTTTTTGCTTTATGTCGCGCAAACATGACAAACCTGAGACCCAGACGAGGCGCAAGCCTTTGAATTTTCGGGCAAAACCCGGGCGCCCGGTCAGGCTGGTGCCACGACCACGCGGGTGCTCCAGCCCGCGCACAGGCGCGCCAGGGCCGGGGGTGGCGGGGCGTCGGTGTAAATTGCGTCAACCTCGGACAGCGACGCGATTCGGGCCGGGGCGGCGCGGTCGAGCTTGGTGGCGTCGGCAACCACGAACCGCTGGCGGGCCTGGCGCAGGACGCATTGGCTGACGCCGATCTCGTCAAGGTCATAGTCCAGAAGGTCTCCGTCGGCGTCCAGCGCCGAACAGCCGATCACCGCGATGTCGAACTTGAACTCGCCCACGGTTTTCATGGCCAGCGGGCCGACAAGGCCGCCGTCGGACGGGCGCAGCGACCCGCCGGTAACGATCACCGCGCAGCCGTCGTTGCCGCGCAGTATGTTGGCCACGTTCAGATTGTTGGTGACCACCAGCATGTCGCGGTGATCCAGCAGGGCGGCGGCCACGGCCTCGGTGCTGGTGCCGATGTTGAGAAACACCGTCGCGCCGCCGCAGATATCGCCGGCCACGGCGGCGGCAATCGCGCCCTTGGCGCCCCGGTTCAGGGCCTGTCGCGCGCTGTAGGCAATGTTGGCGGTGGCGGCGGGGACAACGGCGCCCCCGTGCACCCGCCCAAGCTGGCCGCTGTCGCAAAGCGCGGCCAGATCGCGGCGCACGGTCTGGGCGGTCACCCCGAAGCGGGCCGCCAGATCATCGACGGTGACGCGGCCGTCGCGACGGGCCAGCGCCAGAATCTCGGGTTTGCGAAAGGCGGATGACATGCGCCATTTTGTTTCATACCGCCGCCGGCAAGGCAAGTTTGGCGCCAATTCGAACATATTCGAAAATATTTGTTGACAATCCGCACATGGTTGGGCGCATGCATGATGACCGTGAAAGGCGAGGCCATGACCGTTTCGGAAACCGAATTCGACCTTTTCATCATCGGCGGAGGCATCAACGGCTGCGGCATCGCCCGCGACGCTGCCGGTCGCGGATTGTCGGTCTGCCTGGCCGAGATGAACGACCTGGCCTCGGCCACGTCCTCGGCCTCGACCAAGCTGTTTCATGGTGGGTTGCGCTATCTGGAGTATTTCGAGTTCCGGCTGGTCCGCGAGGCGCTGCGCGAACGCGAGACCCTGTTGCGCGCCATGCCGCATATCAGCTGGCCCATGCGCTTTGTGCTGCCGCTCAGCCCGGACATGCGCTTTGACAGTGACACACCGACCTCGCGGCTGGTGGGGCTGTTCATGCCATGGCTGAAGGGGCGGCGGCCCAACTGGCTGATCCGGCTGGGCCTGCTGATGTATGACAATCTGGGGGGGCGGAAAATCCTGCCGGGAACGGCGGCGCTGGATCTGCGCACCGACCCGGCCGGCGCGCCGCTGCGGCGCGGCTTTGCCCGCGCTTACGAATACTCCGACTGCTGGGTGCAGGATTCGCGGCTGGTCGCGCTGAACGCGCGCGACGCGCACGAACTGGGGGCGACGGTGCTGACCCGGTCGCGGGTGGTGGCGGCGGCGCGCGGCGCGACGCACTGGACGGTCAGCGTCGTCGATGGCGACACCGGCCAGCGGCGCGACATCCGGGCCCGGGCGCTGGTGAACGCGGCCGGGCCGTGGGTGGGCGAGGTCCTGCAGGAAACACTGGCGCTGGGCAGCCGCGAAAAGGTGCGCCTTGTCCGGGGCAGTCATATCGTCACCCGCAAGCTTTACGACCACGACCGCTGCTATTTCTTCCAGGGGCCGGACGGGCGCATCATATTCGCCATTCCCTACGAGGATGATTTCACCCTGATCGGCACCACCGACAGCGAACATGGCGACCCCGACACCAAGCCGCGCTGCACCGAAGACGAACAGCGCTATCTTCTGGAGTTTGCCGCGCGCTATTTCCGCGACCCGCCGACCAGCGCCGATATCGTCTGGACCTATTCGGGGGTGCGGCCACTTTATGACGACGGGGCGAAATCGGCGGCGGCGGCAACGCGCGATTATGTCCTGACGCTCGACAGCGGCGCGGCGCCGGTTCTGCATGTCTTCGGCGGCAAGATCACAACCTATCGCCGGCTGGCCGAGGCGGCGCTGCACAAACTGGCTCCGCTGTTGCAGCCGCCCCGCCCCGAGCCCTGGACCGCCGGCGTGCCTCTGCCCGGCGGCGATTTCCCGGTCAGTGGGGTGGCGGCTCTGCGGGCCGCGCTTTTGGCCGATTTCCCGTTTCTCGACCCGGCCCTCGCCCGGCGGCTGGTGCGCGGCTATGGCACCGACGCGCGCGAGATACTGGGCGCGGCGCAAGGCATGGACGATCTGGGGCCGCATTTCGGGGCCGGGCTGACGGCGGCCGAGGTTACATGGCTGATGCGCCACGAATTTGCACGCGACAGCGACGATGTGCTGTGGCGCCGCACCAAGCTGGGCCTGCGCCTTGCTCCGCAAGAGGTGCAGGCGCTTGCACGGTGGATGGCGGCGCAACACTCTGGCGCCGAACCGGCGCGCCCGATTCCCCCCGACGAGAGAGGGCAACCATGACAATTCTGGCCATCGACCAGGGCACGACATCCAGCCGCGCCATTGTGTTTTCCGACGATCTTGCTCCGCTGGCCAGCGCCCAGCGCGAGTTTACCCAGCATTTCCCCGCCAGCGGCTGGGTCGAGCATGATCCCGAAGAGATCTGGGACAGCGTGGTCGCCACCTGCCGCGAGGTTCTGGACCAGGCCCCCGGCCCGGTGGCCGCGATCGGCATCACCAACCAGCGCGAAACCGTCGTGGTCTGGGACCGGGCAACCGGCAAGCCCGTGGCCAACGCCATCGTCTGGCAAGACCGGCGCACCGCCGACATCTGCGCCACCTTGCGCGCCGCCGGACACGAGGCGCTGGTCACGGCCCAGACCGGCCTGCTGCTTGACCCCTATTTCTCGGCCACCAAGCTCAAATGGCTTCTCGATCGCGACCCCGACCTGCGGGTGCGGGCCGGGCGCGGCGACATTCTGTTCGGCACCATCGACAGCTTCCTGATCTGGCGGCTGACCGGCGGCGCGGCGCATGTGACCGACGCCACCAACGCCGCGCGCACCATGCTTTACGACATCCGGCGCGGCTGCTGGAGCGTCGAGATCTGCGCGCTGCTGGATATTCCGATGGCGATGTTGCCCGAGGTGCGCGACTGCGCCGGCCATTTCGGCACCGCCGATGCGGCGGTCCTTGGGGCGGCGCTGCCGATCATGGGGTCGGCCGGCGACCAGCAGGCGGCCACCGTTGGACAGGCCTGTTTCCGGCCCGGCATGCTGAAATCCACTTACGGCACCGGGTGTTTTGCGCTGCTCAACACCGGGCCCGAACCCGTCACCTCGCAAAACCGGCTGCTGACCACCATCGCCTATCAGTTGAACGGCCAGCCCACCTATGCGCTGGAGGGGTCGATCTTCATCGCCGGGGCCGTGGTGCAATGGCTGCGCGACGGGCTGAAGATCATCGGTGCCGCGCCCGACACCCAGCCGCTGGCCGAGGCCGCCGACCCCACGCAAGAGCTTTACCTCGTGCCCGCCTTCGTGGGCTTGGGCGCGCCGTATTGGAATGCCGAATGCCGTGGCGCCCTGTTCGGGCTGGCGCGCAATTCCGGCCCGGCCGAGCTGGCGCGTGCGGCGCTGGAAAGCGTTGGGTTCCAGACCCGCGATCTGCTTGAGGCCATGCGCGCCGACTGGTCGGCCGACGGTGAGGCGGCGGTGCTGCGCGTCGACGGCGGGATGAGCGCCAGCGACTGGACCATGCAGTTTCTCGCCGACATCCTTGGCGCGCCGGTCGACCGGCCCAGGGTGCTGGAGACCACGGCGCTGGGCGCGGCGTGGCTGGCGGGCTCGGCCGCAGGCATCTACCCGGACATGGACGAATTCGCCGCCGGCTGGGCCCGCGACCGCCGCTTTACCCCGGCTATGGCCGCCGATACGCGCGATGCGCGTTACGCGCGCTGGCGTCAGGCGGTGGCGGCGACGCTGGCCGCACCGCAGGCGGGTTGAGCCCGCACCGCCAGCGCTAGCCGCCGCCGGTCAGTTGCGCCAGCACCCGGTCCATCATGGCATCGCAGGCGGCCAGTTGGCCGGTGGTGACAAACTCGTCCGGCTTGTGCCCCTGCCCGGCCATCGACCCCGG
>Ga0209992_10002928_pt1 | contig 14969 bp, 9 predicted proteins | sample 2SBtaG_2_FD_182564 | JGI IMG/M metagenome (GOLD analysis project Ga0209992, IMG submission 182564) | Deep subsurface microbial communities from Kolumbo volcano to uncover new lineages of life (NeLLi) - 2SBTROV12_ACTIVE470 metaG (SPAdes)... | ecosystem: Environmental > Aquatic > Marine > Volcanic... | reverse complement strand
TCCTGAAGGAGAACGACTTGCTGCGGAAGTCGTTGATCTAGTCTCAAGTCATATCTCAAAACTCGAGTTCTATGGGAGAACCGCTGAAGAACCATTTCGGAATCGACATCCCCGTCAGGATCGCAGACATGATCCTCTCCGTTTACCCGTCGTTCAACTCGGACGCATTCATTGCGCACGCTCAGAATGGGTACGAGGAGCTGGAACTGAAGGACCGCGGCCGGAAGCTGGCCCTCTCTCTGGGCGAATACTTGCCTGGACACTTTCCTGAAGCTGCAGATATTCTGGTTCGATCAGCAGGCCCCAAGCTGACAAAAACAGAAGGAAATGGCATGGCTCCATTCCTTTACTTCCCACACGTTTGTTTCATAGAGCAACATGGATTGGATCACTTCGATGAAGCCATGCAGGCTCAACATGAGCTGACCCAACGATTCAGCGCTGAATTCAGCATTCGCCCGTACATCAGGCGTTACCCGGAAAGGGCCCTCAAGCTGCTGAAGAAATGGACGACAGACCCGAGTGAGCACGTTCGACGACTTGTGTCTGAAGGAACGCGACCACGCCTTCCCTGGGCAGCCCGAATTCCTGAATTCCAGACAGATCCAACCCCGGTGATCGAGTTATTGGAACGGTTGAAAGACGACCCGTCTCTTTACGTTCGTCGTTCAGTAGCCAATAATCTGAATGATATCGGGAAGGACAATCCGAGCATCCTCCTGGACGTGGCGCGTCGATGGTCCCTGAATGCCGATGAAAACAGGAACTGGTTGATCAAGCACGGCCTGAGATCGCTCATAAAACAGGGAGATGCGGACGCTCTTGGGGTGCTGGGTGTGGGGTCTGCGGAAGGTCTTTCAATCGTATCGGCTTCGATCACTCCCGACTACGCGGCTATTGGTGGAAAAGTGACTATCTCGTATACGGTACTCAACGAGACCAGCGACGATATCTCTGTAATGGCGGATTTTCGGATCAAATACGTTAAAGCCAACGGGTCACTCCGTCCGAAAGTGTTTAAACTCAAAGCGTGTGATTTGGGCTCGGGTGAAACTGCGACATTCAAAAAATCCATTTCGGTCGCGGACATGACCACCCGCAAGCATTATCCCGGTCTGCACACCGTAGATGCGCTGCTGAATGGCTCGATACTTGAAATAGGTCAATTCGAACTTGTGAGTGCCAGTTCTTGACTTAGTGGATATTCAGGCGCATTCTGTCTGTGTAATTCGTTGTTGCATACAGGGATCGGGAATAAAATCCGTTTTTTGGAGTTACATGGAAGTCCCAACGGTTTAGTATAAATCCTTCGCAGACAACACTGTGGCGGGATTGCGCCGTATCTTCCGACCTGCTTCAGATGACCACAGGAGACCAAATGGCCGGATCCGGAACATCGAAAATGAAAAAAGAGCTTGGCCTCTTCGATGTGTTTACTCTCGCATCGGGCGCGACCCTGTCGTTCGGTTTCTTTCTGATGCCCGGGATTGCCGCATCCATGGCTGGAAACGGCCTCCCCATGGCTTATCTCATTGCCGCCCTGTTTCTGCTCCCTGGACTGCTGGCAAAGGCCGAGCTGGCAACTGCAATGCCGCGCTCCGGAGGCGTTTACTTCTTTCTCGATCGGTCGATGGGCCCGCTCTGGGGTACAATGACCGGGTTTGGGACCTGGTTTTCGCTCATCCTCAAGACCTCGTTTGCACTTGTTGGGGTTGGAGCATACATCGGGATTTTCCTTCCCAATCAACCCCTTGAGCCAATAGCCGCTCTGCTGGCTCTCCTGTTTGGAGTCATCAATCTTTTCGGGGCCAAGAAGACGGGGCAGGCACAGGCATTCCTCGTCATTGGACTGTTGCTGCTCATTGCCTGGTTCAGTGGTTTCGGACTGTTCAAAATGCAGGCTGGCAATCTGACCGGAATGATCGCTTCTCCGGATGGCTCTGTAATTGCAACCGCCGGTTTCGTAATTGTCAGTTATATGGGACTGACAAAAGTGGCCAGCGTTGCTGGTGAAGTCAAGAATCCTGAACGCAACTTGCCACTCGGCATGTTGCTGGCGTTTCTGGCGACTATCACCGTGTACGTGCTTGGAAGTGTCGTCATGCTCGGCGTGGTCGGGGCAGATGTATTGGGAGCGAATGGAGGCGACCTTGTTCCGGCCGCTACAGTCGCTGAGCAACTGGTTGGTCCCGCGGGTGCAATAGTTATGGCGATCGCTGCCGTTTTGGGAATCTTCTCTGTGGCGAATGCTGGAATCATGAGTGCGTCCCGGTATCCGATGGCCATGGCAAGTGACAGATTGCTGCCGGAGCAACTGGCCAAGGTGAATGAAAAGACCGGTTCGCCGGTGTTATCGGTCTTGTTGACCGTGGGCGTGATTGTCCTTTTCGTGACAGTTTTGAATCCCATCAAGATTGCCAAGCTGGCGTCAGCGTTTCAGCTCCTGATGTTTGCGATGAGCACGATGGCGGTCATCGTGATGCGCGAGGCTCGTTTGGCCTCATACGACCCGGGTTTCAAGAGCCCGTTCTATCCCTGGCTGCACATCGTCGGAATTATCGCAGGGTTGTGGATGATTTTCCAGATGGGATATCTGGCCGTGGCATTTACGGGCGGACTCCTCTGGTTTGGCGCTCTATGGTATCGTTATTACGCGTCCAGCCGGGTGCAGCGAAGTGGCGCGATATTCAATATTTTTGAGAGACTCGGCCGCAGCAGTGATGACAATCTGGATCGAGAGCTTCGCGGCATCCTCAAAGAGAAAGGGCTTCGGGATGATGATCCATTCGATGAAATCATTGCCCGCAGTTTCGTGATCGACAATCCTGGAAATACGTCATTTGACGAAATTGTTGAACAGGCGGCAGCCTGGTTGTCACATCGTATACCGCTGACGGCACACAATATCTCCCGCAAGTTTCTTGAAGGAACGCGCGTCGGCGCTACGCCGGTCACTCGTGGTGTGGCCTTGCCGCACATGAGCATCGAAGGATTGAAACAACCCGAAATGGTGATTGTGCGCGCAACAAAAGGGATTTCGCTAGCCGCACCGGATTTGGAGCTCGATCCCGATGGCACAGAAAGCCAGGTCACAGCCATCTTCTTTCTGATCAGCCCCAAGGACAACCCGGGCCAGCATCTTCGCATTCTTGCGCAGATAGCCCGTCGGGTCGACGGTGAGTCGTTCCCGGAAGACTGGACCTTTGCCGAAGGCGAACAGGGACTCAAAGAAGCATTGCTCCGAGATGAACACTTCCTGTATCTGATTTTGTCTGCCGAGTCGGGTACGAGAGATCTTATGGGCAAATCACTGAAGGAGATTCATCTTCCTCCGGGCAACCTGATTCCGGTCATTCGCAGAGGCGATCAGAACATAATTCCGCGTGGGGACACAGTTCTCGAAGAAGGAGATCGTCTTACTATTCTTGGCGAGCCCGATTTCCTGAAAGAAATGAGACTGAAGTACACCGACTAGGTGATCCAGTTCATCCGATCCGTTCGAGCCCTCAGGCCAAAACTCCCTTGACGACCTTTCCGGCAACGTCGGTGAGCCTGAACCGGCGGCCTTGACTCTGATAGGTCAGCCGTTCGTGGTTGAATCCCAGAAGGTGTAGAAGTGTCGCCTGGAAATCATGAACGTGCACCGGATTATTCTGGATGTTATATCCGAAGTCATCCGTTTCGCCGTAGACACTTCCGGCTTTGACCCCGCCGCCCGCCAGCCAAACCGAGAAACAACGCGGATGGTGGTCGCGACCGTAATTGTCTGATGTAAGGCGTCCTTGAGAATAACTGGTTCTTCCGAACTCGCCGCCCCAGATGACCAGCGTGTCGTCGAGCAAACCTCTTCGTTTCAAGTCTTTCACGAGAGCAGCGGAAGGCTGGTCGGTGTCTTTAGCCATGATGGAGATATCGTTCGGCAGATTGCCGTGTTGATCCCATCCCTGGTTGTACAGTTGAATGAAACGGACATCTCGTTCTGCCAGGCGCCTGGCCAACAGGCAATTGGCTGCATAGGTGCCGGGAATTCGGGCTCTTTCACCGTAGAGTTCAAAAACTTCATCCGGTTCATCGGACAGGTCCATGGCTTCTGGAACCGATGTTTGCATCCTGTATGCCATTTCGTACTGTGCGATCCTGGAATTGATATCCGGATCCATGACGCGTTCGTGTTCCGCGATGTGCATCTGCTTAAGTGCGTCGAGCATGTGCCGTCGGTCTGTGCGTGACAAGCCATCGGGGTCATTCAGATACAAGACCGGATCCATTCCGCCCCGAAACTGGACACCCTGATGTAACGAAGGCAGGAATCCATTTCCCCAGAGTCTGGAGTACAGGGGCTGATCTCCCTCACGGGTTCTGGACAGAAGCACCGTGAATGTGGGCAGATTGTCGTTGAGCGATCCGAGTCCGTAACTCATCCAGGACCCGAACGAGGGCCGACCTGTCTGCTGGGATCCAGTCTGGAAAAAAGTGATCGCGGGGTCGTGGTTGATCGCCTCGGTGTGCATCGAGCGAATCACGCAGATATCATCCGCGATACTGGCCGTGTGGGGAATAATATCTGAAAACCAGGCGCCTCCCGGGCCGTGCTGACTGAAGCTGAATTGGGCTCCAGCCATTGGAAGTGACTTCTGGTGAGCGGACATGCCCGTGAGTCGCTGACCACCACGAACGGAATCCGGGAGTTGTTGTCCGTTCAATTCCTGGAGTGTGGGTTTGTAGTCCAACAACTCCAGATGCGATGGGCCGCCACTTTGAAAGAGGTAGATTATGCGTTTGACCTTCGGCTTGAAGTGCGGTCCGACGGGATCTGCACTCCCGGCCGGAGCACCCAAAGCATCCAACACACCCATTGGATTCAATATGGACGCGAGTGCCGCTGAACCGATGCCCACGCTGGTCTTCGCCAGGAAATGCCTTCTGGTAGAGAGATATTTTATGTCATCGAAGTCGCACATATCTAGCGCAGTATGGTTGTGGCGTCGAAGTTCATGATAGTCGATGCGACAGTCGTGTAGGCCGCTACTTCACTGGCCGAAAGACTCTCGTTTCTCGGATATTCGCCCGCAGTAAGCAATTCACGTGCAGCACTTCGGTCCCGAGCGAACGAACTCCTCTGTGTTGCCAGAAGATCTTCCAGCGCTCCCATCTCCTGTGCGGTCGGTTCGCGGCTGGTGAGCAGCCTGAATCCGTACCGGATTCTTTCGTTGTCAACATCTCCTCCTTCTTGAATCATCCGTTCGGCGAGGATACGCGATGCCTCCACGAATTGCGGATCGTTCATCAGAACGAGAGCCTGAAGAGGGGTGGAGGTACTCTGTCTTTTAACCGTACATAGATTCCGTTCGGACGTGTCGAAGTTCATCATGGCCGGAGGAGGAGTGGTACGTTTCCAGATCGTGTACATGCTGCGTCGGTACAGGTCTTCCCCGTGATCCTGGACGTATTCGGTGCCATTGCGAGTCGCCTGTTCCTTCCAAAGTCCAGCCGGTTGGTAGGGCTTCACGGGCATTCCCCCTATATCTGGAACCAGCAGACCACTGGTCGCCAAAGCATTGTCACGCATCATTTCGGCCGTCAGGCGTCGTGCAGGGCCTCGTGCCAGCAGGAGATTGTTCGGGTCCTGTGCCATGAGTTCAGGCGAAGCGATTGACTGTTGCCGATAGGTTGCGCTCAACACGAGGCGCTTCAACATGGCCTTGGTGTCCCATCCCGACTCGCGGTATTCGACCGCAAGATAATCCAGAAGTGCAGGATGGGTTGGCACGGAGCCCTGTGATCCGAAATTATCAGGCGAAGCCACAATACCCGTCCCGAAAACTTGTTGCCAGAGCCGATTCACGGCCACGCGCGCCGTAAGGGGGTGGTCCTCTTCAAATAGCCACTGTGCGAGCCCCAGTCTGTTTCGAGGCAACGTTTCCGAATATGGGAGAATAGCTGATGGTGTGCCGTGTTCCACCCGTTCGGTGGGTTGATCGTAGAGTCCGCGATGGAGCACGTACGTGTCGCGCGGTTCTGGCAGATCCCGCATCACCATCACTTCGTCGGCGTGGGTCAGAATCGAGTTTTCTTCCCTGCGCAGGGCTGAAATTTGTGAAAATGCATCCCTGTATCTGGATGAACGAGTACTGATCACATATTCTTGCAAATGGTCAGTATCCGCCTCCAGTCCTGCAAGAACCTGAATTTCAGGAGGAGTCAGTTTTCGATTGAAGACTTTGAATTCGTCGACGGTCACGCCTTCGAGCATCGGTCGATTAGTTTCTGAAAAACCCAGTCGAAGATCGCCGTCACCTGCCCAATTCGTGGAATCCCCGGTGAATGGATCTATGGTGACTGTAATGCTCTGCTTCAGGTTGTCCACCTCCACGAGCGAAGGCATTCGAGTTCCATCGAGAAACAGACCAATTCCGGAGGCTCTGCTCGAAGCGTCATAGCTCAGAGCCACATGATGCCACTGTCCGGTAGACACCGAAGATTCAGTTCGAATGGATATCTGATTGTCTGGCCCTACATGAACAAGGCTGGCGGTCAGCGTGTGATCCGGATTCATGAAGACGTGGTAGCCCCGATTGCCATCAAAAAGACCGCTTGTTTTGGCCATCAAAGGGCCGAATGCTTCGGGGTCCTCAATTCTGAACCAGAGACTCAGACTGAACTGGTCTGTCCTGTCAAAGTGGTGTCTTTCACCACCAGCATCAAGCCATCCATCCCCGACGAGAGTCATTGCGTTCCCATCTACGCCGTCAACAATCGTTGGGAGATTTTCCTTGTCCCCCCAGAAATACCCTGCACTGTCAGGTTGAACGCGGTCCTCGAGCGTCAGCAGGTCGTCTTTTTCTACGAATTCTTCTATTGGATAATGTGCAGTCATTCCCACAGGTCGAACAACAGGATCGTGACTCGACATCAGATCGTCAAATTCTTCCTCGTATACCGAATTCATCGGATCGACCAGCGGCTCCAGTTCCGCAATCGCGTCTCGAATTTCGGCTAATCGAGTATCTTCCTCGGCGCTGGTCAAAATCACCGTCGGGCTCGCCTCACCGGCGTATGGAATGTTGCCGATCTCATTCACACTGTTGAAGAAGGCGTAGAGCTGGTAATACTCAGCCTGTGATACAGGGTCATATCTGTGATCATGGCAGCGGGCGCAGCCGGTCGATATTCCCAGGAACGCCTTTCCGAACGTGTCTGTGCGATCTGCCACATAATCGACCCGGAATTCTTCCAGCACGATGCCCCCTTCCTGACTCTGAAGGTGATTCCTGTTGAAGCCCGTAGCCAGGATTTCGTCTCTTGTTGGTTCTTCGTAGAGATCCCCGGCGAGCTGGTCCGTCACGAACTTGTCGTAGGGCATGTTTTCGTTGAACGAACGAATGACCCAGTCGCGCCAGGGCCACATGTTGCGCCAGCCATCATCCTGATAGCCATGACTGTCGGCATACCGGGCGATGTCCAGCCATTCGGTCGCCATTCGTTCGCCGTACTGATCTGAGTCGAGAAGCCGGTCGACGACCTTTTCGTGGGCGCTGGGGGACGTATCGGCCAGAAAGGCGTCAAGTTCTTTGATCGTGGGAGGGAGTCCAGTGAGGTCGAATGTCACCCGCCGCAGCCATCCTTCTTTTGTGAGCTCGCTCGATGGAGTAAGACCTTCCCTTTCGAGGCGAGCGAGAATGAACTGATCCACGTCATCTCTGGCCCACTCCTGATTCGATGTTTCGGGGAGATCTGGTTTTTTCGGTGGCGTGTAGGCCCAGTGCGATTCGAACTCGGCTCCCTGTTCGATCCAGCGCACGAGTACAGCTTTTTCTTCAATGGTGAGAGCGAGGTTGGATTCGGGAGGAGGCATCCGGTATTCCGGATCGTCAGAGGTAATGCGGTGAAACAGCTCGCTTCCACCAAGATTTCCTCCGCGGACAGCTCTACTCCGACGACTCTCCAGCAGCGATGCGCGAAGTCCCTCGGGCGTGTCGAAGCGAAGATCCGTGACGCGACCTTCTACATCCGGTCCGTGACACGCGTAGCAGCGATCAGAGAGGATCGGACGGACATCGAGGCTGAAACTTATCTCTTCGGGGATGCGGGACTGAGCTTCGGTAATGTCTGAGGGTATCTCAACAGAGCACCCAAACGTGGTGGCGGCCAGGGCAATAATCACCATTCCCTGGAATACTGTTTTGACTGTATCGCCTTGTAACATCATCTCTCTTCTATTCACTCATCACCCATCCGGGTTGTGGGCCAGCTGGGCTTGACCGACCAACGGATGTATTATACTGAACAAGAGTGGGTGACCGCCAATAGGAGAAGCAATGACCAAATCCAGACGAGAAATACTTGATACGGTAAAAGCAGTGGGGTTCATGATGGGAAGTTTCCATGTGAAGCAGCCCCTTCCACACCAGCGCTTCGACAATATCGATCCATTTTTACTGCTGCATCATGCAGGGCCGACTCCCTATCCGGCCGGCGGGAAAGCGAAAGACCTGGGAGTGCCGCCACATCCGCATCGTGGATTCGAACCCGTCACCTTCGTTTACAAAGGTGGTGTGCATCATCGGGATTCACGAGGCAATGATTCTGTTGTCGGTGAAGGTGGGGTCCAGTGGATGACAGCCGGCATGGGCATTGTGCACAGTGAACGACCACCCAAAAATGTAGCTGAAGAAGGTGGCGAGCAGGAGATCATCCAGCTCTGGATCAATCTTCCTGCGAAGCACAAGATGGTTCAGCCTCGTTACCAGGGTCTGACCAAAGAAGAGATTCCGGTCGTCGATTCGGGCAATGGAGCCGTCGTCCAGGTCGTCGCAGGGTCATTGCAAGGCGTGGAAGGACCGATTGAGACGTGGACTTCAGTGACGGCGCTGAACGGGACGTTTGATGCGGGTTCGTCGATTGAGATTGATCTACCAGAGGGAGAAGCGTCCCTGATTTACGTTTTGAGTGGATCACTTTCGGTGAACGGTTCGCAGGTGGATGCACTGCATATGGTAGAAATGGGCACTTCCGGTTCGGTAGAAGTCGAGGCTTTTGAGGAGTCGCGAGCTCTCATATTGTCGGGCGCTCCCATCGGCGAGCCGGTCGTGGCATCAGGTCCGTTTGTGATGAACACACGCACGCAGATTATGGAGGCGATGCGGGATGCGCAGATGGGCAAGATGGGTGTGCTGGTTGAGGAGTTCGAGTGACCGGGATAAAAGTGGCTGTGCAGGCAAATTGACCCAAATATTTATCCCCAAGTCCTTGACTTAGAAGCCAATAGTGCACATTTTACCGTTTAACTCAGATAAAGGATTGTCGCATCCAATTAATGACACCCGAAGGGGGGAGCCAAGATCGTGACCAAGCGTAATTATTTAGCCCTATTTATTTTTCTACTCGCTTCGTCTGTGACGCTCGTAGCGTGTGACTCAGGTGATGACGAGGATACTGAAGTCGCGATTGAGGTCGAGACCGAAACAACAACTACGGTAGTTGCCCCAACTGCGCCAGTTGTCCAAGACGTCGTTACCCAAATTGCAACTTCACTTTCTGACATTGTTGGCGATGACGTAGCCCCGGATCCCTCATCTGGTGCGATTACACAAATCTCAACGACCGCGACTTCGAGCGCTGGTACACAAACGACAACTACGGCTACGATAGTGCCTCTGGTCAACGCGACAACGGGACAAGCCACTGCCCAGGCTGTGGTTACCGTTCAATCAGCGGGTACAACTAGTACTGTCGTAACTTCTCTGGCGAGCGCTGATCCAGCAAGTCTGGTGTCTTCTGTTCAGAGTTCCAGCGGCGCTCAAACTCTGGTCCCTCTGGATGCAAGTTTTAATCCTGGAACGGTAACAACACAGAATACATCTCAGGATGTCCAGTTTACGGTTAGCCAATTGAATGGACTATTTTCATCAATCCCGAATTATTCCAGCACTGTTGAGGGAGCTCCCGGACAAACTTGGGCGCAATTGATTACGGCGGCGATAGCTGCCGGCAAAAGTGGTGATGCTGAAGTAAACAATGTGTTGACCGCGCTTAATCTTTCAGCGTTCACCGTAGTCAGCAATAATATCCAATCAGCTCTTAACCAATGTTCGGCCAACAGTTCTGTCACAAATGTTACTGTTACCTATGATTTGGGGTCCGGACCAGTCAATGTGCCATATACGTGTTCCGCCCTCAGGACGGCATCGCTTGGCTGATAGGTGAACATTTCAGATAAAAGATATCTGATGTGGGCGGTGCTCTTGTTGAGCACCGCCCACATTTCGTTTGGGCAAATTCTTTCGCCGGGCGAATCGCTTGTGACGATTCCGACTGCCGAGACTCGTACCGACGCGAGGCTGACCATTGGCTATGGTCAGTTGCCAAATGAAGTGGCGAGTCCTTCGGGTGGAAGGTTCGATCCAGCGAAGTACCGTGACGAGGTGTACGTCATTTCATTGCAGTTCATCCCGCGTGTCACGTTGCATTATCGTCAGTCCTTCAAGCGAGCGGATATTGTTCAGGCAACGGGCGACAGGGTAATTGGAGCACAAGTGACGGCATTCAAGGAGTCCTATCGATTTCCAGGACTTGCAGTTGGCGTGCGAGATGCAGCCGGCACCCGCAAACACCATGCTACATATGCACTGGCCTCAAAAGGATTCGATTTTGGTAAGATTCGGCCGGCTCTGACGCTTGGATACTCAAAGCACTTTCTGGATGCGAGTTTTCTGGAGATGAAAGATGGTGTGTTTTACGGAGTCTCAGTGTTGGCATGGAACCGAGCTCAGTTCATGTGGGACTATGACACCCGCTTTCATTATGCAGGCGTTCGCGTTTGGCCGCTGAAGTGGATCTGGGTGACAGGGTTCGTGGCAGAATGGGAAAACCCGGGCTTTGGGTTTGGAATTTCGCGTGTTCTTTACGGTAGCGCAGATAGCCGCTCGAACTAGTTGAAGCGGTTGCGCATTTCGGGTGCAAGCATTCTCAGATCGCCCCAGATATCTAATTCCGTCCGGTGAAGTTCTCCTCTTTTTGGGCGCACAAACCCAGTGTTCTTTCCGCGAACTACACGCCCCAGGTCATAGGGTACATAGTGCTGTCTTGTAGGATAGGCGGCTACGCGACCACGTTTTAAACCACGCCGCGGGGATAGCGGAGCGGCGAATCGAAATCCCGGATACACAACGGATCCGTTATAGAAAGCGTGCAGTCCTATCTCCGTCTCCCCAAACATTCGGGTGATTTCTCCTGACGTGCCAGGAAATAGCTTGATGTCCTCACCTTGTCTCTTGAACTGGCTGATCTCTCGATAGAATTGACCAGAACGTGCTCGAAGTCGAATGTTGTGCCAGGGTAAATAAAGCGTTCCATCCACGTATCCGGTCCAGAAATCTACCGCGCTACGCTCAAGTTCTCCGTCAGAATATGACCAGTAACCCGTCGCACTGACACGCCCACCAAGTACAATCGGCCAACGTTCGCTGATCCAGTAGAGCTGTGCATCGCCACCGTATCGATTTCGCTCATAAAAGCCTGTCGATACGGCTCCGATCCAATTGGGCGCCAGGCGCTTCCGAAGACCGGCCATCAGCATGTTTGGATACGGACTCGACCAGTACTGCGCGTGGCGCTCAGGCTGTTGGTTGCGAATGGGGAACGCATATTGCGCGCTGAAGATCAACCCGTTGGGCCACCACAACTTCAGTTTGGGGGCGATTGCGATTCGGTCCCGAAACCAATCTTCAGGATAGTCAATTGCAAAATTGTACAGCAGCTCCAGTTCCAGGTCCAGATGCAGTCCACTGGCAGATGAAGGAAAGGCGGCCGATTGTGCCAGAGTCATGGTCTCCCCGTCACGTCTCAACGCCGGAAGCCTCATGCCGAATCGTTGCGGGGCGATTCCTTCGATACCGCACCCTTCCAGAGCATCGTGAGTTTCGCCAACCAGTTGCAGGGCGCGGCGCAAGGGTTGGCGGGAAATCCGGTCTTCGTATACCACCCAAGTACCTCCGTCTAGGCTGGCCAGTCTCGACGGGCCGAGGCGTTCGATGGTCGAGAGTACGGTGTCGCATTCGGAGGATGATGCCCCGTCATCCTGTGCTTGAACGGGAGTCCATGCGATTAAAGCCAATAGTGCGCTTATGAGCAACCGTCTCACAAGCGCGTCCAATAGCCTGCAACGAACTGAATTCTGATAAGCTCGAGGTTTCAATCTTCCTGTGACAGCGATTTGCGGACGTGATCTGCCCAGTTTGGAATAAATACCAGTTCGCTGGTCGATCGGTCCGCATTAATTGATTCCTGCAGAAGTACCCGACCGTTATCGATCATTCTGTACTCCATCCCTCCGATGTTGACAAATGGTCCATCGAACATTTCTACCGGACGGTGGAAAGAAACGGGTGCGGTCGTATACGAAACCGAATACCATCCGTCCAATGCTCTATAGATGAGCTCATTGGCGTCTTCGCGCCACTCTGGCTCTTCGCCCACACCCGTGGAAGGTGTCCATTGCGTCCCATCTGGAGGATAGGGCTGAACCTGTACTTCTGAGCCGCGATCTTCTACCCGTGTATAGGCTATCAGGGATTCATCCGGTGAAAATTTTCCACCCCACACCTGCCCATCAGATTCTTCAATCACGATCGATGACTCGGTCGTCGTGTCGAGTACGAACAGAGTGGCTCCCTCGGGCGTGTCTTCGGAGTACGCGAGCAGCGTTCCATCTGCTGTCCAATCATAGGGGAATATTGGATTCGGTGCCCTGAGAATAGTGTCCGGAAGCGCAGAGGAGTTCAAGCGCTTTCGAAGTATGAGCCCCGAGGTTTCAGTGTTCTGACCCCAGGTGACTGTTTGTCCTTCCTCGTCCAGGATAGGATTGGCACTACCCCGTTGCTGATGAACCAAACTTGTCGATTCACGCTCAAGATCGTAGAGCATGATGCGGTCGGTGCCGTCATGAGCCAAGAAGACAATGATGTTTCCGTCCCGGGTCGCATCCATCGATCCATGGAATTGAGGTTCGAATGGAAGATCAACGAGTGAACCATCGAGGTTTCGACGCACGACTTTGGTCAATCCTGCGGGACCACCAGCAGCGTAAACCAGAGATCCTGCATCTGTCAATTTGATGTGTGCCGCGTCGTTGATTGATCCGGTTCTCACGTCAGACTGAAAAATCTGGCTGGATATCGATTGAACTTCACCGGTTGGAGAAATCAGTCCCGCCTGAATATTTCCGTGACTGGCGCTTACAAGCAAATCGTTTCCATGAAGCCTGGCGGAAGCACCCGTGACTGGAAGTTCTTCCAGTTCACCTGCTTCATCCATCATATATAATTGGCGATTCCATCCATTTGAAATCAGAAATTCGCCAGGGAATCGTCCTTCTTCTATACGGCTGATGCGTCCACCATCGTGAATAGATTCAGCTTTAGAAGCTGCATCTGGGCGAATCCGCATGAGCGTTCTACCCTGCTTATCAGCCCAGTATACCCAGCCATCGTCTGACCAGTGGGTCACTTGTCCGTCCGAGACGGTGCTCAATTGTTGAGGCCTTCCCGAGTCGTATGGAACGGTCCATAGTGAGCCTCCTGCGAGATACGCAATGCGCGCTGCGTCAGGGGAGAGTACGGGCACTGAGGCACCCTGAGTTTCCTCCATTGCACGGTATTGGCCCGTTTCCGGGTTGAATGTGACCACGATCGCGTCGTTTCCCTGCCCAGATACATATACCAGACGGGTTCCATCGCCCGACATATCGAAAGCGGGGGTCTCTACGCCTAACTGATATCCGCCGAAAAATGACAGTGGGTACTCGTCCGGAAGGGAAAGAGTCAGTCGCAGCAAGCCCTCGTTGGAAGAAGAATCCGAAGTATGTGCTGACGGAATCATCCAGACGATTATGGCGGTGACAATTACGGCAGCCAGCGTAATCAAGGCATGTTTTATGTTTAGTTCGCCTGATTTTGAAACGATGTGACCATTCGATGCTGCCTGAATGGCGGGCCGGGAGACCTGGGTCCTCGTCACAGATTTCAAGGCGGACAGGTCGGCAATCAAGTCGGCGGCGCCCTGGTACCGATGAGCCTTGTCCTTCGCCAACAGTTTGCCCACGATGTACTCCAGATCCATGGGTACGCCGCTACGAAGGGCCGTAAGTGGCTCAGGATCTTCATTCATGATGCTGTAAACAGCGGCCTGCTCATACTCGGTGGCAAAGGGGAGGCGGCCGGCGATCATTTCGTACATCATGATTCCGAGCGACCACAGGTCCGTGCGGTGATCCACTTCTTCTCCGCGGGCCTGCTCGGGACTCATATAAGCCACCGTGCCCATGGTCGAGCCCAAACGAGTGAGCTGTGTAGAATGTGCAGTCTTGGCCAGGCCGAAGTCCAAAACTTTCGCTTCGCCCTTTGCTGTCAGCATCACGTTGGCTGACTTGATATCGCGGTGAACGATGTTCTTTTCGTGAGCAAGCTCAAGCGCGCCCGCCACCTGCGTGGCCAGACGAACCGCATCCTCAATCTTCAGGGGGGCCTTCTGGATGTGCGCATCGAGAGGCTCGCCGTCGATGTACTCCATCGCGATGAACGGGCGAAGCTCCTCTTTCGACTCACCGTCCGGAATCGCTTCATCGATCTCAAAAACCGACGCAATGTGAGGATGATGAAGCGCTGCTGCCGCTTTGGCTTCGCGATAGAAGCGTGCTCGGTCTTCCTCGTTCGAAAGGGCAGACGCTGGAAGCACCTTGATCGCCACCGTTCGGTCGAGTTTGGTGTCCTCGGCCTTGTAGACGATGCCCATGCCGCCACGGCCGAGCTCGCTCACGATCTTGTAATGGGATAATGTGGTGCCGGTCATGCGTCTACGGGTGAGGAAGCGGCTCAATTAACGGGAATTCTGCCCGTGAGGCAACATATGAAGCTTCTCGTTTGCGAACTGCCCGGATTATCCGTAAAAAGAGAAATCTGAAGGGTTTCGGT
>Ga0209992_10002927_pt1 | contig 14970 bp, 8 predicted proteins | sample 2SBtaG_2_FD_182564 | JGI IMG/M metagenome (GOLD analysis project Ga0209992, IMG submission 182564) | Deep subsurface microbial communities from Kolumbo volcano to uncover new lineages of life (NeLLi) - 2SBTROV12_ACTIVE470 metaG (SPAdes)... | ecosystem: Environmental > Aquatic > Marine > Volcanic... | reverse complement strand
CGCTCGCAGATCTAGCGCTAGCGCCCTTGGATGTCCGGGAACTCCTTGACGCCAGCCCCGGCCTTCTCAACGAGCCGTCGCTCGTCGCTCGTACAGCAGCTTCGCTCGTGGGACGGAAGGCCGGTCGCGACTCGGCCGCATCTGATCTTCACCGGCAATTCGCCGCTGATGACCGTGACCGCGCCGTAGCCGACAAGGCAGTCGCTTCGGATCGCGCCCGGCTCGTCGAAGAGCAACTTGCAGCTGAAAGGGAGGCTCGAGTCCAGGAGAAGGCGCAACTAGATTCGCTTGCAGCCGAGCTCGATGACGAGCGGCTCGCTCGCAGGCGTACGAGTCGGGTGTACGGGCTCGTGACGCTCGCCGTGGCGGCCCTGGTGTTCGTGTTGACGCAAGGGTGGTGGTTCACCGCAGCGGGATTGCTGGTCGGGATCTGGGTTCTCCTGGATCGCGGACGCGACTGGGCGGAAGATCGCGACAAGAGGGCCTCCAGCATGCTTGCGGCACTCTGGCCTGAAGTTTTGGCGGTAGCCGACATCCTCTTGCGCCAGTGAAGCCGGGTCGCACAAGACCGATTGTGCGTCGTCGCCACGGCGCTGCGTCGGGGGCGAGCCGCGGGCAGGCCGGTCAGCCCGCCCGCGGGCTCGTGTGGCTGGTTACGTCGCGCCGGCGATGTATGCGGTGACGATGTAGCTGGCGTGTCGGTCGAGTTGGTTGCGGTTGCGGTCGCATCGTGTGGTGGTGCGTGGGTCGGCGTGTCGGGCTGCGATCTGTACATCACGTAGCGGTACACCGGCGTCGAGGGCGTTGGTGATGAACGCGTGGCGCAGCGAGTGCGGTGAGAGGTGTTTCGTGATTCCGGCGGCTTTGGCGACGCGTTGCACGATGCGGGTCGCGGCGTGGCGGTTCATCCGCCGCCCGGACTTCGATAGCAGCAGCGGTCCGATGTCGCGGTTGTTGGCGGCGAGATCGCAGGCCCGAGCAACCCGGGGTGGCATCGGGACAACGGCGGGTTTGTTGCCTTTGCCGATGAGGTGGATGGTGCGGTGTCCGTCGATCTCGCGGAGGTCTTCGATGTTGAGTCCGGTTGCTTCACCGACCCGGAGGCCCAAGAGGCCGAGGAGGCAGGCCAGGGCGTGGTCCATGGGTCCGGATGCTTGGGCGCGGTGGATGAATGCACCCATTTCCATGCGGTCGAGGCCGTTGCGGTTCGATTCATCTGGGACTGTCGGCCGGCGGACGTATTCGGCGGGGTTGTTGTCGATGATTCCGTCGATGTGTGCGAATCGGAAGAGGCCTGATGCGGTGGAGAGGCGGCGGGCGACGGTTGCGGGGGCGAGGTGTTGGTGTTCTTCCATGTGTCGGACCCAGAGTTCGAGTTGGGGTCGGGTGAGGTCGAGGGGTTTGATTTGGACGTGTTGGCACCAGGCGAGGAAGCAGCGGAGGTCGGATTGGTAGTTGCGTCGGGTGGCGCCGTGGTAGCGGGCGAGGAATCCGCCGATGGCGAGGTGGGTGGGGTTGACGTTGACGTCTTGGGTGCGCAGTAGTTGGTAGTGGTCGGTGGTGGACATGGTTGTTTCTCCCTTCACGTGGACCCCCGGGTTGGGGTCCACACGTGGGGGAGTGATCGACACTCACCGAGGCCGAGCGGTAACTGCGTTATCGGCTCGGGACGCGCTAACGCCAGATCCGCGCGTTACCGGACACTGAACCCCAAATCGGCCGGTCCGACGGCCGATCCCGACCGGTATCGGCACGAGTAGTGCTGGTGAGCGGCTCTTGGCGGTTTGGGTGTTAGCGGGTGTGGTCGCGGGGCGGGAGTGGTGGGAGTGGACTCTGGTGGCGAAGGATGTGACGCTGCTGGGCCAGGCCGCTGGTTGATTCGCCGTTGCCTCAGCTGGAGGTGGTGGGGGTTAGGTTGATCGTTGTGTCTTCGGGGGGTGCTGCGGTGTGAGCGTGTCGGTTTTCGTGATGACCGACGTTGTGGGCTCTACCGCTGCTTGGGAGGCGCACGGCGACGCTATGCGGGCCGCGCTCGAGCTCCATGACGCGCTGGTGCATGGTTCGATGATCTCGGCCGGTGGGCGGGTGTTCAAGCACACGGGTGACGGGATGATCGCTGTGTTCGACGGCGCGGACGCCGCGGTGAACGCGGCGCTGAGCGCGGCGGACGCGTTGGCCAGGGCGGAGTGGGATGACGTTGGGCCCCTGGAGATCCGGGTGTCGATCCATGCTGGGGCCGCGGCGGAGCGCAACGGTGACTTCTTCGGGCCGCCGGTCAACAAGACGGCGAGGATCAACGGTGTCGCGCATGCCGGCCAGGTTCTACTGAGTGATGTGGCCCACGAGTTGATGGCCGACCCCAGGGGTCGGGACCTGGGGATGCACCAACTGAAAGACCTGTCCGAACCGATGCGTTTGTGGCAGCTCGACGACGGAGACCACCCACCACTGCGGACGCTCAACAAGGCTCGGCACAACCTGCCGGTGATGTCGACGGATTTCATCGGTCGGCGGGCTGAGATCGATGAGTTGCGTTCGATGGTGTCGGACCGTCGGTTGGTGACGATCACCGGTGTTGGCGGGTGCGGTAAGACTCGGCTCGCGGTCGAGGTCGCGGCTGCGTTGGCTGACCGGTTTCCCGGTGGGGTCTGGTTCGCCGACATGACCACAGAACGCGATGGCGACCAGGTGCCTAACCGTTGTGTCGCTGCGTTGGGCCTGGTTCCCTCGCTCGGCGTGGACGCTGCGGGGCCGGTGAAGTTGTTGAACGAAGCCACGGCCGGGACTCCAACGCTGTTGGTCATTGATAACTGTGAGCACCTGGTTGACGGTGTGGCCGATTTCGCCGTGGATGTTCTCGAGGGAGCTCCCGACGTAACGGTGCTGGCAACCTCGCGGGAGTCGTTGGCGATCGATGGCGAGTGGGTGTGGCGCATCCCGAACTTGAGCGATGCGGCGGTTGAGTTGTTCGTGAGTCGGGCGACGGCTGCCGGTGTGGTTGTCCTCGACGAAGACCTGGACCAGATCGAGGAGGTCTGCCGCCAACTCGATGACATTCCATTGGCCATCGAATTGGCAGCACCGCGGCTGTCGTCTCTGTCGATCGACGAGCTGGCGAGTCGGTTGGACGACCGGTTCGCGCTGCTCGGCGGTGGGCGGGGGCGGCGTCGCCAACGCCAACAAACGCTGCAGGCGATGATGGACTGGAGCTACGGGCTCCTCGACGCCGACGAGCAGCAGCTGTTGAACGAGCTTGCTGTGTTCTCTGGCTCCTTTCCGCTGTCGGGAGTTGAGGCCGTCGCTACGCCGACCCAGCTGCCGGTCATCGACGTGTTGGAGTCACTGCTGGAGCGCTCTTTGGTCACGCGATCGCCGGAGTCCGGCCGCTATCGGTTGCTGGAGACTGTCCGGTTGTACGCACTCGACCGGCTGGTGAACCTCGATCAACTCCCCGCCGCACGTGACAGACACCTCGTCTGGATGGTGAACCTCTCCGGCGTCGAACGAGCGCTTGCGGCGCGAGAAGAGGAGATCTGGGATATTCAAGTAGAACAACTCGCCGAGATCGACAATGCCATCGCTGCCATGGAGTGGGCTGAGCACCGCGGCCGGCACGACGAGCTCTACAGCCTTTTCTTCGGCGGTCAGAGCACCTGGCCGCATATCGGGGCGATTGCGTCGTCATTGCTCGAGCGAATTCCGGAGCCCGCACCAAACGACCTCGAGCGCCACGGTGCCTGGCTTGCGACCAACGCCCACATCCGCATCCAAGCTGGTGATGAGACAACCGGTTTCGAGCAGGCGTTCGCCGTAGCGGCCATGTTCGATGACCTCGAGCGGGAGGGGGCCAGGCTCGATGGGCACCTGGTGGGCCTGCTCTACCGCGGCATCTTCAATGCCAACTCCGGCAACATCGCTGCCGCCCTGCAAGACGCCGATCGCCTGAAGGGCCTACAGGTCGAAGGTTCGCCTCGGTACGCGGCGTGGATGTCCTTATTGATCCGGACGAATGTCTTGCTGGTCGAGGGTGACAGCGAAGCATTGAGATCCGCTATGGAGTTGATGGAGGAGGGTCGTGCGATCACACCATTTGTCGACGGCGGCTCCCCTAACTTCGCCGCAGCCCTGCTTTCGACCAGCGGCCGCTTCGAAGAGGCACTCCCTGCCGCGCTGAAGGGCCTCAACTCCGAAGTAGTCGGTCAAGCGAGCCAGATGAACCACCTGGTCTCAGCAGCAAACGCGTACGCGGGCCTCGGTCACTTCGAAGACGCCGTTGATGTCGTCGAGAAGGACTTCGGCCCCATGATCGAAACCCAAAAGGCGAGACTCCGAGCCAGCCAGCTAGTTGCGCTCGCGGTGATCCTGTTTCGTCTCGGTCATCTCGAACGGACGAACGAGATCATCGGCGTAGCGGAGGCGCTCGCCAAGAACTTCCTCGGTGCCGACTGGGAAGTGCGGATGCACCTCGCTGAATTCGTTGGAGCGGACGAAGAGTTCGCAGCGCTTCCGACACCCCACCCTGAGGACCTGACCACTGACTCGGTGTCGACCCTGATCGACATGGTCATCACCGAAATCCGCAGCGCGATCGCCTCACCTCGCCCGCTAGATGGTGCCTGACCAACGCCCGATAACGCGACCGGACGCGCCTACTGGCCCTCCACCCAGGACATACGCACATGCCGGGTCCCGTGGCAGGTCTCGCGATGTGGCGCGGCTGGCTAGCGTTGTGTCATGGGTCGCTGCGGCAGCGCGGGTCGTCACTCTTGGCGGTGGGACGCCTTCCGATGGCGATATGGCTGTGACGTGTGCGGCGCCCAAGCCGGACGAGCGAAGAGTCGCGTCATGGATATTCGACCGTGTCGCCCCTCCGCAGGGGTTGCGCTGTGGCGACACGACATGGGTACCCCCGACGATCGTGGTGTGCAGACGTGTCGACGCTGCGGAAGGCTTCTAGCGACGGGTAGCTACAGGTTCGTCGACCCTTCGGACTACGACAAGGGCGGATAGATGCTCAAGCGATGCCGGCCACCTGGGATGGCAGCCGGCTACCACGGGTGGGCCATCGACGCGCATCCCTTCCTCGCCGACTCTTGGCCTACGAAGGAGCAGACGTGGGACTGGCGAGTCCTCGCAACGTGTGCGCGTTGTGGCGCAACAGACCGGGTCGGGCACCTTTGCCACCCCGAGGGAACAGCGGAGACCGACATTCACAGGTGGCGCAGGCTTCCCAAGACAGGGCCGACCTGGCGGGAGCGCTGGCGTGAGGTCCGTTGGGAGCGATGCGAGCGGTGCGGACAGGTGCGGATCCCACCGGTCGACACCGGTGGGGGCGACTGAGCGGCTCGAAGACGCGTCTCACTACTGCCCGCTCCTGATCAGCGCGGAGCGTCGCTCACGGGACATGCCGGTATTACCGGTGGCTGAGCCACGGATACGCACTTGGGAGGTCTCGGGGATCTGACCGCCGCTAGCATGGGTTCAACGCCGCGGGTTAGGGGAGAGGCCTGTGGCACGCATCGCCGGGTTCGTTGGTCGGTGGATGAAGCTCCGATCACTTGGACACGTCCGGCGATTGCGCAGGCGGTTGCCGTGTGATGGCTGGGGTTCAGGGCGTCGAGTCGGGGTGCGTGGAGGCCCGGTACGCGGCTTGACGGTTGGGTTGGCCGTTGCCGTTGCCGTTGCCGCTGCGTCGTGTGGAGGGGGAGCAGACTCCCCGGCCCCGGAGACCACGGAAGCATCGGAACCCGAGGCCGTTGCTGGTGTGACGACTTCGGAGTCGGAGCCGGTTCCTTCGTCGAGTTCGGTTGTGGCGTCGACAGCGCCGCCAACGTCGACGACTGAACCGGATCTCGACCCTACTGTCGCAACGGAGGCCGACTATGTGGAGGCGCTCGCGTTGTCGGCGTTGTCGAGCCAGCTCGGGACGCCAATGTCCGAGGAGCAGGCGTTCTGCCTGGCCGAGGGACAGGTTGCGGTGCTCGGAATCGATCGCATAAGGGCTGTCGGGGGACCCAAGACCTTTGTTGATGCCCTTGATGACGATGTGTTCGAACGCAGCGATAGCGATGCCGGGCAGCTCGCGCCCATGTATCTGCAGTGTTGGCCGGAGCTGGGGACCTTGGTGGCGTCGTCTTTCGCCGAGGCCGGCGGCGGGGAGCTCACCGATTCGGAAATGGCCTGTGTGGGAGCGGCCACTGAACCGGCGTTGGTCACGACGATCGCGCATGCGCTCAGTGACGAGTTCCCTTCGGTCCACGTGATGAGTGAACCAACCGCGATCGCGGTCGCGGCTGATTTGTTGGAGTGTTCCCCCGCGATCCGCGAGTTCTGGCGATCTGGATTCCTTGAGGGGATCGAGCTGGCGAGCGACCTCGGATTCGAAGAACCAGCTGCCGCGCATCGGGACTGCATGCTGGAGTTCCTCGACGATGATCTCATCGTCGAGTTCATGGCTGTCGGCCTGCGTCGCGAGGGCGGCCTGGAGGATCGGCTGGCGCTGGTGGAGAACACCGTCGCCGCAGTGCTCGAGGCTTGCCCAGCCCAGACGCCCACCGTCTTTGATGACCAGCTCCAGGGATTCGTCATCACCAAAACCGTTGCGGAGCAATTCGGGATCACTCACCTCGACCAGATCAACGACGACCCCGAGCTCACTGCGCTGTTCGACAGCGACGGCGACGGCGACGCAGAGATCTTCGGCTGCATGCACGAGTGGCGCTGCGACGATGTGATCGAGTCGATGATCGCATTCAACAGCTGGACCAACATCGAACAGATCCGCATCAACTACGACGAGATGTTCACCCAAGCGCGCTCTCGAGTAAGTCGTGGTGAGCCAGTGGTGCTGTACCTGTGGACCCCCAGCCAATACGCCGAGCAGCTGACCCCAGGCGACAACGTCATCTGGCTCCAAGTCGAGAACGTCCTCGACGACTCCAACCCACTCGACTCACCCGACGGAGCCGGACACGACCAACGCCCAGGAACAGCCCGAGTCCCCCCAGCAGCGTGCCCGAGCGCCATCAGAGGAACCTGTCAACTCGGATGGCTCACCCTCGACTGAATCCCGCTCGAGGCGCAGCTGCTTGACGATGCCACACACAGCCTGGACAACCCACCCGGGCCAAACACCAGCAGGCACGACGGCCTACCACCACCTCGCTTTGAACTCGACCGGCAACGCCCCCGCCCATGGGCCACCCAACTAATGCCCAGACCATCCGATCTTGCCGGGAGGTTCGCTTGGTTGGGTCAGGGTGTCTCGGGTCTGGGTGCGTCGCTAGGTAAGAGAGTGGATCTGTTGCTGGGCGTATTCCACGGCTTCGGCGAGGGTCATCTCGGCGCCTGCCCGCTGGTGGTAGTGGAATCTTTCCGTCCCGAGCTCGGACTCGAGCTGCTGGAGGGTGGCCGGGAGGCCGAGAACGCGGACCATGCCTCCTTCCTTCGCGACCGCTCCGTGCAGCGTTGCGGCGGCCTGAGGTTGGCCGAGTCGCTCCAGCAGGACCACGAGGTCCCCCATCGTGGCGGCCAGGTTGACCAGGTTGCGGGCGTTGTGCAGTGATGTGAGCGCGGTCGCGAACAGTTCGAGGGCGGCGGAGACGTCGCCGACGTCTCCTTCAAGGCGTGCGACTTCGCCTGCGATGCGTGCCTCGAAGTGATGGAGACGGTGGGCTCGGGTGTACGCGAGTCCATCGCGCAGGGCGCTGAGCGCGCGGTGGGGGTCCGACTCCATGAAGACCCTGCCGTAGGAGTTGAGCGTGAACGCGTACCAGAAGGGGTTCCCGTAGAGGCGGGCGCCTTCGAGGGCCCGGTCAGCGATTGTGTGGGCTTCGGTGTTGCGACCCGCCGACGGCAGGTCATACAGCAGCGCGGAGAGTCCCATGGTCCCGGCATGGCCTGGTTGGTCTGCGAGAGCGTGCTCCATGTCGAGAACCCGGTCGAGGTTGCCGACGTAGCGCTGGGCGGCGATCTCTAGGGCGTCGTACCAGCGCGGTTCCAGGCCGTCGTAGTGATCCTCGGCGTTGAGTTCCCTCGCACGTTGGGCGTAGTCGATCGCGTCGTAGGGCCGCCCGGCGTACATGCACATGGCAGCGGCCGCGTACAGGCGAGGGAGATAGCGAACCCCTGACAGGTCGTGGTTGGCGAGCAGTGTCTCGGTCCACTCGCTGGCTTCGAACAGCTGCATCGGCCAGCACATGAGAGTGGTGTGAGCAGCGATCGCGGCGGTGGCGGGAAGGTCGTCGTGGTCTGTTGCCCAGCGGAAGGCGGCGCGAAGGTTGGCTAGTTCTGTGTCACTCCATTCCAGAGCGAGATGCTGATCAGGTCCGTCCCACTGGTCCCACTGGGCAACGGCCTGATCGGCGAAGAAGAGCGCATGACGCTGATGCACTGGGCCATCAGCGTCGGAGGAGCGGAGTCGGTCGTCTCCGAACTGGCGCAGTGTCTCGAGTAGCCCGAACCTGACTCCCGTCTGGGTGTGCGCGGCTTGAACCATCGAACGGTCTACGAGCGCCTCGATCAGGTCCGCGACATCGAGCTCGTCGATGGCGTCGTCCGAGCACACGTGCTCGGCTGCGGTCAGGTCGAACCCGCCTGCGAACACACTCAGTCGATCGAAGAGTTCCTGCTCGCGAGGTTCCAGGAGGCGGTAGGACCACTCCACCGTGGCGATGAGCGTGGCCTGACGGTCGTCGGTATCACCCCCTTGACGGCGACCGGACCGCAACAGGCGAAACCGATCCTCCACTCGCCGCGCCAGGTCGCCGATGGCCATCGATCGGGCACGCGACGCCGCCAACTCCACCGCCAACGGAATGCCATCGAGTTGGGCACACAACTCCACCAATGCCTCACGGTCACCGTCGCCGAGCGTGAACGACGGGTTCGCCGCCAAGGCACGCTCGACGAAAAGCTCAGCGGCCTCAAGCTCCGCATCCAGGGGCTCCACCGGCCACACCTGTTCACCCGCGACCCCAAGAGGCTCGCGACTTGTCGCAAGGACCGAGACCCCTCTGCCGCCGCCGACAAGGGCACCGGCAACCTCTCGTGCCGCATCGATCACGTGCTCACAGTTGTCCAACACCAACAGCATCCGCCGATCCGCGATCGCATCGACGATCGCGTCAAGCAGGGAGCTCTCACCACCGGTCGACACGGACAAAGTCGAGGCCACCGCATGAACCGCAGCGTCACGGTCCGACACCGGGGCTAGCTCCACAAACCACACCCCGTCACCGAACTCATCCGCGGCACCGGCGGCAGCCTCGATCGCCAACCGCGTCTTACCAACGCCACCCGGTCCCAACAACGTCACCAACGGCTTGGCGCCAACAACGTCGCCCAGCGCCGACAGCTCACCGACGCGGCCCACAAAAGAAGTGGCCGGAGACGGAAGATTCCCCAATCCAGCCGCGGCCAAAGGCCCGAAATCGGCCCGCAGGCCCTCGGCGACAAGCTGAAACACCGACTCAGGGCGCGACAGCCCTCGCAACGCGTGTTCGCCGAGGCTGCGCAGACCAACTCCCTCGGGCAACCCATCGCGCACCAGCTCCTCGACAGCGGACGACACCAGGACCTGCCCTCCATGGGCCAAACCCATCAAGCGGGCGGCACGATTCACAACCGAACCGAAGTAGTCGCCCCCCCGCTCCTGAGCGACCCCAACATGAGCACCCATCCGCACCAACAACCCAACACCAGAAGGCCCCGAGTCCCCGAGCGACCACTGAGCCTCCAGAGCCGCATCGAGCGCCTCGGCGGGGGTATGAAACGCGGCGCAAAACGCATCACCAGCCGTCGAGAACACGTAGCCGCCACGACTCTCGATCGCAGACCGCAGAATGTCATCGTGACGCTCCAACGATTCGCGCATGGCCACCGGATCGGACTCCCACAGCCGAGTCGAGCCCTCGATATCGGTAAACAGAAACGTCACCGTCCCAGACGGAGGCGTGATCTCGGCGGCCACAACGTCATCGTCGCGCAGCTGCCAAAGAGGTGCCCGCTATTGCACGGCCACCGACCCCGGTGAGCGGTCAATCACCCATCCGGTATGCCGACGGTGGCTGATCAACCTGCTCAACCACCGGGCAGATCGCGTAGGGCTACGGTCTCGGCAACACGCCCACCTCCCTGCCGGGACGAGGTGAAGCTGACCAAGGAGGCGCCATGCCGGCGTTGCAGCCCACCAGTGATCAGTTCCGTGAGTTCCGCGACGACCCTTACGACGGTCCAATCGCCCAGGTCAACCTTCTGAAGTTCCGCACGAAGTCCGAGTACCCCGCCGGTGCCCCTGAGCACGGCCTCGACGAGCCAGGAGCTGCGGCCTACCAGCGCTACACGGAAGCGTTCCTTGCTGCAGCCGCAGATACCGGAGTCGAGTGCCTGCTCATGGGTGACGTTGAGCGGTACTTCATCGGCAACGGAGACTGGGATGAGGTTGTGGTCATGCACTTCCCCAGCCGCACAGCGTTCATGGCGATGCTGAATCGTCCTGAGTTCCACGAAATGCACCGTCATCGGGAAGCGGGTCTGCTGTGTCAGGAAGTTCTCACGACCCGAGCGCGGACACCGTCCATCTCATCCGCTGACAGATAGAGGCCGCTCGGCGCCAGTCCCGACCTGCCCCCACGCCAGGGGCGCCGAGCACGGTGCTTGCCGCGCCCGCTATCGCCGCGGGAGAGCCGACACCCCCGCCATACCAGCCCCGGCTCATTCCGGTTCGTTGGGGTGTTAGAGGAGTTCGTGGGCGAGTGTTTCGTAGGTTCCCGGGACGAGTCCCATGACGAGGCATCGGTCGATGCCAAGTTCGCTGAACCTGTGCAGGGTGTCGGCCACCGCAGCGGGTTCGCCGGCCATGCCGCTGAGTGGCCCGTCGCCGAACACTCGACTGATCGACTCCACCGCCGGGTTGTCACCGGCTGCGGCGAAACACCCGATCCCGATCGCTGCGTCAGGGTTGGCGTCTTTGACCCAGCCAACGAGCTGTTTGATTCGCTCGGGGGTACCGTCGGCCCACCCCGCGAGGTTCAAAGTGCCCGACCGCAAAGCGACCGCGTTGGGGACCACCTCGACCCGGTCTGCGAGCGGGGCCACGTTCGCGCAGGTCCACGGCCCACCCACGGCAACAACGAACGGCGGCGGCGCGTCCACATCGATGCGGACGTCGTCAAGCGCGGCGGTGTGGAACTCGCCCGAGAAATGGCAACCCCCAGTGCGCAGGACTTCCGACACGATCCTGGCCGCCTCCTCGAAACGCCGGGCCCGGCCCGGTCCGTCTGGAAAGTCGATCCCCATGTAGTGGGCCTCTTCTTGGGCCCACCCGGCACCGAGGCCGGCCTCAAAGCGTCCACCGCTGGCCTGCTGCAACGTCATGGCCGCATGGGCGAAGTCGACCGGGTTCCGAATCAAGGTGTTGGCATAGCCACTCGTCACCTTCACCGTCTCGGTGACCGCAGCAACCTGGGCCAATGTGACCAACAAGTGCGGATAGGACTGACCATTCGAAGCCAGATGATCCGAAATGTTCAGGCCATGCCAACCCTCGGCCTCGCGCTCACGCGCCCAGGTCACAACATCAGACTCATCAGCGATCAACCCAGCAAAGAACTCCACAACAACCACCCTCCCCCAAAGAAACACTCCACACTCGCGCATCGGCACCAACACCCGCCCGCTAACACCACCCCAAGACACGACCCCAACACATCCGCTCATGCCGGCGAGCGAGTGGGCCAGTGAGCATGTCGAGTCGCTCAATCGGAGCAGGTGGACCTCTCGGCAGTTCGCGGGGGTGTCGCAGGCCATGCGGGGACCTGCTTGGTCCAAGGAGCGGTAGTCCATGGGGATGTGTGTGCAGGCAGTGCCGGCGGGTGACCTCAGCAGGCGGCTGCACTAGTTCATAGCGCCCGTAGGGTCAGCTCCAACCCCGCCGAGCAACCTCTGCCCGGAGTGTATTCATGCCCGTTCGCGCGCCGGAGAACCCGTGTTCGGCCTGATTAACGGGGTCCCGCACGAGTTGTATGTGCTTGGTGTATTGGTCGCTGACGCCGACCTGTTCGCCAAGGTCCGTCGCGTACCAAAAGGTTGACGGCGTCCGCCCGACACCCATGTGGAGGAGGAGGTCGGCGGCGGCCTCATTGTCTCCTTCGGCGTGGGCGAGAGCGGCCAGCACCAACACGGCGTCGTTACATTGGCGGCTAAGTCGCCCGGTCGCTGCTTCAAGGGCATGGGCGCGAGCGTGCTCTCGGGCGGCAGCGAGGTCGCCGAGCGCCAGATAGGCAAGCGCGCGAATCTCGTCATGATCGCCGTAGGGGTAGCTCACCCGAGTGAAAGGTTCGAGCCGGTCGAGTGCTTTGGTGGGCTCTCCTAGCAGCAGGTGACACATCGCAGCCTGTGAATTGGGGCCCACATCCATGCCGGATACGTGGTCGTGGCGGGCGAGGTTGTCCGGGTGCTCGTCGATGGCGGCTAGTGCGGCGGCGTAGTCACCCCGGAACGCGAGCTGGAATGCCTTTGTGACCAGGAGATTGCCGTGGACGATGTCGGTGTTTAGGCCCGGGTATTCAGATTGCGCGACCGCGAGATCCCGGGCTCCCTGCTCGAGATACTCGGCGGCTCTTCCCGGTGACTTCGTCACCAAGGAGAGCACCCCGCAACTCATGGTCCGGCACCGCGGGTCGGGTGAGTCGAGGAGCTGTTGGGCGACCCGGTCGACGGTAAGAAAGTCGTCCAAGACCATCAGTGCCCACAGGATCGCCGCCCGCAGGTGGTCAGCGAGGTCGGGGTCGGCGTCGTTGAGTGGCTGTTCGCACCGACGAAAAAGCGCAGCGGCTTCGCTGCAGTGGCCATAGTTCTCGTAAGCGGCCAGGCTCCCCAGCAGCAGTTCCCCTGCGAGGGTCCAATGATTTCTACCGGCGGCGCAGTCGAAGGCGGCGTCGAGGTTGCTGCGGTCGTAGCGGAGTTGTTCGCCGACCCGGATGTCCGCGGTCATGGTCCGGCCCCGGGTCGACGCCAGCCGGTGAAAGTGGTGGAGGTGCCGATCTTGTATCGAAGCGGCTTCCCCGGTCTGGACCAGGCGGTTCTCAGCGTAGGCCTTCAACGTTTCGAGCAACGTGAACCTCGACACGTCTCCGCCCTCGGCCCGTACCACCAACGACTTGGCCACCAACGTATCCACCAGATCCAGCGCCGCGCCCCGCTCGAGGTCGGCGATGGCGGCGACCGCATCGAGGTCAAACCCGCCAACGAACACCCCCAAGGCCCGGAACACCCGCTGCTGCTCCGGCTCGAGAAGCTCATAGCTCCAGTCCAGGGCTGCCTCGAGAGTGCGTTGGCGTTGCCGCCGGCGCCCCCCAGACAACAGATTGAACCGATCTCCTAGACCCTCGAGCAGTTCGGCCGGGGACATGACGGTGACTCGGGCCGCTGCCAACTCGATGGCGAGGGGCATCCCGTCGAGGCGGTCGCACAACTCAGCCACGATGGCCTTATCAGAGTCGGTCATCGCAAATTCGGGTGCAACCGCTCCCGCCCGCTCAACAAATAATGCAACCGCCGGCGAATCCTCCGCCCCGGCCGAGCCCAGTGAGGCCAGGTGCATGATCTGTTCGCCACCAACATCGAGTGCTTCGCGGCTGGTGGCCAACAACACCGTGTCTCCCGCCGTTGCGAGAAAGGATTCAGCGAAGTCGGCGCACCCGTCGATCACGTGTTCACAGTTGTCCAAGATCACCAAGGCCGCCTTGTCAGCGAAGAACTCGATCACCTGCCGGGCCGGATCGCCACTGGTCATCCGCAGCCCGGACGCGCCGGCTACCGCGGCGGGGACATCGTCAGGGTTCATCACTGCGGTCAGGTCCACGAACCACACCCCGCCGGACCGATTGTTCAACTCCTCCTCACCAACGGCGACGGCGAGGCGGGTCTTGCCCGAACCGCCCACCGCGGCGAGCGTCACCAGCCGGTTGGCGGCCAACAAGCGTCGAGCCGCAGCCAATTCCGTCTCCCTCCCGATCAGCCGGGTCGGGCGGACTGGGAGATTCGATTCCGGGGTGTTGCCGGCCACTCGTAACGGGCCGAAGGCACCGTCGCCGATCTGGAACAGGCGGACGGGTTCATCGACGTCCCGCAGACGGTGCACCCCCAAATCGGTCGCCGGGACTCGCGCTGCGGTTCGCACCGTTTCGGTAACCAACGTCTGCCCGCCATGGCCGGCGGCCTCGACCCGCGCAGCGGTGTTCACCGCTGGACCGAAGTAGTCGCCGCCCCGCTCCTCAGCCTCGCCCAGATGGATACCGATCCGTACCCGCAGCACCGGGCCCGGCCACTCCACCCCCACCAACTCCGCCTGCGCATGCTGCGCGGCCGCCACCGCATCAGAAGCTCGCGCGAACGCGGCCGCAAACGAATCACCCGCAGTCGTAAACACATATCCGCCCGCCGACTCGATGGCCCCCCGTACCACCGCGTCATGGACCAACAGAGACGCCGACATCGCCTCCGAGTCAGCGGCCCACAGACGCGTCGAACCCACTACATCGGTGAACAGAAACGTCACTGTCCCTGTAGGTCGCCCAGCCACGCCGCCAGCATCCCACGACCGGCTCGAACACATCCGATAACACCGCCCTCACCAAAGGCCAAACCACGCTTAAACCCGCACCACCCTGCCGGCGGTGGCTCAGGTTAAGGCGCGGCCCACCCAAACAGGCCAGCTGTGGCACATCATTGGACTCAACGGGACTGGTCGGCCCGGTGCTGGCGTTGGGTTCTGAGCGACGCGGGTTCTAGCTGTGGTCTTGGAGAAACTCAGCGATACGGCTGAGGGCCTGATCGGCCTCAGAGGCTGTCGCGATTGTTTTCCCAGCGCGATCATGCCTCGGTCGGCTGGGTGAGTCGGCGGAGCAGGTAGCGGCTGTGGGCTGCCCATACGAAGCCTTCTGTCACGGCGGGGTCGCGTTCATAGTC
>Ga0209992_10002924_pt1 | contig 14973 bp, 19 predicted proteins | sample 2SBtaG_2_FD_182564 | JGI IMG/M metagenome (GOLD analysis project Ga0209992, IMG submission 182564) | Deep subsurface microbial communities from Kolumbo volcano to uncover new lineages of life (NeLLi) - 2SBTROV12_ACTIVE470 metaG (SPAdes)... | ecosystem: Environmental > Aquatic > Marine >... | reverse complement strand
GTTAAAGAAGCTTTAGATTTATCTGTCGTGCCTTTAGATTTACCTGTCGTGCCTGATGAGGGGGAGGGAAACGACCCTTGATAGTCTCCACCGCTTTCTAAAACGTCTCGTAGAACCTGTTCAAACGTGATATTACTTTTAATATCCTCAGTTTTTTCAGGAGCAGTGGCATATCTATCACTAAATAAACCTCTTTCACGTAAGAAAGAAGTTAACCACTCAGGAAGTTCTTGAGCCATTTTAAAGTCCTATCTTGCTAAACGATTAAGAAGAGCGTTTTGTTGTAAAGTGCTTCCAACTGCTCCCGCTGCTGCACCAAATAAACCGGGGTCTAGTGCGCGAGTTTGAGCAAGAAGTTTCTGAGATGCTGCTTGGGAGGAAAGACCAGAAGCAGCGACGGCTCCTACAGTACCGCCAATTCCCCGTCCAACATTAGCCTGTTGAAGAGGAATATCAAGAAGACCTACACCGAAGCCAACATCACCGCGTTCTCTGCCAATAAGTGTGTCAATTAACGACTGAGCCTGAGTAAATCCTGATGCTCTCCTGCTTGCCTGACTTCTTAAAATACCTTCTTCTAAAGCTCGTTGTTGTTCTGCACCACCAGTACTACCAAGGCGTCCCTGTGCAAGCAATCGTGTCTCTAAATCAGTTCTAAGTTTATCTTCATCTTCTTGAAAGAAAGGTTGCGTTTGTTGATAAAATTTATCTCCTGCTTCAAACGGGTCCATAAAAGCATACTGACCTGCCTGACCTCCAAATAAACCACTTCGTGCTAAAGAGCCTGAATAAAGCTCTGCTAGTTCTGGAGAAAGCTGAAGGAGTGCTGCTTGTTTATCAGGATCAAACTCTGCTACGCCCCCAAGAGATGCCACCGTATACGGAGTTGCAGCATCCGTAGCTGCTCTTGCGTTATCTCTAGCTGCCTGTGCTTGAGCTTCAGCCGCATCACGGGCAGCAGAGGCTTGGGATCGTTGACCAAAAAAACTAAGCGCTGGTCCTGCAATACTACCCACAAAATCAAAAAGTGAAGACATGTCTATTTCCTCTATTAAATTATCTAGCTTTACCTTGTTTGGTAAGAAGTGTTGTGTTAATCAAGCTTGAGTAATGACCCGCTACATCAAACGTCATCTTAATACGAATTGTTTTACCTGTTCTTGCCAACGATACTTTATATTCTTTAGGACCGGCAGAAGGAGCATACTTAGCCGCACCGTATAAAGAGTTTGCTGCACCGTAGAGAAACTTAGTAGCGTCACTGGTTAAGTTAAAAGTTTTAGAAAACTTAGAATCTTCTTCATAATCTTTAGAAATTTCTACAGTAGCTGCTGCGCCCTCACCACCAGTTATCGTAAACAAACCTGCCTTAAGTATCTTAGCAAAAACAGGATCATTGAAGTCTAACCAAGGACTTTGAAAGAGCCAGTTGTAATCACTATTAACAGCACTACCACCACCATCTAAAGCTACATCGTAATAATCTTCATATTCTGCAACGCAGTTAGACAGGCCCATATAAAGCTCACCACTGAGAGTGCTAACAGCACACAAAGGATTATCTTTAAATGTCCAAGTGGTTATACGAGGAAGCTGTCGTCTACCCTGAGAAAAATCAAACACGTATGCTTTGCTATCATCTGGCATAAAGGTAATTACAATACCTTCTTTCTGGTAATAGACGCTTTTAATATTACTTACGGTTGCCGTTGCTAACAGCCTTGTAAGGTCATTACGAACCGTAAGAGACAATCCTTCTAACGGAGCCTTACCATCGCTTTGTTGTACACGAGAAAGCGACTGAAGACCTTCGTAGCTAAGAAACATTACATCAGCATCGACATATACAATATTATCTCTACCGGCTAGACCTACGTCTCTAATAAGTTCATCAAGAACCATAGTAGCTGGATTAGTAGCACCAGTGTAAATAGCAATGTTCTGTTTACCAAAGATTACTATTTTGTTTTCAATAGAACCTAGACCAACTATCTCATCATTGCCCCAGACAGTCTTAAGATCAAGCTGACCAGCAGCGCCTGTGTTTAACTTCTCACCTATTAAGTTGTCAGAATAAAACAAAGTTCCTTTAGCTTCAGTTATACCTCCGTAAAATATCCTGCCAAACTCACCGAGAGCGCAGTTAGGATCAAAGGTAGTTACTCCAGAAGGAGCAATATAGGCAGAAAGATCATCTATATCTTTCCAAGTTGTACCGTCAAAGTTAATAGCTTTGTGACCAGATTGAACACCCCAAAATTCATCATTAAAATTAATCCATTGCCAATTGCTGTCTGAAATAGTTTGGGGACTACCTGAGAAAGTTTGAGTAACAAGTGTATCAGGGGTGGTTGCTTTGTTTAACTTTACAACGGTTGCAGCAGAACCTGCATAGTATTCTCTAGTACGGTCAGCTTTGACGTACTCTCCTATAGATTTTACAGAAGCTGCTACCGCGCTTGTAATTTGTTTTATGCCCTTCCTTGGACCCATACGACCTTCTAAATCGTAGACTACGTTATTAGCCTCAGTTAAAAACTCAGGACCAAGCGTAGCACTTTGGGTCTGGGTATTAAGTCCTTTCGAACCTATACCCGTAAGAATTACAGGCTTAACTGGTTTAGCTGGCATACCACGTTGTCTCATCTATGGTTCTGTTTTCATCTTGCACAATAGCATCTCCCACTGCTTGCTGAAAACGTCGAAGAGCAAGATCAGAAGATGTGCCTCCATCTTCACCACGTTCTGCTAGAGCCAGTGAGTATGCTCCAAGAACAATGATGTTTTCAGGAATAGTAAAAGTATCCGCTGCTAAAGTTCTGTCCGACTGAGGAATAACTGCGTGTACTTTTATATCATATGTAGCATCTGGTGTGGGCCAGAATGAGATGTCGTTATCATTTAAACGATAGTAACTAGGATTAGCAGTCTGGGTGCTTCCAAGATATGTGTAATTATAAAAGTGATTGTCGCTTATCTGTTTTAAAACATTGTCGTTTGTATTGTCTAAAACTTGAAGCACTCTTGATCTGTCGTTAATGTTAGACATATCGTATGTAGCCGTAGAAGCTGATGTAGTAACTGTTTCAATAGAACGTAGAGATGTCCAGTTCCAAGAATCTTCAGCAATATCTTTAGCTTCGTTTACAAACTCTCCAATAAGCTTCTGATAAGAATCTACTTCAGATGCAGAAGAGATAGCCCCTACCCAATTAGAGCCTATAGTGTCCTCTCTAAGCCTAGTTAAAACTTTATCTATAACAGTTCTATAGCTCATTAGTTAATTCCTCATCTAAAAATAGCTGTCGCTCTGCTTCTCTTCTTCTCAATAAACCAGCGATAACTCTTTTGTTTGCATACTTCCACTTAAGAAACTCATCGGCACAACCAAAGTAATCTTCTCTGTTTAACTTCATTCTTGCCGTGCTTCTTTGAAACGCTCCTGATCCAACATTGTAAACAAAACTAGCTAGAGCAGCTAACTGATTTTCATTTACTGGTACTTTAACTAGATGCCCTAGTCTGTTTACCGTTGTCTTTAAGTCTCGCTCCATCAGACCAAAAGCTTCTTCTTTTGTAATCGGTCTATGATCTCTAGTAACTCTGCTACCGTCTAGTCCGTATATCGATCCTACACCTATTGTCCAAATATTAGCTACGTCTGTGTAAGGTTCAGAACGAAAACCTTCAAAGCTTTCGATTAACTCTAAACCTTTTTTATTTATCATTTAGACCACTTGCTAACCAGACGTTGACCAAACCAAAAACTAACGATGACGCTAAAGATTCCTACAATTTCATCTGACCAAAGTTTTTCAAAAAGTTCTATACTGATAAGACCAAAGGCTGACAGAAAAGTTAGAAGGACAAACTCAAGAAAGAAGAAGTAGGTAATCAAAGGGCGTACCGTAGCAGACAGGTTGACTACCCATCGACTAGCACGCTTGGTATGTTCATCGGCATTCTTGTGTACCGCTATGTTAGTGTCACCCACACTGGTAATTACAGCCTCGTCTCTACGATCTTGAGATTGTTGAGCCATAATTTTTAGTTCATGTTCTTTATCCCTGACATCCTGCTTGCCTTCCATGTACATCTTGAAAAGACCGGGGCCAGTTGAGGTAGCAAACCCAAGAAGTGATCCTATTAAACTTAACATTAATCTGCCTTTCTTTCGCTTGCTACAGGAGGGTGGGTGCCATTGTGCATAGAATATAAACGATCACAACTTTTTTCTAAACTCTTAACATTGGTTAATAGCTCTGATAACTGCATGTGGTCTCTTCTAAGATTTTCAGGACTTGCCATCTTTGCCAAAATATTTATTCTTTGTTCCTGTGTTTCAGTAGCAGTGTGTAACTTATCATAAAGGTTGTCCATTTTTCTTAGACGTTGCTCTATATCACTTAAGTTTTCCACTAACTGTTTAATCTGCATCTTAGCTACAGCACTGGCCCCTGCTACGCTAAATAAAATACCTCCTAAAGTTAATATAGTTCTTAGGTCAATCGCCCCTTCCATGATTAACCTCTTGTTTAGTAACATCAGAAGTTATAAACTTCCAATCTGTTCCCATAAAAACTATACAAACTGCTCCGTCCATTTCAGGAGGAGATAGAGTAACAAGCCAATAACCTTCAGAGCTTACCGATAGTTTAATTAAAGCCCCTTCTCTAATACCATAACCACGTATATGTTTGGTAGGTTCAAAGACTTTACTTTCTTCTTTAGATACGCAAGGTATTTCGTTTGCAGTAGATACTTTAGTAAACACTACTAAAGTTGTTAACACAAGTATGCAAAGAAAAAAACTACGTCTTATCATTAAGCTAACTCAGGCCAATCGTAAAGGATTCCAGATTTAGTTACACTACCATCTTCATTGGTTGTGTATGTAACAAACAATGCAGCCACTGCATCGGTATTAGCTGCATTATCAATTGCACTTTCCATAGCAGTTGCTTTGGTGCGGATTGCATCACGCCAAGTCTGGATGTTTGAGGGGACTGCGGTTCCCTTGTCAGCCTTTCGAACAATAGCCCAATCAGTTTGCGAAAGAAGTGAACCCTGTTGGTCATTTATTTCAGCTTTTAACTGCGATTTAACGCCTAGCTGGACTACCTGAACACCATCTTCGTCCAACACTGGCTCATCATTTTCATCGACTACATCAATGTCGGTCAGGCTCTTCGCCGTTTTGACGATAGTCACACCGTCAGTGTCGTATCCCCATGTATAGAGGCGACTATCAGGCGGCGTCTCTGGTGTTACCTCAGTTAAACCAGCAGCAGCTTTATCTGATGGCGACCAGATGTGCCAGTTCCGAGGGTGCGTGATACCGTTATCATCGGTCCACGATTTAAACTCTCGAATTGTTCTGCCGTTATGTTTCCACATTAGTTTATTCTCCTGTTATCTTGCTGTACCCGGTGCTATGCCATCGCCGCCAAACGGGTGTTCTGCGAAGGCCATGTAGATAATTGTTGCGCCGCTCTCATTTACAGAGTGGTCAGTCGATTTAGGTGCAAAACCATTACTATAGAGATCAACTTGATAACCTGTCGTTTCCGCAACATTAAGATTAGCTAACAATGTCGCATTAGGTGTGTTGAACGGTGATCGTTTGCTATCGACAATAGGCCAACCATCCCCAGCATTTGTAATATTTTTCGTTATGACAAAGGCGGGACGGAAGCCTGTGGAAATAAATGGACCTGCTGTAGCTGAACCGTTTCCAACGTAACTCCCGATAGAACTATAGCCCTCAACTTCTGCGAAAACATACGCAACGTAAGTTCCAGATGAGTTATTAATGTCACCACCGACACCAATGGTGTAGACGGAGCTAGTCGGTGTCGCTCGGTATTGCTCAGTGTTGCTTGCAGGTACTGCGGTGCTGTTAAGATAAAATACTTTATTTATACCCACGGCATCGTGGTACGTTGTCCAGTTGCCCGATGAGTCACGACGTTTCGTCCAAATCATCTTAGGCGCAATCCCAAGGCCATGCCCAATTTCTTGATTATCAGAACCGTTACCGCTGTAGGTGACGATGGAAAACCCTGACGTTGTGTTAGCAGTTACAGTGCTAGTTATGTCACCATCAGTATTGCTGCTACCCGTTGTGTTTCCGGCAAGCCACTGCCAAGCCACAAAAGTATCAGAACTACCGTTCATTCCTATTCTAGAACCGACTTGGAAACCATCCGATTCAAATGCGGTAAGACCTGTTGTGACGGTTGCTTCTGCGTCACTACCGTTTGATTTAATTTCTTTTTGAACACCACGAACTGCGTCATACAGAGCGTGATCGGCACCTGTTCCACGGGACTTAACCCAAACCCAATCCGGTTGGAATGTACTATTACCAGATTGATCTACGCTGCGACTTGAGCCTGTACCTGTATAAAGCGTGCTTTGAAAATACTTTGATCCATCAGAGATTGTTGGTGTGGAAAGATTAGCACTTGTCAACTCTTTAAAATTGGTAGTTGGTGTTCCGCTTAAACCTTGGAAAGTTGCTGTAATAATTGTGCCGCTCGCATAAGGCGCACAGCCAAAGTGCAGGCTGTTGTGACCAGTTAGGCCAACCGTATTTGATACACCAGTTGATGCTGGAAAGATTTCTGTACCATCATCAAATATCTCAATAGTGTCATTACTGCCATCGTATTCAATACGCATTAAGCTGTTGGCTGCACCAGTACCAAGGTCTGTAACGGCGCTGGCATTTTTTACAATTTCGCCTGTGCCAAGATTATAGGCGTACATATAGTTGTTGCCGGTGGTTACATTGTGATTTCCGAGTTGGAAGATACCGACGTAGCCAAATGTACCAGCGCTTTTCTGAAACTCACAAACGTATTTACCACCATCATCAATCGCAAATGTTGATGTAGCCCACTGGTACGCATTACCACTTGCAGTGGCGACAAGATTGCCATCAGACAATGTTGCCCCTGCCCACAGTGGGTTAAAGGTTGATGCGTTCAGTGTCGGAGTATCAGATTTTTGATCCGCCGCTGCCAAGCCACTGCTGGTAAAGTCATTCCCGTTGCCGCTACTGTCGTCACCAAGTGCAGAACTGTCCTGCCCTTTTAGGTAGAAGCCATTAGTTCCAAACGTCAGGCTTGACGCATCCTTCGGTATCCAAACGCCATCGTCGTTAGTTTCGCCAAAGCTATCTGGTCCTAATTGTTGACCATCAATAAAATAATATTCTGCAATGTATCCGTCAAATGGACCATTAACACCTTCACCAATTAAATGTTCTACAGCGGAGTTAAGAAACCCATCAAAGTCTTGACTTGGATATGTCGACGTTCCAAAACTAGTTTCTTGAGTTCCATTTATATATACCTTGATACGATCAGCGGCGCTGCCGGCGGTGGTATCAAAAGCAACAACTAGATGAACCCAAGCAGAGGGATCATTAAAAACTCTTGAGGTGCGTAAATCAATTCTAGCACTTCCGCTAGAATAATCAAAAATATCTACACGACCACCCGCACCTATGGTAATGTTAGCCCATGTGCTTCCACCAGATTGATTATACTCTAGCATTGAACCTGCACTGCTTCCATTTTTTTGCCACACGGACAAAGTAAATTTTCTACGGTTTGTAGCTGTGCCAAATGTTTTGGTTAGTTTAGCGTCATCATTTTTGTTAAACCGGATAGACTGTTCAATTTCATATCCGCCGCTCGACGTAAAAAATTGTCCGGGTTCAGTAAACATTCAGATCACCCGAAGTTCAGTTGGGCTGCGCCAAGCAGGATACTGTTGTCCGCCTTCACCATGTACGGAACGATGTCGTAGTCGTTGTTTGCGCTTGAAAGTGTTATCCCTGCCGCCGCAGCCGTCTCATAGTCTCCATGCAATGACAAGGTTGCTGCACTGCCGGAACTTGGCTGAACGAATATAATAACCCCGCATTGCCCTATCTGACTTGCCTCGGTCGTCGGAGCCGCCAATGTGTTCGACCCTGCTGCCAAGGTAATTATGAAGTTTTGATAGGTGTCATAGTCCAGCACACCGGAGGTTGCTGACAACGCAGCGGTGTAGGTGCTTGGCAATTGCGCCTTGGTAAAAGTGTTTTGAACATCTTTTTTAACGGTATCAGCATCGTACTGTTGAAGGGTTACTCCAAGATCAGTCGAGTCATACTTACTGTTTACAGCGGTTTGAACAGCAGAAAACTCTGTGTTAAAATCTGCGCCGGAAACAATCTTAGCTGCGTTAGAATCGGCTAAAGCATCTTTACCAGACCAGCTAACTTGAATTGTATAATCGCTCATTTGTTACCTCTTATGTTTAACTGCGTGAAGAATATCTAGCTATTCCATATAATGATTTAGCACTACCATAAAGAGCTTGATCTCCGTCATCATAAGGCGCTCTTTCTTCTTGTCGTTGGTTTGAAAGCTTTATAAATAACTGTTGCCTAGACCACTTAGGAGTTTGAACTCTAGGCATAGGTTTAAATAATGGTCTTGTTCGTCCTCGTGGCATTAGGATACCCTAAGTCTTTCCCCTGCCCAACGAGCAAGATTTTTCTTTTTCTTTTCCTCTGTCATCTTTTTCTTTTTCTTTTTGACAAAGCTACCGGCTTTTCTGTCTTTAACAGGTTTCATAGTACAACACCATATTCCTTGTTACGTTCTCTGACTAATTCTAAAAGCTTGTCCCGTTCTTTATCCCACACTGCTTTTAACATTTCAGTATTTACTTTGGGATTATCGTCAATAACTCTGGTTACTTTTCCTGTAGGAGTCTTAAGTGCTTTTGTAACTTTCTTAACTTTTTTATCTGGAGGAGTAAACAAACCTCCTTTGTAATCTTTTAAAGCTACGGTGTTTGGAACGTCACCTTTTTCATTTGATTTGTTTCCCGGTGTTTTGCCGGTGGCTACCGAAGGAGTTTCAAAAGACTTTTCTTTAACCTGATCTAAATCTTCTTTATCGGAAAGCAGTGATAAAATATTTTCTATGTCTTCTGCCTCGTCTTCAAACTCTTCTGTATCTTTAAACTCTAATTCATTTTCTTCTAAAAAACTATACAACTCTTCTAGGCTTGCAGCAGGATTTGCCTGTTTAAATGTTTTTGTAAGCAGTTCTTTATATAGCTGTGCTATTTTATTTTTAATCTTTTCCAGTTCTAAGCTATAACTGGTGTCTGATAAAGCTGCTTCAATAGTAATCATATTGGCTTATCCTGTATAAAGGGAGGGAGTCCCTAGCCAAAAAGACCAGAGACTCCCCAGACCTACTTAGGTAGCAGGTACAACGAAAGCAATACCAGCATTGTCGCGAAGTTCCGCAACACCGTACAGCGTATCAGCCGTAAACAGGTCACCAAGGTACTCCTGCTTGTACTGAGTCTGCGAACGGACACCCATTTGCTCCGCAAGGCACAGAGCATCTTTGTGCATCATAACACCAACGCGCTGGGCATCGGAGTTGATGGACGGGCAGTTGGACGAAACATAAACGTCCATGCCGTAGATGCTGCCGATCTTGCCAGTTTTGATGGCGTCACCGTTACCAATGAACTGCTGTTCAGTGAAGCGGTTGATGCCGAGCATGTCGTTAGCAGCAATCGGAGGAATAACCATGCAACGGTTATCCGAAGGAACGTCAGCGTTATCCAACTTGAGGATCATGGCACGAATACCAGCATCCGTCAGGTCAGTAGCGTTCGTGGAGTTACCCGTATACAGGGTCGTTCCGTTTCCGCCAATAACAGCTTTTTCGTAAAGAGCCGCACCCGTGCCGCCTACTGTTCCACCCTGAAAAGCTTCAGAGAGAGTAAACAAGTCAGTATCGACCTGCGTAGCAAGAGCATAGCCAGCGTCGTCGGTGTAGAACCGGCGAAGCGATTGAAGCGCCTGAACTTCCGTAATGTCTTCGATCATTACAGAATATTCATAGTGCTTATTAATGCTAACCTGTACTTCAGTGTGGGTGTCACCCTGAAGAGTAACTGCCGTATTTGCAGCTTTAGCGTTAGCAGAACCACGAACCGGAGCCGGAATGTGGATCGTATCGCCTTTTTTACCGGCGTGGTTGATTTTGGTAACGAGGTTACCTAGAACGAGATTTGCCTTATAACCGGCAATAACTTCGTCGGACCACAGTTCGGGGATAAACTTAGCCGCCGTTGTGGTAGTTTGATGATTAGAACCCAAAGCCATAATTTAATTCCTTTCTTTATGAGGGTTACTTAACACGACCCTCCGCATAAGCAGCTAGGATTTCATCCTGTAACGACTCATAACGAGTAGGGTCAGTAGTCTTAAGTCTGATTAGATCAGCTCTACGGTAGATTTTTTTACCGGATGTAGATTCAGAAGAAGTACGAGAAACACTTTTTCCTGCCTTCATAGCTTGTTCGCGGTTAGCTGCTTTTTCTGCTTCAACTTCACTTGTGTTATTTATCAGTGATCGCTCTTTCCAATTATTCATCAGTTCCATAGCGGCTGGTAAATTATAATTGTGTGCCGAAACAAAAAGCTGCTTTCTTACGGGGCTATCCTGAACCCACTCCTGAAATTTTGAATCTGAAACAATATCCATAAAATCAGGGTGTGCCTCTTTAAGTTTAGCAGTAGTCGTCTCAATCTGTTGTACTTGACGCTGCTGCTCAAACTCACGGAACTTAGGATGGTTTTCAATAACTTTACTGACTGCTTGTTCAGGGTTATCAAAAAAATCGACCTCCTCTTCAGGCTCGACTGTTCCGTTTTCTGGTGTGGTAATCTGTTGTTGAAGAATTCCATCTGTTAGTTTTCTGAGTTCGCCTATTTCTTGTCCCTTCCGTCCAAGTTCTTTTTCAAGGTTTTCATATGAAGACATAATGTCTTCCATCGATTTACCCTTGAACTTTTCAGGCAGTTCCATCTCTTGCTCTTCTTGAGGTTGTTCCACTTCGGGAGCCTCTTCGATGTTCGCATACTCTTCTGCTTCCTCAGGCGTTTCGGTTTTTTCTTCTACAACGATGCTATCCATATTACCAATCCTCCGTCTATAAAGATTATGGAGTTAAAAAATGCTGGGATTAGATATCTAACTCTAATTGATCCAACGCTAGTTTGGTGGTTTCCTCTAAATTAATTATCATATTTAGCATATCCACCTGACCCCTTCGTAAGAAGAGGGTCTTCTCGTCAGGTATGTTTTGAATATTTTCCAAAGATTTTGCCATTTCTTCTAATTCTTTTGTAAAAGAAACCCAAGCGTCCTTGGTAAATAGTTCTAAACGTCCCTCAAGAATTTCTCTATCAGTCACTGTTTGTTAGCTTTTGCAATGTTAAGGAGAGTTTCTGATTGAAGGTGTTGTACTTCAGGACCATTACGCATTGTCTCGGACCTTACATTTTCAGACTCTACTTTAATTTTTTCAATACGCGCCATCTTTTCTGCTAAATCTGTTTGAAGTTTAAGCATATCAATCTCAGGTATTTTAGATTGAGCTTCAGACTGTAACTTAACAGCATGTGCAGTATCTTTCATTGCACCAGCTTTCATCTCTTCAATTTCCATTTGTAGCTTCATCAGTTCAAGCTGTTGAGCCATTTGCTGTACTTGTGCCATCTGAGGGTCAGGCTGCATTGTTTGAGCAATAGCTTGTTTCATTGCATCCCTGTTGGGTACAGAACTGTTTTCAAAGATGGACATGAGAAGCATAGCATGAGGAGGAGTTCCCGGCTGAGTCATGGACATAAGCTGAATAAGCTGCATTACCTCCAACTCTTTAGCCATAATACCCATGCTTGAGTATGCTTTAAACTTGTAGTCTCCTGCCGGATACCGTTCCGGTGCAAACTGAATGTAGCGTAATGCAGACTTGTGAATTAAAGGAATAAGGAAGTTTTCCTGAAAGTTCATAATGGTACGCTTCTGACGTTTAATTGATGCTGCCTGTAACATAGACATACCAGAAGCAGTGGAATTACGGGGGTTGGAGAAATTACTATTAGCTCCATCCATTGCTCCCGTACCCATTTGAACCATGCGCTCTAGTTCAGCACTTTCAGTAAATGTAGAATTTGCTACATTTCCAAAGTTTAAGGGGAACAAGGTTGAACGGGGATCGCCATTTGTAAGAATTGTCTTACCGGCTTTAACCTCGAACTTGACTCCCCTAGGGAGACGAGTAGCATCCACACCCATCATGGGGTGCGTTGTAAGGGCCAGAGCGTCAATCCTTGCTCTTAGTTCTGCATCAAGAGCTTTTTGAGGATTGTAACCTTTCTCTGCCACGCCTCGTCCCCAGAACTTATTAGGAACCCTATCTAGCTGAAAAGATACAAACGGACGATCTTTCATTAAGTACGGGTTTTCAGCCGCCTTAAGAACCACAGAATCATTTGCAATAACAACAACCGCTTCTACTAACTCATCGTCTTCATAATCAAATTCTTCTAACAAGCCATCAGTCTTACTGTTAAGATATTTTTTAGGAACCCTTCCCCAGTATTCTACAAGCTTAACTTTATCCATGTCGGAAGAATCACCATCCGACTCTTCGTCATAACCAAAGTCAACGTGGTCATAACTTCCAAGAGGTTTATCTTCATAAACTCCTTCTTCCATGCCTTCAATTATTTCATACTTAGGCTTGGTAACAATCTGTGCTACACCAAGAGCATCATTAATAGAAGTTACACAGGGATCAATAACAAATTCTTTAGGGGTAAGTGAGTCAACTTTTACAGAAGTAATTACTTTTTCCTCAACACTAACATCTGTAGTAAGAGTGTTAGGAACAGCCATTTCTACTGGTATACGATCTATCTCATCGATAACATTTATTTTTGCAATGCCCGTACCGTAAATAGCAGCATTTAGAAGACACTCAACAACTGAGTCTTTTACTTTACACCTGTTTAAGTCTTCCTGTAAAAGAACTTTAACTACCGTAGCGTCGATAGAATTTTGGTCAAGAACATCATCACGTAGATCAAACCACATTTCTTGTCCAAAAATAGCTTCTTCTAGTTCTGCTACAGTTGATTCAATAGCTTGCTGAGTAGCAGGGGAGATTAATTTAGAGTTTTCAGACTCACGGGTTTTATCTTCATACGACCAAATACCCCGCCAAATGCGATAATACTCGTCCCAGTTTTCCATGTAGTTGGTATTACGGTGGGTTTCCCATTCTTCCACCTTATCCATAACCCACGAAACTAGGGATGCTTTGGGGTCTTTATATGATATTTCGTCCATAAATTAATATCCTGATACAGTATCCAAAGGTTCCCACTCGTCTACTTCTATCTGCTGTGCAAAGTCTGCTACAGAAACTTGGTCTATATATGCTAAAGAGTCCAACAAGTCATCGTGAGAAAGTGGGCTTGGGAAGTCTAGCATCTGTGTAATAAAGTGATGGTTCCAATCTGCTTTTCTAAACTTGATCTTACCGTGTTCAAACCTACCTTGCAAAGACCAAACTATTCTATCTTGTTTTCTTTTGCCACCGTGAGTAACATCTGTAAGATTAACCCACGTACCTCTTGTTCTCATCTCGTCTTCTATGTAAGGCATGATAGCGTTCTTAAGTGCGCCAGCTTCAATCCCTACTGTTGTGGCATTTACATCTTCGGCTATTGTAATAATCTTTTCTGCCGTCTCTTTAATGTTCCAACGACCATGGTGTATGTCTTTTACTAACCACTCGTCACCGACTACTTTAACTACTGATATGGCTGTTTCATCCAGTTTAGAAGACTTTAATCCTCTGGACTTACTGCTCTTTTCAAAACCTGCCGGATCGACCGATACCACATACGAACCCGTTTTAGAAGCCGTATCTTCATCAAACTCTTCATCATCTTCATACTTAACCCACTCTTCTTGAAAAATGCCTCCCGAAAAGCTTTCAAACGTAGCCTCAAACTCTTGACGGAAAGCTTGTGTTGACATTGATTTCTTTGCGGCCTCGATCTCGTCGGGGTCCAAAAAAGGATTATCTGTTGAAACAAACTGATACGACTCCCAATCTTTTTCGTTTTCTGATAACTGGGCTTCTACCCAAAGCTTATGAAAATGGTTCTTACCTGCCGGTGTGCCTATAAACAAAGCACCACCCTTAACGTCTGCCAGTGTGGGCCTAAGTATCATTTCCCACACTTCTGGTTTCATTGAGGCATATTCGTCCATTACGACATATGCTAGTCCTACGCCTCGTAGTGTATCTGGTCTGTCTGATCCCTTTAGATAAATTTTACGGTCATTGACCAGTGTAATTGTAGCAGTGTTTTCATGTGTGCTTTTGATTACATCTTGGCCTACGTCCTTAAGGATTGACCAGAGAATATCTTTAGCTTGTTGAAATGTAGGGGCTACATAGAAGACATCCTTGTCCTCACTTTGGAGTGCTTTAATAATTAGCACCCATGCAGCTAAATAACTTTTACCAAACCTTCTACCACAACTTGCTACTTTAAATCGTTTGTCAGACTTGAAGATTTGCATCTGAGCATCGTGAAGAGTAACCTTAAGATCGGGCATTATTCCATGTCCACAGTAGGTTCACCCCATTTAACTTCTTCAAACTCTGCTTCAAACACTTCCTGTTCTTTTGCTTCTTTGGCTTCTACAGCTTTTACACCTTCGATTATAATATTAACACCCAAGTCCTGATGTTCGTGTGTAATCTCTACTGCCTTTGAAGTAGGAATAATTCTGTCCATACACATCTTCAGACAATGCCTGTCGCCTTCCAATGCCATCTCAATTACTTTGTTTACAATCTCTGGTCCTTTGGAGGACATAAGTTCTCTTGAGATTTTTGTGTATTTGTTTAGGGAACCTTTGGGACGACCCTCTGGATTAAGAGCTTTCATTCCCTTATGGAAGTTTGGATTGCCTCTTTTTTTCTTTGGTGCTTCTTCTGTATCTGACATCTATTACTCCTGACTTTGCCCTACAATGTAGGAAGACAGTTACCATTTCTTACAACTCCAATATCTTG
>Ga0209992_10002923_pt1 | contig 14974 bp, 14 predicted proteins | sample 2SBtaG_2_FD_182564 | JGI IMG/M metagenome (GOLD analysis project Ga0209992, IMG submission 182564) | Deep subsurface microbial communities from Kolumbo volcano to uncover new lineages of life (NeLLi) - 2SBTROV12_ACTIVE470 metaG (SPAdes)... | ecosystem: Environmental > Aquatic > Marine >... | reverse complement strand
CCAATTCCACTTTCCCCCATGCCACCCCAAGGGGAGGATGGGTCGTTCTTGTGATGGTCATTGATCCAAATTATCCCCACATTCAACCTTTGGGCGATCCTATGCCCTCTCTTGGAGTCTCCAGTCCAAATTGAGGCTGCTAACCCAAAGGGAGAATCGTTTGCAAGTTGAATAGCCTCCTCTTCATCTTTAAAGGGATACACGACCACAACAGGGCCGAACACTTCATTTCTCACCACATCCATATCTGGAGTTACATCAGAGATGATGGTGGGAGGGTAGAAGTATCCATTGGAGTAGGGAAGGGATAAATGGTCAATTGCAAAATCATTCCCCCCATAAGAAACAGTAGCCCCCTCCTTCTTTGCATTGGTGACAAAATTTTGGATATTGGTCAAGGAGGATTGTGAGATGACAGGTCCCATTTGGGTAGTTTGTAAAAATGGATCTCCAATTGTAATCTTTGATATTTTTGCAATTAACTTTTTCAAGAATTGGGGATAAACTGATTCTTGAACAAGAATTCGTGATCCCATGATGCAAGTTTGACCACTCGCAATGAAACTCCCAAAAGCACATCCATTCACAACATTGTCAAAGTTAGAAATCATCTCTGTTCCCTTATTGGATGAGGATGGAACCTGGATTTGTTTAGTTAAAGCATCCTCAAACACAATCATAGGAGCCTTCCCTCCTAATTCTGAGGTGATGTGACAAAGATTCTCACCTCCCATTTTACCAACCACCCTTCCTGTTTTTGTCCCTCCAGTAAAATCAATTTTTTTGATAGATGGATGAGTTGTGATAGATTGACCAACTGAACCATCTCCAGGTAAGATAGAAAGTACACCATCTGGTAATCCAGCCTGTTTAAACATATCCCCCAACTCCAAAACAGAAAGTGGGGCTAATTCAGATGGTTTTAATATCACAGAATTTCCTGTTGCTAAAGCGGGTGCTAATTTTTTAATCGCAATGAGCAAAGGGTGATTCCAAGGTGTTATCAAACTATATAGACAAAAAGAATTAATTATGTGGGATTATAATTTAAGGGTTTTCACAAGCCAAATCAGAGATCAAAATCTAAAACCTGACAACTCCAAGAGGAACACGATTCACATAATTCACAAAATTTCCAAAAAAAGGTGGGACAGTCCCCTCAAATGTTCGAATGAGTGATCCAAAGTACTCAAACCATTCTGGTAATCGACCTAACTGTGCCTTCATTTCTCGTATCGGCCGTCCAGTTTGCCAAGATTCCTTCTCTGCTAGTTGGGGGATGTGTGATTTGAGGATGGAGGCCATCTCAAACAAGATAGCGGATCTGTCCTTAACTGGCTTCTTAGACCACTCACCACTATTAAACACATCCTGAGCTTTTTGAATCGCATCAGTGACCATATGGGGAGGGGTGAGGAGGCATTGGGATAAAATCTCCCCAGTGGCGGGGTTTTCAACATCAAAGAAGGAATCTGAATCTTTCACATCAGAGCTGGAGGAATGAGTATTTAAACCGCCCGTAAATGCACCATAATGAGATCGAAATGGATTTTCAGAGGAAGAAAAACATTTTACAAATCCATTAGCCCCCCGCCAGCTGGTAAATATAGATCGTTGTAGCATTTCTATTGTATTAACACAGTTTGAAAATTGATGTGGCATTTGTCAAAAAATTCAGAGAAGGCAAGAAGGAATCATATTTTCCTCTCTCATACTCAACTATTTCACACGATTCTATATAATTTTAAGAAATAAAAAGATAGGTTATCCTCATAAAAGGCTAGATACTAAAATTTATCAAATTTAACCCTGATTTTGGCCACTTTTATGATTTTAATAACTTTCACAATTTTTTAGCCTTTTAACAAACGCTTGATTTACTATGGACGACGTTTGAAATCATTTAATTTTAATTATAATTAGTTTATACCACTTATTGTTAGTATGAATCAGTGGCTATTATGTTCTTAAAACCTCTAATTGATATCGATAAAGTCGCGTAAACTTGATTATGCCAATTTTATGTCTGTTTCTCAAATTAGTGATTTCTTATTTTCATGATGATAGTCCCATTTAATGAATACATTGTATTTAATGCCTCAAACTACTGAGGTCAGGATTCATAAATTTGATGATAATGCAGTTCCAGATCCTATAGTAAGGGGGTATCGTGGGAAGGAAGAGAAGATTTTGAGGGTGATTTTGCGAGTCCGTTCTCGGGCAGTCTCTCAGGGTCTAAATATCTGGAAGAAGAATACAAACGTTCAAGGTAACTCTTTCTCGGATTTTGTGTATCTTGTGAAGAAGAAGATATGCCCAGAAGTGGATGAGAATGGTAATTTTCCAGCTTTGGGATCACGAACGAAACATTTGCAAGATCCACAATACAGATCGAGAGAACGAAAGTACAAGAGGAGGTTGGAAATCTCTTCATTAATTTTATCAAATTGGATGATCAATTGTCCAGATCCTAATAATTCAGGGATTCATACCTTCTTATCCCATGTAGCCTCCTCCAAATTTGTTGTTTCTTTGATCCCTTTCTTTGAGATTCATTTCGCAAAACAAGGAGAAGTCTTTTGGGTTTTAAATGAGAGTTTTTTGATCACATTTTTTCTTGTTGCCCATCTTATTTTTGTTTATCAATAGGTTCAAGGTGAATCAATTTCATCTGACAACCCCTATCACACTTTACTATCAGGAGATGTTGAATTAAAGTACCTTCCCCACTCTGTTTTAGATTCACATCACATTCACATCGATTCTTTGGTTCAAAGGGGAGATCATTTAAACAATATATTAGACAATCTATCCACCACCATTGGGATTTTAAATCCAGGATGTGGAATGGGATCTTTATTGTTAAGTGGGAGTGGTGGAAATCAAACACATCTTTGTTCCTTTGTTGCTAAATCGGATATCATCACACTTAGTTTATCCAAAAAGAAGTTAGAATCATTGTCCAACACCAATCCTTCTTATATCAATAAAATCATGGAAAGAGCAGAAAAGGCAATGTTTATTAACACAAGTGGTTTATTTTCCAACTTTCCCCTCCCTTTCTATTCATTCGTTGGATCTTTTTTAACAAAATTGGAGTTGGAGAGAGGTACAATCTTATTTTTGAAGGGGGTTGAGGCAAAAAGAATGTTTTTTGTTGTGGCTGGTGAAATCATATTAACAAACGAAAATAAAGATTTTGTCCTTATGGAGGAGGAGTCTAAAAATAGTGGATCGAGAAGGAATAGTAAAATAAGTGGCAAGAGGAAAGATCGGAGAGCAAATACAAGAACAAGAGAAAGAAGAAGAAGAATCAACTATGATGTTTTATTTTATGAAGGGAAACCAAACTCTACTGTTATTATTGGGAGAGGGGGGGTTGTTGGAGAAGAATCACTTACATACCAAGAGATGACAGATGAAGAAGATTCTCATAAAAGGAGAAGAGCGTCTTCTATGTCCTCTTCATCTCCAATGAATCGAGGTAATAAACATATAAAGCAACAGCATTCCAACAACAATAACGAGATTGGAGACTTGATGCTTGAAGAATCTGATGCTATTAATACTTATGACACCTCAGCTGCTGTTTTAACTCACAGAGCTATCGTTTATGTTGTGGATTGTGATGAGGGGAGGGGGATATTCAAGCCTTGTATTGAGGCTGAGAGAGATTTTGCAATGAATGAGACCATAAACTCAAACCAATCATCATCTTCACCTCAGCAGCAGAGTAGGAAGGAGAGGTCATCAACTTCAGAATCAAAAGTCCATTCTCTCTCTGATCGATTCATTTCATCGAGGAGATTGATAGCAAACAGAAATCCATTGAGGGAATTTTATCATGGATCGATTGTTTCAACTCATCTTGGAAATAATAATTTGGTTGAAGGTTTGAAGGGTGGAAGTCTGATCAATTCAATAGACACAAATGGCTCAGAGGGTGATGACTCATCATCATCATCATTGTTGTGGTCTTATCCGAGATTATCAACCACAGGAATTCGATATATGGATCAATTAGCAGAAAAATTTAGATCTCTCCCCCCTGTTATCGTCGCCTCCACATTTGAATTTCGAGCAAAGAAGGATGAAAAGAAGAACATTGAAAGAAAATTTGGTGATAATGATGATCATATGAACAAACACCACCAAGAAGGGGGAAGGGAGAGTGATGAAGGAGGAGAAGAAGATATTGTTGATGAGTTTTCTATTTCTTCTTCCATGTCAAGAGGGAGAAAAAATGATGAAGATGAGGAGGAGGATGGATTGTTGGATAAAACTTCTGATATTTTCCATTCAAAGATCAAACCATCTGACCTTTTATTAAGAATGCTTCAGGCTAGGAACATAACATATGAAAATGTTAGTTTGGTGGTGGGTTGTCATTCTCAAAGAGTAGAAATTCCACATATGACACTTCCCCTCACTGGTTCATCATCTCCTCCTCATCGAAGAAAGAAAAAGAAGAAGTCACCAACTACAAAATCAACCACCTTATTACAATCAAGTCGAACTGGTAAAACTTCTTCATTATCAGCTTGTTCAATATCTTTCTCAACACCATCTCTCAAACAAACAACTGAGATTGATCATTATCATTATGGGAGAATGGAATCTCCATCATCCAATTCTACAATCCATTCTTCCATGATAGGTGAAGGTGATGGTGATAGTCAACAATTTGAAAATAATAATATTGATCAACCAGGAATTCAACAACATCCCAAGAAGAAGCAGCAGGAAGAAGTATCAAGATATATGCGACAAAAATTAGGAGAAGGGGACAGTCAAAATCCTGTGAATCTTATGTTAAAATTACAATCACAAATGGGAGATACCTTCATGGAAACTCTCAAGGAGGACATGAACCAAGTTGGGTTGAATGAGAAGGAGATGTTTTCAGGGGTTAAATCTCATGAAAGGACCATGTCTGCATCCAATCTTAGAGAAGAATTCAATGAGATGCTCAGTCATCTTCTTCTCATATCAGAAGAAGAAGGAAGAGAAGATTACAGACAAAAAAATGAGGAAGAGGGTGTGTATCCATATGATGATGATGATGATGATGAAATTTCTTTCATCAAAGAAATGGCTCTTGATTTAGCTTGCCACATCAATAATGGTTTCCAGAATGAAAAAGATGAAAAAGAAAAACGAAAATTGGAGGAAAAAAAGTTCAAGAAGCTGCAGGAAACATTAAAATTACGATTAGAGGGAAATAAGACGAGGGCTAGGGAGTTTAGAAGATGGGTTATGACGAGAGATAAGAAGAAGTTGGAGCTAATTACATTAAATAAAACACAATCTGTGGAGAAAATGAGACTTGATGCTTCTCAGATGTTTACAAATAAATCAAGTAGTCGATCCAATTCAAATATCCCATCTAGAGTTGGAACTCCTTCATCTTTGTTGAACAACAATTCAAATCATCATTCTAGATTGTTGAAACAACAGAGAATGACCATTGCTGGAAGTTCATCAGATCAAGATTCATTGGTTTGTTTGTGTTAGTTTTTTTAACCTTTTTTATTGTTTCATTTATTGTTTGTTCAAAATAACATATAGAGTTCATTGGAGGAATTTGATTTTAATCAACAACAATTTAAATCAAGACCAAATTCACCTTCTAGATTTCTAAATCCAATTAACAACAACAACAACCAAGGAGACCATGTTGTATTAAAAGGATCTCTTTTATTAAGTGGGAAAGAAAGGAGAAAAAGAGCATCATTAAACCAATCTCCCCCATTATCGAGTCAGCAAATTTATTTTTGTGGATTTATTTTTGGGATTTTTACAAGAATTTTTATCATTTCATTCATTCCTTTTTTCTTGATTTGGTTGGTTTGGATAGGAGTAGGATCTAGACCACCATCTTCAAGAATAGGAACTCCTTCAACAACCACACACAACAAAAACAACAATAACTCACCTCCATTATCAGCCAAAAAACTAAACAGTAATCTTCAAAGGAAAGAATCGAATGGGAAGAAGGGGTGGAGTCGGTTGAGGAAAGTAGTTAGGAGAGATTCTCATTTGGGTATTGATTTGGTTGTTTTTGTTGCTTTTTTGGTTGTTTTGATGGATTGTTTTTCTATTTTCTCTCTTTAAAAATATCGATTTAGCTGAGAAGAATAAAGAATCCATTCAAGAGATGAGGAGAAAGGAGAGGGAACGAGAATCGAAAGCTAGATATAAACAAATTGATGAATTGATTGAAGATACAGAAAGAATCACACGAGCTACACATTGGGGGGAAAACTTATATTTGAAGAATTTAACATCCAATGATAAAAACAAAATCTTTTTGGATGAAGAAGAGAGGAGGACACTTCAAAAATATGGCTCCTCACATCTTAAAAAATATGGCTCCTCACATCTCAAACAACTTCCATTTAGAACTAAAAGAATAAAGAATAATAATGAAGAAGAGGAAGATTTGTTGACAAAGGAGGAGAGGGAGTTGATTGAATGGACGAAAGATGTGATTAGCGATTGTGTTGATCTTCATCAGTTTTTAAAATTCTCAATTCTTCTTTCGATTATTCATCTTTCTTTTTCTCTCATTAGTGATCTCCCCTCCTTCCCTGTCATATCAAATGACACCATCTCTCATGGAAATTGGAAGAATAGAATGGTGAAACCCTTTAGACCCTCCCAAAAATAATAACAGGAAAAGATGATGAAATCTGATCATGTGATTAATTGGAAAGGAGATTAAAGACCATCATCATAGAAATTATTTAATATTTTGGGATGATAGAATATAAAATATTTAATTTAGAGGATAAAAACACAAAAAACAATATTTGAAAACAACAACCACCATATAATTGATGTTTTGATAGTGTTGACATAAATTAATTTGTTTAATTAATAGTCTCTAACTGAAATTTCTATCTAAAATTAAATAGAGTTTGAATGAAATGGGATGGATTGATTTTATAATCATCAATCTAAATATTTTAGGGGTGGGAAAATGATCAAAAGACAGACATGAAAGTTCCAAATTTCTTGTCTCTCTTCTCTTCTTGTCTTCGTTCTAACTTTTAGATTCCTCTTCTTCCTCTTCCTCCTCTTGTTGAAGATTTTGAGTTTTTCTTTTTCCATTTGAACCAAGAGAAGAAGAAGAATGATGGTTGATTAAAAATCTTCGTATTTCTATCTCTTGTGATTCTTTCCATTCACCAATTGTTTGTTTCTCACTCTTCATCCCATCTATCTGACCAACCATCCTCCTCTCCTGCCTAACCGTCCATCTCACAGCCTATATCACATTTTAAAAATCAAATCAATCATCAGAAAAATTATCACAAAAATCAGATCAACTCAATTTAACCAATTCAACAACCCCATCCATCTTCAAACATCTCTTTCTTTCATCTCTCTCTCTCTCTTTCTCTATTTTTTTCATTTTCATTTTCTTTCTCTCTCTCTCTTTCATGTTTTTCACTCACTTGTTCTTTTTGAAGTTCATAATCTTGATATTGAAGATTAATTCTTTTTAAACAAATATCCAATTCTCTTTGGACTTGAGGTGGTATTTGAAATGGTAAATTATTATTATTATTGGAAGAAGAAGAATTGGATGATTGTTGTTGTTGTTTCTGTTGTTGATTTTGATTTTGTTGTTTCTGTTTTCGTCTTTTGGATGATGATGATGTGATGGGTGAACGTATTACTTGAAGAGCAGATCCTGAAGGTAATTTCTCTTCCTTCTCTTCTTCTTCATTTTGAGATGATGGATTTGATTTTGATTCATTATCATCATTATTTGAAGGAGTAGGTGATAAAATGGGCATGGTATGAACTAATTGTGCTTGTTTTTCTTTTTGAACAGATTTTCTGGTTGGTGTTGTTTGTAATAATTTCTCATTCTCATTTTGATCTTCCAATTCTTCATCTTCTTTTAAGAGTAATGATGCTATTTCTGATATTTGATTCATGATTTCTCCTTTATTATTATTTTTATGACTCATTCTTAATGGTGAAACATGAAGTGGATTATTGATTGAATTAGAAGAATTTGAATGAATGATGGAGTGTGGATCCCCAAAGACCAATTGATGATTTTTGGTCAAAATTTTGATAAATTTTTGTTTTATTTCATCATCTAATTTTGAAAAATGTGTTGACCATTCAACATCAATTTTATCTCTTTGATTACAAAAAGCTGATGAAATTGAATATTGTTGGTGAGAGGACCAGTGTGTTAAAAAGAAAGATTCTTGTCTCAATTCTATTTATTTTTGAAAGAAATGATTAGTTTGAAAGAGAAATGAAAGAGGAAACATAAAAATTAGTGAAATATGATTAAAAAAGTAGATCAAAGAAATGATAAAAACACAACAACAACAATAAACCTTCTAGTTCTAATAATCTCTCCTCAGATAATAGTAATTCTCCTTCTTCATCTTCTTCTTCTTGAGATTGTGACTGTGATGGTAAGTTTTGATGATTTTGGTTGTTGTTGTTGGAAGAAGAAGAAGATAAGAAATGTTTCTTTGATTTGGAATATTTATCCATCAACCTAACAAAGAGAGAGAGATAAAATTATCATATTATTCATCTCTCAGACACACAACTTCCCTTAATGCCATATTATAAGTCTCTAATCATCCTTTCTTATCAATCTATTTTTTCTTTTTTTCTTCAAACCCTCTCCATTGTGAAAAATTAGTCCTTTCCCTCCCCTTGAAAAACTCCTCTGTTTCCCTCGCCATCTGCTCTGTGATCGATCTAGAAAGATTAGAGTTGAGTATCCCCTCGTTCATGTCCTCCTCCTCCTTTCTTAATTGCTGTATAAGGCTCATTGAATAAGAAGAGTTGGACTAAAAACAATCGAACCAAAATAAATCGAAACTCTCATTCAAACCCTCATTTTCATACTATAAATCAGTCTTACCGGGGTTACTTCTTGCAAGTACTCAATCTCATAAAACTTTTGTTGGAATGTAGCCTAATCAAAAAGCGTGGGTCACTCATTTTATAACCGAACGAAAGCTATTTCGAAAACCAAAAATTTTTCGAAGCGAGTTAAGTCAAGATCCTCCATTTTTACCAAAGATGTTAAGCCTTTTCGAATGTTTTCTCCAGATATTCAGACAATAATAGATCGAAAGTTTCAAACTAAGATATAAATTATTATTTTATGAAAGAAGATAATGTTGAAATTTTGCCTTAAAGTTGAGACATCGATTACCAGATTTTCTTTTCGTTTCATTCACCGTATTGATAAGTAAGAAATTTATATTTGTAATTTTCATTGTGTGTTTTATTATTGATTACTTAATTTATCGATATAATGAGTTCTGTAAATGCCATTTTCCTATGGTATTTGAATCGAGTTTGTTTTTGAAAAACTTTCCAGCCTCGGCAAGCTGTACAAACTGCTTAGGGAGCGTATCTTACAAAGATTTTACATTGTATATATGATTATTACGTCTGTTAAATCCACTAATTATTCCTATAGGGATTGATTAAATGGCAAACAAAGAAAAAACAGTTCACATTTTTGCTGAGGACATGAGCGATGAGATGTGCGAGGATGCTTTGAGGGTTGCAAAGGAGGCTTTTCAGGTTAATTTTATCTTCTTTTGAATCTTCCTTGAAATTATAATATGATGATGATGATATGATATTTTTGTGTAGTTGACTATCACCAAAGGGAAAGTGTTTTCATCGATTGCTGAATTTATCAGGTTTTCTTCATTTCAAAACTGATTTTCCAATTCTTCCCTTTCTTCAACCTAGGAGGGCGTTTGATAAGGAGTATGATTTGGGATGGAATTGTGTGGTGGGGAGGAGTTTTGGGGCTTTTGTGACTCACGAGATCAAGGTTTTGAGAGAGAGATGGATTGAGATAAGATGAGATTGGCTGTTTTCCTCTCTCTTTCACTTTATTGATCTCTTTCTTTTCTAAAATAGACATACATGTATTTTACAGTCATGCCAGGAGTTTATATCCTATTATGGAAAGCTTAGACAAAGAAAGAAGAAGAAGAAGTGACCGATTTTTTAGAAGATAAAATAGAGAGAAGGAGAGAGTTAAAATAAAATATGTGAAATAGAGGAAGTTTTTACTTTCAATATATTTTACACTGTTTCATTTCATGATAAGATTCAAGGGGGTAATCTTCTTAGAATGATAATCTCTCCCTCCTTCGTCTCTGGTACAAACAGATCACCAGAAGAGCCAGAAGAAGAAGAAGATGGAGATGGTTGAATGATTTTCAAATGAGATGGTTGATAAGAGAAACTACCATCTCCCTCTTCTCTCTCCTCTCCCTCTCCTGATCCTTGATTATCATGGTGGTAGTGAGATGGGTGTCTAAGTTCAATGATCCTAACCCTCACAAACATGTCACCAACCCCTCTTCTCATGATCCTCCCACTCCCAACAACCACATCTCCTTTCCATAAAATCAACTGATCATCAATCTCCTCCTTCTTCTTCTTATTTGAGGCGAAAGATGGGGTTGATCGAACTCTAACACCACCATCATACACTACCACATATCTCATACAATTCTCAAGATCATCGTCATCATCAGAAGTAGAAAGGATTAATCCATCCCAAGGGGGGGAAGTTTGGGAAGTGAAAGTTGGAATTGAAGATCGGATCACCCAAAACCGCTTCATCAACTTCTGACGTCTTTGGATGCATAACTGATATCTATACCTGATTCTTCTAATCTTTTCCTAGGCAAATCAGATAAATATAATCAAACCCTTTTTCATTTATATCACTAAAATTGAATTCAAACTTTGTAAACAGCAATCTGATCAAAAATATTTGTGAAGTTTTCGACGTTTTTTGATGTTAATATCTCACTAGCGTCGGTTAACTTCTTATGAATAAACTATAAACCATACGATTATTAATATAATATCAGAGATTTGCTTACCTCGATTGTTTCTATGGGTGTTTTGGGTGTTTGAATATTGGCCTCAACATCATTTTCAGGTAAATTCTCCTCGTCTGAATCCATTTAGGTGTTTTATACTAAATTAGACTTTTAATTAGTTATAAGAATATCTTAGTTATATTATGAATATCATAATAATATAATAATTCAAATAATTATTGGTTAATGATCTTGTAAAGTTTCAGCTAATCATTTTTTCAACTTCAGACGATTAAATCCAATACTAAACCGTAAGATTTTAATTATTTATCCCTTTCAAGTTACTTATTGTTGTATGTATTAGCATCTAATAGGCATATTAAATATTGATTGCGTATTATAAGTTCATAATTGAGACTTTTTATCAACTTTTTCTCAAAATTATTCTAAGAACAATTGATCTTTTCTTTGTAGATGGCTAATTCCGTTTTTTCAAGTGAAGATTTTTCTGTCAACTCACCTAATACTCGTTACACTGATGATGAGATCATTTCTACTTATGAATATACCACCGTTCAAGTGGAAAACAATGTGGCAACACCAATCACCCAAACTTATGAATTTCGAACCAAAAGACAAGTGCCAAAACTAGGAGTCATGCTGGTGGGATGGGGTGGTAACAATGGGTCTACAGTCACAGCAGGCATGTTGGCCAACAAACATGGTATCACCTGGACTACCAAGGAGGGGGAAAGGACTGCTGATTACTACGGTTCCTTGACTCAATCTTCTGCCATAAAACTTGGGAATGATGACATGGGAAGAGCTGTTCACATCCCCTTCTCCAACATCCTCCCAATGGCCGACCCCAACAACCTGGTTATTGGAGGGTGGGATATCTCCTCCTTTAACTTGGCTAAAGCTATGGAAAGAGCTCAGGTGCTAGATTATGATTTACAAAGGCAGTTGGCTCCAATGATGGAGGGATTAGTCCCACTTCCCTCCATCTACTTCCCAGACTTCATCGCCGCCAACCAAGGGGAGAGAGCTGATAACACTTTATCAGGCACGAAAGCTGAGCAGATGGAGGTGATTCGTCAGAACATCCGAGATTTTAAAGCTTCCAATGAGCTTGATAAAGTGATTATTTTATGGACAGCAAACACAGAACGATTTGCTTCTATTGAGGAAGGATTGAATGATACCATCGATAACCTCATGGCATCCATTGAGAGAGGAGAATCTGAAATCTCCCCCTCTACTATCTTTGCTGTAGCCTCCATCCTAGAGGGGTGTACTTACATCAACGGATCTCCTCAGAACACATTCGTCCCTGGAGTCGTTCAATTGGCAGAAAGAGAAAATGTGTTCATTGGTGGGGATGATTTCAAATCCGGTCAAACCAAAATGAAGTCTGTGTTGGTCGACTTTTTAGTGACAGCTGGTATTAAACCAACCTCTATTGTATCCTACAACCATCTTGGTAACAATGATGGGATGAATTTGTCAGCACCCCAGCAGTTCCGATCCAAGGAGATTTCAAAATCGAATGTGGTGGATGATATGGTCGCCTCAAACAGACTTTTATATGGACAAGATGAGCATCCTGATCATTGTGTGGTGATCAAATATGTCCCATATGTGAAGGATTCAAAGAGAGCATTGGATGAGTATACAAGCGAGATCTTTATGGGTGGGACGAACACAATCTCTATGCATAACACATGTGAGGATTCTCTTTTGGCTTCACCCATCATCTATGATCTGGTGATCTTAGCTGAATTGTGTGAGAGGATCACAATTAGAAGAATCAACACTAACACATCATCATCTTCTTCTTCCATGGAGGAGGAGGAGGAGGTGAAGGAAGGTGAAAGATTCGATGCTGTTTTATCTATCTTGTCTTACCTCCTGAAAGCTCCAATGGTCCCAACAGGAACTCCAGTTATCAACGCCCTCTTCGCTCAAAGGCAATGCATCGTCAACATCTTCAGAGCTTGCATTGGTCTCTCAGCTGAAAATCACATGCTACTTGAGCATAAACTCCCTTCCTTGATTAAAGGGAGGAATGACAAGGAGAGGGCTGGACATGTAGTGGAGGATTCGAATGGGGTCATTGATATCATCAAAAAGAGAGCCAGACTTGGTTAAGAAGAAGAGGCAAGAAGGACCAAAAGTAATATTTAAAGGGATGATGGGGGAGGATTACACACTAAAAATGAGTATAGATTCCCCAAATAAAAAGAATGGAGAGAGAGAGAGAGTAAACAACAACTTCATTCTTCAATAAAAAAATCTAAAAATCTGACAAACAAACACACCAACCATCTCTTGATTAAAAAGGTTCTTCCTTATATTAAAATTTATTTTTGACCATCTCCTCTTCTTGATCTATCTATATATTCCATAGATTTTGAGTATTTGATTATTTTTTGGCCTTTTTTAGTTGAGGGGATTGGAGATGGAAGAGTCATTCCCAATTTCACAAATCATCTCAATAAATGGTGAAGTTTCGCAGGAATTTCAGGTCGATGGGGATATATCCAATCCAGAATATGATATAAACACAATTGAAGATGAATCTACACACTCGTTTGATTATACAGGGAGACATGATTCAGGCAATCTGCCCGATTTAAAAAATTCCAATCCATATCACAAAATCTTAAACTCCATCCAGGAGGCTAAAAAAGAAAGTAATCGAGTTATGACATCAATGATGAAACGAGAAATGGAGGTAAGTGGAGATGTGGAGGGTGCAGTAAGCAAGAAAGCTCGTGAGGAGGGGTAGAGAAGGGTTTGAATGATCAAAAATTATGATGAAAAACTGGTTGATCCACTTTGAACGAATTTTTAAACATGTAAGATGAATGTACAAAGGATCTTTAATCTATTTCTTTCATATAATGATCTATAAGCTTTATTTTATCAAACAATCTTTCTCTCTAATGGACGTCTTTAGGTCCTTTTATCCTTGAAGGTCTTGCTCCAATCCTCCGTTTTCTTGATCTTCTCGTTTTTGTAGCTGCTGTTGAAAATATTCCATCCCTATATTATGATCATGACCCGGAAAAACAATAGAATATGTTGATAGAAAACCAAATTCGATGATATCTTCTGGTTGGGCTCTTAAAAGCTCTCGAGTAAAATCCCTCAAAACTTCAGGGAACTCAGTAGGAACCTCAAATTCCTATTCATATATTATTAAGTTAATTTAATTAAGATACTCACTCTGCTATATTTAGAAGTCATATTAAAAAAATTATTAGAGTTCGTTTCTAGAAAAATAGGAAGCGAAATAGAATTTTCAGTTTTTCGAATGTCAGTTCAAACGAAGAAAAAATAAGTAAAATGACTAAATTCTTTTACTTTCCTAAAATAAATCTTAAGATCATAAATTGTTCTTTCCATTACTTATTTTAATAATAAATGAAACTGATATTTAGATATCAAAAAACGGCTTTGATTTGAAAACTTGAAATTCAATTTTTGACTTCTTCTTTTGATTTAGCAGATCACAAAGAACAATGAACTTTGATGGACTTTTATCATTATCAAAGAAGGCCCAAAATGATGTTACTTCATTGAATGAGATTGAGAGGGATGCAAACTTGTTATTGCGATATTTGGAAAAGAACTCCGGAGGAGAGGAAGAAGAAAGTTCAAATCAACCAAATTCTCCATCTCCATCAAACAACAAGAAGACAAACAAATCACAATCCTCTTCAAACATGTCTGATATCATGTTAATGAAGAAAAAGGCAAGGAGGAAAGCATCTCGTAAGTTGAGGAAGAAACAATTTGAGGAGGAGGAGGAGCTACTAGTTCCTAGCCCGGCCCAATTACTAAAAACAAGAATGGTAATAATTACTGTGTACAAATGTGAATATACAGTGTCCTTTTACTTAAATTTACCTTTAATTTCTTTAAATATATAATATTACCCGATTTTAGGGCATTTATTTTTAATTTGTGAAAAATTGACAAAATTTGGATGTTAAACTTTCGTTCATAGCTCACTTTAAGAGCATTGAAATTATATTTTATAAGTTTTATTACTTGTATAAACATGTATATTATATAAAAATAATGTTAATATGATATTGATACTCATTATTGTCATG
>Ga0209992_10002920_pt1 | contig 14987 bp, 16 predicted proteins | sample 2SBtaG_2_FD_182564 | JGI IMG/M metagenome (GOLD analysis project Ga0209992, IMG submission 182564) | Deep subsurface microbial communities from Kolumbo volcano to uncover new lineages of life (NeLLi) - 2SBTROV12_ACTIVE470 metaG (SPAdes)... | ecosystem: Environmental > Aquatic > Marine >... | reverse complement strand
TTAAACCCTTTTCTTGGATCTTTATCAAAACCACCATTAATGCTTTTCCATTGATATTTTGTCATTTTTAAAATCTCCAAATTGTTAAAACGGCAGGGCAATGCCCCGTAACCAAACAAACTTTTCTTTAAGTATAACAGTTATTCGTGACCTTGTATCAGAAAAGAACTGTTTAAAAACAATAGGTTATAAAGTTTTTTACTAAAAATAGGGAAAAAAACATAAAAACACATTCCATTTATATTAAATCGTTTAAAAACAATAGGTTAATATTATAGGGATTGTCTCAACTATGCTGAGATTGCTGATTATAGTTCGTCATTTAGCTATGGTTTATATCCTCATTACTCAGTAATGGGCTGAGACTAATGAGTATATTAAAGGCTATATTGTTCGGTAATTCTGGAGAATTGCTGAGGTATGTTTATTTATTCTCTTTCCCTTGAAGAGATTTATTGAACGTATCTTCAAAAGAAATATAATTAATTCGGACATACTCAAAAACTTGGGGCATTGTTTCGACATGTCTCAAACATTTCCAAAACTAATCAAGGTATCTCTTAAAAAAATATTGTAGTATCAGACAATTAAAAACACGACCCTACAAAAAAAATTTATGGGGGGTCTAAACGGACCAATATATTAGGAAGTCATGGAAAATCTTGAAAATCTATGGGGCAATGTCGGCTACTTAAGTACGTCACTATAACTTATTATTATTATTTTAATTAAATACTTGACAACATAGTAATTATAGTGTATAATAGTACTATGATAAATATACAAGACAACTCTATAGAGTCTTTTATAAACCTTAAAGGACTTCTTTCACAAAAAGTTAATCGAGAATCTAAAACAGACTTCCTTACATTTGTCCGTCTAATGGCTCCTTCTCTTGTGTCTGGCTTTCAGATGGGTAATCACATAAAATTAATATCAAATAAGCTAAAACAGTTAGAAGAAGGAGAGATAAAAAGATTAATGGTCTTTCTTCCTCCACGTTCCAGCAAGTCTGTTATCTGTTCTAAGCTATTTCCTGCATGGTATATAGGTCGTAACCCTGAACATGAGATACTTACTGTCTCTCACAGTGATCAACTGTCTTCTGACTTCGGCAGATCTGTACGAGATGTGGTAAATACAGAGGAATTTAGTAAAATCTTTACTGGAGTACAGCTAAGAAGTGACGTAAGAGCAGCAGGAAAGTGGAAAACAAACCAAGGTGGTACATACTATGCTGCTGGTGTACGTTCTCAGATAGCAGGTCGGGGTGCTCACATAGCTATATTAGATGATGTGATGTCTGAAGAGGACTCCTATTCCGAAACAGGACGTAAATACATAAAGGAGTGGTATCCTGCTGGTCTAAGAACTCGTATTATGCCTAATGGTTCCATAGTTATTATAAATACAAGGTATCATTATGATGATCTCTGTGGATGGTTACTAAAACAGCAGGAAGATATGTCTGATTATGAGATAATTCCTTGGGAGGTAGTTAAAATTCCTGCATGGCTAGACGAAGAAGCAGCAGAATTGCTGGATTTACCTGTAGGTGGTAGCTATTTTCCAGAATGGAAGCCAGATGAGGTACTAAAAGTAGATGAAAACGAAATAAAAGCCAGTAATGGTAGCAAATACTGGAACTCTCTCTACATGCAAGACCCTACTCCTGAAGAAGGTGGGCTAATTAAAAAGAAATGGCTACAATCATGGGAAGATCCTGAACCTCCTAGCTGTGATTTCATGATACAAACATATGATACGGCATTCTCAACACGAACAACGGCTGATTACAGTGTGATACAGACATGGGGTATATTCCACATGTATGATCATGATGATAAGGGATATGAGAACTATGTTCCACAGCTAATACTACTAGGAAACATCAAAGGAAGGTTTGAGTATCCCGAACTAAGGAAACTTGCACAGAAACTATATAATGAACACAGACCAGATGTCTGCATGATTGAGAAGAAAGCTAGTGGACAGTCCTTGATACAGGACATGCGAAGGGCCGGGCTACCAGTTATGGAGTATACACCAGATAGAGATAAAGTATCCAGAGTTTATGCAGCATCACCCATCATGGAAGCTGGCAGACTATGGCTACCCATGAACAAGAAGTGGTCTGAAGACCTTATAGAGGAGCTTATACGGTTTCCCAATGCTGCTCATGATGATCAGGTAGATGCTCTAACAATGGCAGTACACTATATGAAGGAGTCTTGGCATCTAACACACCCTGATGATCCAGAGTGGGAGGACGAGCCTAGATCTGAAAAGGCTACTTATTGGACGTTCTGATTTGACAAATAGTTAATTTTATGTTATAATAGATGCAGGGGTAAAAGAGGAATACTATGGCATTAACATCATTACTTAAGATAGCTGCTAGAGAAGCCTTGAAAAAAGGTGGCTCTAAAGCCTTGTCTAAAGCTCTGCCTAGGAATATAGAAGTACCTAAGAAGACAGAAGGATTAAAATCTTTAGATGAGCCTGTAGATATAAGTAAAAAATTAAAAACAGGAGATAAAGAAAAAGTTATAGATGAGATAGGTGAAGCAGAAGAAATTTCAAAAGCTAGTATTAAAGAAATATCCCCTAAAAAAACAACAAAGGCTTACAAACTATTTAGACGAAATCCTGAAACAGGAGAATTATTTCCATTGTTTGTCAAAATGGGAGATAATAATCCAATACCAATGAATAAATGGATACAAGCAGAAGAAGGATTACGTTCTTCAACTGGAAAAGTAAAATCTTCATTAGGAAATTTAGCATATAGACCCGGATTTCATGCAGGAGATATTCCTATAGCTAAACATATTGGAGATAAATGGAATTTAAAAACTTTAACAAAAGATAAAACAATAAAGAAACCTAATATTCGTCCAGAAAATCAAATATGGGCTGAAGTTGAATTTGCAAATGATGTTGATTGGCAAACAGAAGCTATAAAAAGAGCTATTCCTTTAAAAAGTGGAAAGGGTATTCAAGCTAAAACAGCCCATATAACAGATCAAGTTCCTACAGGAGGAAATTATAGATATAAAACTAATCCTAATATGGAAGGTGAATGGATCATTGGTGGAGAAATGAAAGTAAATAGAGTTTTATCTGATAAAGAAGTTAAAGCTATAAATAAAAAAGCAGGAACATCTGATCTACCACGTTTAAGTGAAGTAGTATCTAAAAGAAAAGGTGGATTAATATCTCTCAACGAAGGTGGAGGTATAGATGATTATGGTATAAGTGCTGATGATATGCAAGAAGCATATGCTGAAGCTGGAGTTGATATATTTGGCCCTGATTTAACTGAAGAAGATTTTAATTATACAGATGCTGACATTCTTGCAGGTCAACGTGCCAAAGATTCTACAAGACCTGATGATACAGTACCGGGAGATCTGGGTCCAGAAGAAGCACAAATTCTATCAAGAGATCGTTCTTTCTTTACTAAAAGCCCACAGGAAGTTTTAGCTATGACTTCTATGACTCCACAACAAATAAGAGATAAACAAGGTGGTGACTTTGGTGAGTCAACTCCTATGCTTACTTTTGATACTATTGTTTATGAAGGTCTTCCAACAGACGAAGGACCAGATTGGACTGAAGAAGGTGGCATTAGAACAGACTATTATAATAGACGAATGAAATCTAAAGAAAAAAATCTTATGGATACATTAAAATACCTAGGTAAAAGAGAACAACAACAACTTGATACTCTATATAAAGGGTGGAGAAATTTAGATCCTAAAGATTATCCTCCAGAAGTTATAGACTATATTAATCAACTTAAACAAGATCGTCCAGATCGTTTTGATCCTACTAGTGATTTTGCTTATACTAAAGAAGGACAAGCTAGAGCTAAAAATAGATTAGATAATATTCAAGATAACAGAGTTAAGGCTATGGAGTTGTTATCAGATTCAACAACAACTAAAGGTAGTATATATAGAAAAGGAGGAGGAAAGATTATGGCAGGTGGTTTATCAGGCATGAATAGAGAAATGATGATAGGAGGCCAGCCATACAGACTTTCCTATATAGACCCAAGACAAGCTAAAGTAGGTGGCCCTGTTATTAGAAGAGTTTCTGGTGGAGATATAATGGGTGATGATTTTATTGGTGGTTATACAGATGAGATGGCTGGTGTAGATACAGGTACTACTAATTTAACTGAAGAAGATTTTGATTATACAGATGCTGACATTTTAGGAGGAACTTCTGTTAGAGATAATCAAGTTGGTTTAGTAACAGGAGATACTTTTACACCTGTAACAGGAGGATTTGGTGAAGGTGAAGATCCCGGCAGCATGGGAGAAAGAGCATTTGATCCAACACCCGGATACTTTAGACAATTAGATTTTTTGGAAAAAAAAGCACAGGGTACACCTATAGGAGATTTTTTTAATATTCCTAAAACAGGAGATAGAATTAGAGTTTCTGAAAAAGATGATATAGCTCGGTACGGAAAAGAGGGATATAACTTAAGTAAAGATATGGCTAATTTACAGAATAGGTATGCACTTAATTTAGCTGAATTTAATAAAGAAATACAAAATAAAGAAGCAGAAGAAATAGAAAAACAAGGTTTTGTTTCTTCTAAAAGAGAAGGTGAAATTAAAAAAGATAGTGCTGTAGAGGCTGCTAAAAAAACTTTTGATAACTTTAGAGAATTTAAAGGTATAGATTATCCTGCATATATGCCCGGTGGCACTGCTGTAGCACTAGGAAACTTTATAGCTAAAATGGCAGGAGTTATAGGTACAGCAGAAGTAAGGGGTATTCCTGTTCATGTTAAAGAAGATGGAAATATTTCTATTATATCTCCTGAAAATGAACCGGGGTTTGATCAAAGCAAAATGGATTTAGGAAATGAACCTGCTCCTTCTCGTAGACGTTTACCAGTTAGTACAGCAGCAGCTACAAGTCAAGATGAAGCTGAAACTCCAAAGACAGGAATGGCAGGACTTCTGGCTAGACGTTCAGCACCTGCAAGTAGATCAGAAAGCAATGTATTTTTAAGTAGACTTCTTGATAATATTTATGGTACAGACAGAAGCAAAATGTTAGGATAAGACATGGCAACAGAGAGAAACCCATTTGAGCAAATACCACAGGAAGTATCTAATGTAGTTCCTATGGCTCCAGCCGAAGAAACAGATATTGATGCTACATTTCAAGTAGAAGATGATGGTGGAGTTACGGTAGATTTTTCTCCTGAAGATGTTATAATGAAACCTTCAGAGAGTATTGCCGAATGGTATGGTGATCTATCAGAAACTTTAGAAGAAGAAGCTTTATTCTCTATAGCTATAGATGTAATAGAAAACTATCAAGCAGATAAAGACTCAAGAGGTGAATGGGAGTCTATGTTTGAAAGAGGCTTTGAATTACTAGGACTTAAACTTGAGCCGGGATCAGAACCTTTTGAAGGAGCATGTACAGCCGTACATCCACTTCTTATTGAGTCTGCCGTAAAGTTTCAGTCCAAAGCTTCAGGAGAACTATTTCCTAGTTCTGGTCCTGTAAAGGCTAACATACTTGGTAAGTCAACTCCAGAGAAAGAGATGCAAGCCAATAGAGTACAGAACTTTATGAACTATCAGGTAACTGAGCAGATGCCAGAATACTTTGATGAGTTTGAAAGAATGTTATTTCAGCTTCCTCTAATAGGATCAGCATTTAAAAAAGTATACTATGATTCTACATTACAACGTCCAGTATCAGAGTTTATACCTATAGATCAATTCTATGTGTCTTACTTTGCTACGGATCTAAGGAATGCAGATCGTTATACACATGTTATCTATCGTAGTCCTATAGAATTAGAAAGAGATGTACGTGCAGGTGTATATAAAGATGTTGATCTTCCAGATCCAAACAATACAAATATAACATCCTTTACAGAAAAGATGGATACAATTATAGGTATATCTCCTAGCTCTGATAAAGATCCACAGTACATTTTACTGGAACAACATTGTTATCTTGATATAGAAGGTAAAGATCAATCTCTACCTTATATCGTAACTGTAGAAGAACAAAGCAGACAGGTACTAAGTATTCGTAGAAACTATGAACAGAGTGATCCTAATATGGAAAAACGTAGTCACTTTGTTCACTACAGATTTGTACCCGGCTTTGGTTTCTACGGACTAGGACTTATACACTTCCTTGGTAATCTCACTATGAGTGCAACTGCTGCAATGAGATCCCTTATAGATGCAGGACAGTTTGCTAATTTACCGGGAGGTTTTAAAGCCAAGGGACTTAGGATGGTTGGAGATAACGAACCTATATCCCCCGGTGAGTTCAAGGAGGTTGAAGCAACTGGAATAGATTTATCTAAGGCTATTATTCCTCTCCCCTATAAAGAGCCTTCCTCAACTCTATTCTCAATGCTTTCATTTGTAGCTTCTGCTGGTCAGAAGTTTGCAGACAGCACAGAGCAAATAGTCTCTGATGCTGCCTCCTATGGACCTGTTGGAACTACTATGGCTTTACTAGAAGCTAGTAGCAAGTTCTTTACAGCTATACATAAACGACTACACAAGTCTCAAAAGGATGAGTTTAGAATCCTAGCTAAGATAGATTATGATTATCTACCAAATGAATATCCATATGATGTTCCATTTGAAGATCGTAGTATATTCAAGAGTGACTTTGATGGTAAGGTAGATATTATTCCTGTATCAGATCCTAACATACCAAGTAATGCCCACCGTATGATGATGGCTAACATGGCTTTGCAAATGGCACAGCAGTCACCACCCGGTATGTTTAACATGGAAGCACTTAATAGAACAATTCTTAGTGCTGCCAATATGCCTAATCTGGAACAGATACTTCCTCCAAAGATAGAACCTAAACCTATGGACCCTGTATCTGATATTATGGCTGCTACTAAGGGAATACCAATAGCAGCATTTCCGGGGCAAAATCATGATGCTCATATACAAACCAAGATGGCATACCTACAAGATCCTATGAATGGTGCTAATCCTATTATGCAAAGAGTAAAACCAATACTTGAAGCTAATATACAAGAGCATTCTGTAATGAAGTATCAAGAACAAATGAATGGTATGGCACAACAAGCATTAGAGCAGATACCTCCCGAACAGCAACAAAATCCTGCTGTAGTTGAAATGGCTATGGCTCAAGCAGCACAACAGGTAATGAATGCTAATCAAGCTATGGGTATGGCACAATCTCCAGAGCAACAACTTGTATCTCTTGAACAAGCCAAGGTAGAACTAGAGAAACAAAAACTACAATCCGATACTATGGTTCAAGCTGCTGAGATGGAATTAAAGAATAAAAAACTTGAGCTTGAAGAAAATGAACAAATTATAGATATGCTTAAAGATGGTGCTACTGATAAGTTTAAGAAAGAAAAAGCAGAAAAAGATAGGCAGAGTAAAGAAAAAATAAAAACAATTGATGTACTATCTAAAGTAGGAATTGAAGAATTAAAAATAGAGTCTCAAGAAGATCGTGAAGGTCTTGATGCTCTGGTTAAAATGGCAATAGAAAAATCTAAAGAGGAGACTAAAAATGGAAATGAAGAAGGGTAAAGGTTATCCCTCTCATGTTAAAGACAGTGCTAAATCTTTTGGTGATGCCTATTCACAAGATGTGACAGGTGGTCGTAACATAAGATCTGTTCTTAATGAGTGGGACAAGGATTCTTGGGAAGCACCAAAGCCTAAGAAAGGATCTTAATTCCAGATGGATATCTGGGATGAAGTTGTACAAGAACTTAATAATGAAATTCAAAAGTTAAGAATACATTTAGGTAATGGTACGGCTGAAGATTATTCTCACTACAGACAAGTTGTAGGATCAATACAAAGTCTTGAGTGGGCTAGAACAAACATAAACGATATTATAAAAAAACGAACATATGGAGAAAATGAAGACTGATGCAACAAGTACAAATGGGAAAGTCCGTTAAAAATGATCTATGGATTACAGATCCAGAGGAAGTAGCAGATCCAGAAGTATTGCCTAAGATACCGGGATTTCATGTCTTGATACGTCCAGTATCTGTTAAAAGTCAAACTAAAGGTGGTATTCTTCTACCAGATTCAACCAAGGAAGATATGTCGTATCTTACAACGGTAGGTAAAGTAATAGTTCTTGGTGATCTAGCTTATATGGATAAAGATAAGTTTCCTTCTGGAGCATGGTGTAATGTAGGAGATTATGTATGTTACGGTAAACATACAGGAACTAAACTACTTTATAAAGGAGTAAGATTTATTTTACTCTTTGATGATCAAATTACTATGGTAGTAGAAGATCCAAAAGATCTTGATCCAACATTTAATTTAACTAAAGGATCAGCTTAATTTGACAAATAGTTAATTATGTGGTATAATATATATACGTTAAATCGTTGACTCGTACACAACGGAGGTAAAAATGAGTGATAATGATAATTGGGATAAAATAGAAGTCCCGAATGAGGAGCAGAAAAAAGTTGAATTTGAGGTAGAAGGTGAGGAGGTAGAAGCTAAAGCAGAACCAGAATCAAAACCAGAGCCTCAGAAGAAAGAAGAAGAGAAAGAACCAGAACTTGAAGGTATAGAAACCAAGGGTGCTGAAAAAAGAATAAGACAACTAATAAGACAAAGAAAAGAAAGAGATGAACAGATAGCTGCTCTCATCCAAAAAAATGAGGAACTAGGTAGTACCCTCAGAACTAAGAACCAAGAAGTAACTCAGGTAAATAAGTTAAGCCTTGATGCTTCTGAAAAACAATTGACTGATAAACTTGAGCTTGCCAGATCTGTCTATATGGAAGCCTTTGAAGAAGGAGATAAAGAAAGAGTTCTTAAAGCACAAGAGATGTTGAATGAAGCACAGAATGATTTAAAACAAGTATCAACAGCAAAGATAAGATATGAGAATCAACCTGAACCTGCTCCAGTTCAACAGCAGCCACAATATCAACCACAGGCTCAACCTCAAAATGATCCGATGGCTGAAGAGTGGGCTGCTAAAAACTCTTGGTTTGGACAGGACAATGTTAAAACTGCTGCTGCATTAGCAATAGATGCAGAACTCAAAGGAGAAGGATATGATCCAAGTGATGAAGAATTTTATCAAGAAATTGATAACAGGATTAAAAAAGCTTTCTCTCCTGATGTGGGAGAAACTGAAGAACGTGTGCAGGAAAGTCCGTCAACACCTGCTCAAGTAGTATCGGGGTCGTCACGTTTGTCTCCGTCCAGTTCTAACAAGGTCAAACTATCTAAAGAAGATGTTAGACTAGCTCAGAAATGGAATATACCACTTGAACAATATGCTGCCGAAAAGCTGAAGGTCGATGATGCTGAAGGTAGCTATACTAATATAACTTAAACGTGGGAGAAGATTAATGACACGAAATCAAATACGTAGTAACGAAACTAGGGAAACTGAAACAAGAGAAGAAGAATGGACCTTTGAGGAGCCGGATGCCCTCCAAATACCAGAATCGGTACAAGCAAGATTCGATAGTGAGAAAATGTCTCTCCGTTGGATTCGTATATCTGTAAGAGGTCAAGATGACATCACGAATGTAGGCAAAAGACTACAAGAGGGATGGGTCTTCGTAACTCCTGATGAAGTTCCCGAAATGGGTGTTACATCCTTCGTAAGGGAAGATGGTCGATACCAAGGAACGGTCTGTCGTGGGGATCTAGCTTTGGCTAAAATGCCAAGTGGTAAGGTAAAGGCCAGACAGAAATTCTATGAGAATAAGGCTAATGATATGATGGATGCAGTAAATGCACAACTGATGAAAAGCTCTGACTCTCGTATGCCAATTTCTAATACAAGTAAATCGGTAACAACTAAAGGTCGGCAACCCTCTTTTCAAGACTAGCCTACCTTTAATAACAATAGGAGTGTAATATGTCTACTACTAAAGCATTTCGTGGCTTTACTCCTGCTCGTAAAATTGGTGGTGGTTACAACAATGAAGCTGTAACCGATATCATTGCTTGGTCATCTACTGGCCTAGCTGGTACACCAACTAATAGTATTTTTACTGGTGATCCAGTAGTACTTCCCGGTGCAAACTTTGCAACAATATCTCCGTATATTGCTGCTACGTTGAAACCTTCTGGAGTATTTATGGGTTGTCAATATGTTGAAAATGGTGAGCAGAAATTCTCCCGGTATTGGCCCGGTGGAACTAGTGCTACGGATATTAAATTTTTCGTAATCAGTGATCCTGATCAAACTTATTATATTCAGGCTTCACTAACTTTATCGGCTGCTGAGATGTTGATCGTTAAAAACTACAATGTTACGGTTAGCTCAACAGCATCTTCTGGAAGTACTGTAACAGGTCAGTCCAGCTACTATCTTGATGGTGCATCAGGAACTGAAGCTGTTGCTGCTGTTCGTGGTATTGCTAGGGCTGCTTTCCCTGACGAAGGTGATGGGGATGCATATCCAATCGTAGAAGTTTATCTTAATACTCACCGTGACCGTTATGTAACGGCTACGGCATCAACAGCTTAATAGGAGGAATTAATCATGGCTATTAATAGAGCTAGTATTAGTAAAGAACTCCTGCCGGGCTTAAATGCTGTATTCGGTATGGAGTATGGAGAAGTGGACAACGAACATGATGTCCTCTTCGATGTAGAAAACTCAGATCGTGCATTTGAAGAAGAAGTACTATTCACAGGTTTCGGCTCTGCCCCAACCAAAGGTGAAGGTGCTGCTGTTTCGTATGACGATGCTCAAGAAAGCTACACAGCACGTTATACTGCTGAAACTGTAGCTTTGGCTTTTGCAATTACTGAAGAAGCAATGGAGGATAATCTTTATGATACCTTTGCTAAACTTCGTGCAAGAGGTCTTGCTAGAGCAATGGCAAATACAAAACAGGTTAAGGCTGCAAATCTATTCAACAATGGCTTCTCTGATACTATTGGTGATGGTGCTGCTTTCTTCTCTGCTGCACACCCAACAATTTCTGATGGAAACCAGAGCAACCTAATGGCTGCTGCTGATCTTTCAGAATCAACTCTTGAAACTGCATTAACCAATGTACAGAAGATCAAAGATGATCGTGGTATTCTAATTGGTGCAAGTGCTGTTTCATTGCATATCCCTGTTGACTCATGGGCTATTGCAGATCGTATTTTATCTAGCCCCGGCAACACTCAAACAAGTGCTGCTGCTGCTAACCCAAATACGAATGCAATCAATGCTACTCGTCATATGGGAATGTTACCTGAAGGATATCATATCAATAGAAGGTTTACAGATACTACATCTTATTTTATTAAGACTGACGTACCAAACGGAGCTAAAATGTTTGTACGTTCACCTCTTCAAACTAAGATGGAACCTGACTTTGATACTGGTAATCTCCGATTTAAGGCAAGGGAACGATATAGTTTCGGTGTCTCCGATTGGAGAGGTTACTTCGGTAGTGCAGGAACTTAGGACTAAATGTGGGGGAGTAGCTTTGGCTACTTCCCTACTACTATAAGGAGAGATCATGAGTACAAATATTAAAGCAGCAATAGCAACTGGTGATGCTGTTCTTACGTTTGTAGAAAATGATGCAACTGTTGGAGATAACGGAACAGCCGATGGTAATAATCCATCTGTAACTCGTATATTAGCTGTTCATGCTTTAGCAACTGCTGCTGGATCATATTCTATAAAAGGACAAAGACAGATTACTAATAAAACAGCAGAAGGTACAGCTATTAAGTTTCAGGTAGCAGCTAACGAAGCAACAGATATTTATATGGGAGAACTTGGTGTTCCTGTCTATGGTGTTGTTAGTGTATCTGGTCCTACAGATGGTTGTGTTCTTACAGCTTTTGTAGGTTAGTATGCCTAATTTTTCTTACTTAAAGACAGACTTAATTAATACGACTGAAAACGACTCTACAGAATTTGCAACACAAGTTTCTTCTTTTGTAAAGAAAACCGAATTTCGTATGATTAAAGATCTAGATGACTTTGGTTTAGATGAATATACAAATATATCTGTATCATCTGGCAATGCTGGAACTGTATCTTTAAATGATAGAGTTCGTATTGTTCGTAATGTAAACTATAAAGTAAGTACAGGAACAACTATAACTAATTTACTTCCCAGAACAATGGAATATGCAAACGACTATTGGCCTGTTAGTGCATCAACAGATACACCAAGATATTATGCAAGAAAAAATAATTCAAGTATTAAGATTGTACCTACACCAGTATCAGTATTGACTGTAGAGATACAATCTCAATCTCAGCCACTACCTCTAGCTTCTGCTACAGGTACAAGTGTTACCACTCAAAACTATTTCAGTGACTACTGTTATGAAGCTCTTTTTGCAGGATGCATGGTAGAAGCTACTATGTATATGAAAGATTGGAATACACTTAATGTATGGCAAAATGAATATCAAAATTCAATTATCAAATTAAATAATCAGGCTAGAAGGACAAGACAGGATGATATGGCTGTAGCTGGCTCACCTGCTGGTGGTCCTGATACCATAGCACAAGGAGCATCATAAAATGGCAGGTAAAAAAAGTGGAACACGTAAAAAAACAGGTATGAGTGAATTTCAAAAAATGGTTAAAGCTTTAAAACTATCAAAAGATGAAATTGCAGATATGCTTGGTCATACTAGATTAAATCCAGAAACAGGAATGAGAGAACATCGTAAAGGTGGTGGTAAAGTTGTAAAAGCTAAATTTGGTACTACTGGACTTTTAGCTAAAGCTGCTAAAGAAAAAAAATCATATAAAGCAATGGCAGATAAACTTAAAGCTAGAAAATCTAAACCTAAAAAAACTACACGTTCAGAAGCAAAACTTGTAGAAGGTGCTGGTGATATGTCTGATCCTACTAATAGGGCTGGTAGAATGAGAACTGGTAAACAACAAAGAAGAGGTGGAGCTACTTCACAATCTAAAGATGCTATGAGTGATACAGAAAAAGATAGATTAGCTAGGGGTAAAGCAGGAAGAGGATCTTATAAAAGATCACAAAAACTTAAAAAAGGATCATTAGCACAATTATCAGATGAATATGATAAATTACTAAAAGGTAGGCAAAGAGCAGAAAGACTTAAAGGTTCTGAAAGTAAGTTTTATAAAGTATTTAAAGCTAGAAAAATGAAAGGTTTAAAAACTGGTGGCCCAGTTGTAAAAGCTAAATTTGGTACTAGTGGACTTTTAGCTGGTATGGCTGGTATGGGTAGTGGTGCTAAAGCAATGGCAAAAAAACCTAAAAGAAAAATAATAAAAAAGAAATCTAAAAAGAAACCTACTACTCCTACTTATAAAAGAAAAAAAGATCCAACTCAAATGAGTCCTTCTGAATATAATATAATGATGAGAAAAAGAAAAATAGAAAAAGATCAGGATTTAAGAGGTGCAGATGATCCAAGAAATTATCCCGGAAAACCATTTTCTAATGTTAAAGAACAAGCAGATAAAAAAAGAAATCTAAAAAGAAAAGGTGGTGGTTTAGTAGGTGGTCAAAAAAAATTAGATGTAAATAAAGATGGTAAAATTACTGGTTCAGATTTTGAAATGTTAAAAATGAATAAAAAGAAATATGGTGGCAAGATTTCCTATCGTATGAAAGGTGGTCAGGTTGTAGATGCAGGATATGATTAATGGTTAATCGTTCCAGTATTCGGCAACAGATTATGAAGCCGGGTAAAAAGAAAATAAAAAAAGTAATGGGTGAATTTAAGAGAGGTACTCTTAAAAAAGGTAAATCAAAAAAGAAAGTAACAAATAGAAAACAAGCTATAGCTATAGCATTAAGTGAAGCTAGAAGAAAAAAGAGGAGAAGTTAAAATGGGTTTAGGTCCACATACAAGATTAGAACGTCCAGCTAAATTGGATGAGATAGTAGGTAAGCCTACTGGACAAGGATTTGGTGCTGCACGTAAAGGACCATCCGTTGTAGGTAAACCTCAAGATGTCATAGTTGATGAAGATTATCAGCAAGGTAAAGCTTTTAAAGTTTCAATAGGAGGTTAATTATGAAAAAAACTATATTTGAGTTATTAACACCTGCTGTTGAAAAAGCTGTATTAGCAAAAGGAAAAGTATCTAGAAGTAATAAAGCTTTACTGACAAGACAAGCTAATAAAGCTGATATGCCTGTATCAGAATTTAAACAAAAAGCTAAACAAATTATAAAAAATAAAAAAGATGGAAAAGATATTAAACCATCAAAAAGTAAAAAGAAATATCCTTCTTTAGAAAGTTTAGGTAAACCTAAAGCTAAGAAAACTCCTACTAAAAAAGATAAAGGTAGTCAAGCAGGTTTAACTAAAGAACAAAAAGCAGAAAAAGCTAAACTTATAAAACAATCTAAAGCAGCAAATAAAAGAGCTAAAGCAGAACAAGAAGGTATATCAAAAGTTATACTACCTACAAGAGAACAAACTGTAAGAAAACTTGAAGGAAGCACAGGATTGAAACGTCCACAAATTGTAGAGTCTCCTTCTGGTAGATTAAAATCTAAACAAATAATAGATACTACAGATTTTACAAAAGCTGAAAAATTTAAACAAAAACTTCAACCTCATGCAGATCCAGCAAGTGTAATACAACGAGAAATGAGAGGTTCAGGTCAAACTATGTCAGCAAAAGAAGCTGAAGCTTTAGGATTAACTATTAAAAAATATGGTGGTATGGTTAAAAAGAATATGGGTGGGGCTGTTCGTGGTGTAGGTAAAGCTATAAAAGGTTTTGGTAATGCTACATATTCTAAGAAAATGTATTAATGGAAATAATAGATATATATAGTGATAAAGTAAAAGAAGTTGTATCTAAGAAAGAGTTTATAAAAAGATATAATAAATCTGTAGACGATAAAAAAGATAATTGTAGTCTAGTAGATACAACACAGATACAACCTCAAAGAAATAATTATAAAACATTTACTACTTATTGGAAAGATACTTCGGAATACTTAAAAGAAAAATATAGAT
>Ga0209992_10002917_pt1 | contig 15005 bp, 11 predicted proteins | sample 2SBtaG_2_FD_182564 | JGI IMG/M metagenome (GOLD analysis project Ga0209992, IMG submission 182564) | Deep subsurface microbial communities from Kolumbo volcano to uncover new lineages of life (NeLLi) - 2SBTROV12_ACTIVE470 metaG (SPAdes)... | ecosystem: Environmental > Aquatic > Marine >... | reverse complement strand
TTGCCTTGATGACATTGAGTTGTATTTTGGCAAAGTTCGAACTTCCCTTACTGCGTTGTTACATTGTCGAAAATCGTTCAGTCCAGTTCGAAGACCCCGCTCCCGGCACTTTGTTTATACATTGATTATAGTCGTGCTGAGAGCTTGCCCCGGTGCGAGACAACTGATTGATTACCGCACCGGCTTTGCCGCAATGAAATTCTGATGTATTTTGGCAAAGTTCGAACTTCCCTCACTGCGTTGTTACATTGTCGAAAATCGTTCAGTCCAGTTCGAAGACCCCGCTCCCGGCACTTTGTTTATACATTGATTTTAGTCGTGCTGAGAACTTGCCCCGGTGCGAGATACCTAATTATCCTAGCACCGGCTTTGCCTTGATGACATTGAGTTGTATTTTGGCAAAGTTCGAACTTCCTTCACTATGATTTCTCACTGTTGCAGTTCGATCAGTCCAGTTCGAAGACCCCGCTCCCGGCACTTTGTTTATACATTGATTATAGTCGTGCTGAGAGCTTGCCCCGGTGCGAGACAACTGATTGATTACCGCACCGGCTTTGCCGCAATGAAATTCTGATGTATTTTGGCAAAGTTCGAACTTCCCTCACTGCGTTGTTACATTGTCGAAAATCGTTCAGTCCAGTTCGAAGACCCCGCTCCCGGCACTTCGTTTGCACACTGATTATAGTCGTGCTGAGAACTTGCTAAGACATCAAAAATAAAGCATAAATTGATTTCTAATCTAAAATCTGAAAAACACATCCGGTAATCTCCTCACGCTTCCAAAGTTGAACACTATCCTCAGGATTGAAGGGTTGAATTGATGGGCTAAGTCGTGCCCGCGAGGTTAATGGTAGAGCAGAGCGAGGTGCCCGATGTTGGTACTCGGGTGAGATTAGTTGCTTCTACATGGAATGGACCAACTGTTGTTGAGGGAGTGCTATTGGCTCCCACTATGGAAGACCATATTACTGTAAAATTAGTTAATGGATATAATGCGACACATTCTCTTGAGAAGGTCGAGTCTATCACTGATTTAGGCTCGAGTAAATCTGTTGATTTAGATACACATGAGGTTAAGATGAACCAAGACCTACCCTTAGTTCACATTCTTCATACGGGTGGAACAATTGCCTCAAAAGTTGATTATGCTACAGGCGCAGTAACTGCTCGGTTTGAACCCGAAGAAATTCTTGCTGCCATACCAGAATTGGGGGATATCGCTCTAATTAAAACCAAAAAACTCGGAAATATGTGGTCAGACGATGTGCGTCCACAACACTGGAATCGGATGGCTGCTGCTGCCGCAGATTCGTTTAGCGAAGGGGCTGTTGGAGTCGTAATTACGCATGGAACTGATACGATGCATATCACATCAGCAGCAATCGCCTTTGCATTTTCAGGTACGGGTGGAAAACCTGCTGGCAGAATTGCTCTAACCGGATCACAACGATCATCAGACCGGGGGTCAACAGATGGCGCTGAAAATTTGATCGCAGCAGTTCATTGGGCTGCATTTGGACCTGAGCCATCTGGTGTGACAGATTCAACGGTAGTGGTAATGCATGGTTCTAGTGATGATGGCAGCATTTTGGTGAACCCTGGTTGTGCTGTTCGCAAGAATCACTCCTCTAAGCGTGGTGCGTTTGTCTCAATTAATCAAAATCCAATTGCCTCAATCTCCTTATCTAGAGGTGAGGTGAAAATGACCTTATCAGATTCGTATTCCAAATTTTTGGGTGAAAATTCAAGAGCAGTTAACTCAGTCCCATCAACTTTTGACAGTGGAATAAAAATCTTGCAACTCATTGCCGGCCCACACCTACAATCTGACCAAATCTCTCACGCCATGAAAAATGGCTATCAAGGGGTCTTGGTATGGGGGACAGGCCTTGGCCATTTACCTCTTGAAAATCCCGGGGACGCGCCAGAGAATGACGAAGTTCAATCTGCAATATCAGAATACATCGCCAATGGAGGAGTGGTAGTTGCGACTACACAGTGCATCTCAGGGCCAGTTCACTTGGACGTATATTCGAAAGGGAGAGACCAGCAAGAATTGGGTATTTTAGGACACGGAACGAACTTCCCACCAGAAGTTTCATTGGTCAAACTTCACCATCTTTTTTCTCTTGGATTGAAGCCAGATGAAATTGCCTCGGCGTGGGCTGAAAGTCTCGTGGGGGAGAACCCCTCTTCTATTTGATTTCCCAATTGAAAAAACAATTTCTCAATTGGTATCTTGGGTAATAGTTCCCACCGTTACCGTGATTCACCTTCAGTTATTGGAAGTATATTGATGGCAGCAGTTCCACCGCCTTCTAGCGATAATTCAGAGGAATTATTGGTGCGTCGGAAAAGAGCAATTGCGGCGGGTGGACAAACTAAGGTTGATGCACTTCGAGCCAGCGGAAGAAGAACCGCGTGGGATAGAATCAACGCATTAGTTGATGAGGATTCTTTTGTAGAAGTTGATAGTTTTGTGACTCATCGGAACGACCAATTTAATCTTCATCTACATCCAATTGAAGGCGATGGGGTTGTATGCGGTCACGGTACTGTTGATGGCAGGAGAATTTTTTGTTTCGCCCAAGACTTCTCAGTGTTTGGAGGGTCAATGGGGGAAATGCATGCGCTCAAAATTGCAAAACTTGCCGAAATGGCAGAGCGGGCCAGAATTCCACTAGTTGGGATTTGGGATGGGGGTGGACAAAGAGCCCACGATGGTGTTCATTCTCTTGGGGGAACTGGAGTTTTACTTGACCGACTAGTTGCTTGTAGTGGGCGCATCCCAATGTTTAGTCTTGTGCTTGGCCCAGTTGTTGGTGTATCCGCATTAGCAGCAGGTCTAGCTGATTTCGTTATTCTTGGCCAAGAGCATGGGCAGTTGTTCCTTTCAAGTCCATTAGAAACCGAAGAGACTGCTAGCGGAGAAATAACACCTCAGGAATTAGGGGGTGCTGATTTACATGCCAGTCGTTCAGGAATTGCTTGCATGATTGCAGTTGACGAAGATGATGCTACTGAAATTGTTTCTGAAATGCTTTCATTCTTACCAGACCATTGTTTAGCAGAACCGCCAGTATGTGAGACAGTTGATGAGGCTGGTCGCAGTTGTGATGTGTTACAAGATTTAATTCCTGATGATACAAATCATCCCTATGATATCCGTAAAGTCGTCCTTGAGATTGTAGACGACAATCACTTTTTGGAGTTGTCAGAAACATATGCAGACAATATTATCATTGGTTTCTGCCGATTGGGTGGTGCAACAGTTGGGATTGTTGCTAATCAGCCAAAAGTTCTTGCAGGTTGCTTAGATATTGATGCTAGTATCAAAGCAGCACGTTTCATTAGAACGTGTGATTGCTTCAATATCCCGTTGTTGACAATCGTTGATGTCCCAGGATTCCTACCGGGCACTGTGCAAGAGTGGGGAGGGATAATTCGTCATGGTGCAAAACTGCTCTACGCATATGCGGAGGCCACAGTTCCAAAAATGACTGTAGTTACTAGGAAAGCATACGGCGGTGCATATTTGGCAATGTCTTGCAAACATCTGGGTTCTGACTTCAATGTTGCATGGCCAACTGGTGAGTTGGCGGTAATGGGCGCAGATGGGGCTGTGAACATCATTCATCGTCGAGAATTAAATGCTGCTGAGGACAAAGAAGATACACACCAAACATTAGTGTCAGAATACAAGCGAAAATTTGGAGACCCGTATGTCGCGGCACGCAATGGTTGGCTGGATGATGTTATAGAACCTCAAGAAACAAGAATACGGCTAATTCGCGCATTACGATTACTCAGAAATAAGCGTGAATGGACTCCCCCTAAAAAACACGGAAATATTCCTTTGTGAATAGCATTCAAACAATATTCAATCTGTGCGGAATTAATCAGTTGAGCAATTTCAAGTGTTCTCATTGCGCTTCATCATTGACAAAATAAGAGCGCCTCCACCAAGCAAGAGAAACACTCCTGCGATAATAAATGCAAGTCCGCTCAGACCACTTGGTGAACCACCACTCGAAACTCCTGTGTCATTTGGGTCCGCCTTTTCAATCCAATAAGTTGATTCCTCACTAGTTGAAATTCCATCATTAACTCGAAGGACCAATTTGTGGTCACCAAAAGAGAGTTCGTGAGCGAGAAGGTCTGCTTGGCACTCAAATCGGTTTACACTCTCTTCAGCACAAGAAGGTGTGGTTCCCTTCCAAGCCTCATCATTCCAAGAATATTCAATTAGCCATGGTCCATCGTTGTCAACATCACTAATATCCAATCTTAGAGATGTCATATTGTCAATAATATCTGCCGGCCTTTGCCATTCAACGATGGTTTCATCATCAACCTCTTCAACGATAATCCGCATAGGTTGACGAGTAGATTCAGTACCGTCAGTTGCAACTAGTGCCCATGCGATTGCTCTGCCAAACCAATCAGATTGCGGGGATATTCGCAATTGTTCATGCCAAAATTCGATGGAAATATTTGACTCTCCAGATTCGAGAGTGATATTCAACTCGTCCCCATCTGGGTCCCACACGATTTCAGATAATAGCACATCTTTGATGGTATCTTCCTGTAAAGTAATCTGACTGATGTTAAAGAGTGGCGGGTCTGCGACTGGAGTTACAATAAAAGTCGCATTCAACCAAACACAATCAGAAATTTGTTTCTCATTTTGGTTTAAATCATATTTCAACATGCAAAAAGAAATCTCTTCTTCACCGTTCCAATGCTCTCTTGGCTCTACACTAAAATTCGAGGTGTAACGAGGACTAGAATCATCCTCGTCCATAATTCCTGTGACCTCAATATTTTCACCATAAGAATCGCTATTTGCATCATAATAATCGAGTTGTGTGCTCCAATAAATTGCGACAGAATCTAATTCTTCATCTGTCACATATGAAGCCAAATCAAAAGTCGTTGAATTCTTGTCTTCAGTCATTGTGAAGGTTGGGTGTTCTAAAACAATAAATGGGTCATCAATTGATCGGTGTATTAATTCAAAACAAAATGGCACTCTTGCAGGTGGGTTTCCTGGTGTAGATTCATCTCTTATCTCCCCACATACCGTGTACCAAGTATCACCCCGGCGCTCAGTCCAGTCTGCTAAATCTACTAATTTTACTTCCCTTCTATCATTCTGTAAAATATAATCTAGTTGTGGTTCAGGATCCCCTTCATACAGCGATGAGAAAGTAAACTCGTTACCTATGAATCTTAACTCATGGCCATCAACATCTGTTGCTACTTCACTAGCATTAATCGTTAATTCACCCTCTTCTTCAATGAGGAAAGATGGCATAGGATTTTCTAATTGTGGCGGGGCATTTGCCCTCTCAAAAGTAATTTTTACAGATGCTTGTTGACCGTCATTTGAAACCTTCATTTCAGCAGTATGGAATCCCGGTTCTAGCGAAAAAGGAGACAAATCACAAATTGCAGTATCATTTACTGCATTCCAATTACCTGCTGTCCAACTTGATTGTCCAACAACGCGGCAGTTGATTTCAAGAGAACTGGGTGGTGAATCTAAATCACGCTCAGAAACAGTTGCTGAAATATGTATGACATCAGTTGAGGTAATTGCAGAAGATGATGCATGCAATTCCCATTCTTCTTCAGTTAAATCATAAAGCCATGTTTGGTCAAACACATCGTCATTCACACCTCCAAATAAAACTAATTTATTGTTAGATTTATCAACAGTCATTCCTGAAAGCCACATAGCATCTATACCCCAACTAGGCATTTCGGTCCATGTTAATTGGGCCAAATCTAGTTTCCATAGTTCATTAGAATAATCAATTCCTGAATCAAATTGATTTTTGGCAATTCCACCAAAAATGTAGGCCACTTGTTGTTCTCTATCAATTGCAGTAGCCATACCCGCACGCCCAGTGGGGAAACTCCCAGGGAGCGATAGTTTTGACCAAGTGTTGGTTTCTCCATTGAACATCCAAGTTTCATTTGAGAGGTTTTTACCACTATCATATCCTCCGAATAGAATTGTTCTATTCCATCCCTCAGAGAAAAACATGGCAGCATTGGAAATCCCGCGAGGTGAATTAACTGCACTAAGGTTTTGCCAAACAGCATTTCCTGGATTGAAGGCCCAAGTTTCATTCGTGTAATTTCCCGAATCAGCCTCTTGTCCTCCGTACGAAATATATCGTTGACTACCTGAATCCCAGACCATCGCTTGAGAACCCATACCCGATGGACGAACACCCTCCGAATATGGTGTCCACGACGAGGAGTAACCATTCCATGACCACATTGTAGGCTCGCCAGTATAACTCTGTCCAACCATCAATCCACTAGCTATTCCATCACTAGCAAAAGCGTTGGTACCAATTGAATTTGGTCCACTTCCTGCACTTTCCCATTCTGCTGTATCATTCAAGTCAAGAGCCCACATATCTGAGAAATTCCCTTCACCCCAACCAGCTGATAGTACCGTATTGTTTGTTTGATGGTCATAGAATACTACTGGGGCATAGCGTCCTGCAGGAGCATCTAGCAAGGTTTCTTCAAGGTCAACTAGATAGAATTGGTTTGCCTCAAGATTTTCTGAAAGATAAGAATCACCATCAGAAGGCTGGTCTGGATTATTTTCCCTGCTAGAAGCAGCATACCAAATTTCGTCCTCACCCTTGAGTGTCAAATCAAGGAAAGGGATGATTTTGTTAATCGCATGTTGTTGCTGCTCTGCCTCAGACATCGTAGCATCGCCGTCAAACAAGTTGTCAAGGAATGACTGGTCATCTTCATACTGCACATGGTTAGCACCTACAACCTCTAACAGTTGCCAGCCACCATTCCACTGCTGGAGTAAAGGCTTCACATGCTCATTAATGGGGGCAACTGTATCAACAGTGCCTGTCAAAAACAATGAATGTGCGGGATTTGCTAGACCGATTGCTTGGACATTTTCTCCAATATCATCAATGTCTAGACCAACACCAAAAAGGGCTCTTGGGGGTTCGTACTGTCCAGAGCTAAACACCGCTCCCCAGTAACTACTCACAACCATCGCTAGGCCAGCACCCCTGCCATGTCCTGAAACACCCCAATGGTCCATATCTATGCAACCTTGTGCGCCTGCAGGGCCACGATTTGGATTACCTGTTAGATTGATGAAACCGACAAATTCAATCAATTGAACGTGGTCTAAAATTGCTTGATAGGCTTCATCACCACCTCTCTCCTCTCCGATAATTACAACGAAATAACCTGCCTTGGCTAATCCTTCACCTATCCATGAATAGTCATCAAAACCTTCACCCTCATCAGCATGGAATGCAAGCCAAGGATAAGGTGCCCAAGCACAATCAATTGGCTCATTTTCTCCAGGTTGGGTAGATGGATAGTATAGACGAATATCCTTCTGATTGTTTTCTGAATCAATATAAACAGAATCTTTCCAACCTGATTCAAATCTGTCGGCAGCGACTGGTGTAGTAAAGTTTGAAGATTCTTTGGTCGCTTCAGCAGATGTAGTAATAATCAACGAGGTCAAAATTGCTGAGAGCATTAGCAATGATAGGGCTAAAGCCGTCCCGCCATGCCTCTTCATGTTTGTTTCCTTCAAGCCAATTCCCTTTGAATGAGTCGCCGATTAGTTCAGGTTTCAAGCAGAATTAAGAATGTCCATCAATTCTCTAAGTGAGGGTAAATCTTCTGCGGCAGAAGGGGCGAATAGGTGTTCCCAAGCCTTCAAGTGTTGTGCTACAAGTAACCATCTGCCATCCAAAAATAATCCCCACTCGTTTTCAATTACCGATTCAAAATTACCTTTTGCATATCCAACTGAGAGGAAAACAGGTGCATCTAGTCCGGCTCCTATTCTTTCACCTTCGATTTCAAGAGCTACACCAGCAGGCTGGTCAAAATCAATGTGAAGCCTTCGTCCCACATGGTCACAAACATCTCTTGCATTAACCATTGAATCTTTCCATGGCCCTCGGTGTGATAGATTACGCCTTCCTTCTTTCCACCATATTTTCCCTCCTGCTTCAGTCCACGCCGCAGCGCAAGCACGTGCGGTTGAGCCACCACCCACCATGCATAGCAAAGGGCGTTCTAAATCATCTGTCAAGTTGAAATCAAAACCAAATTCCTTTGCAACTACCAACAAACCTGCTCCGTCTGTATTGGCTGCTTGCCAAACATGCCCATCATGCCTCATTTGATTTACTGAAGCTAATATTGGGTCACCGATTGCCCATTTGGTGCCTGAGTCAAGTGGAAGTTGATGTTTTAGTGGACTAGTGATGGAAAGCCAAATTTCTAGTCCACCTAAGTCGGCTCCCTCATCTTCTTTAGCGATTGCAGCCATCTTCGCATGGCCCCACGCTAGAGCATCAATCAGAGATGTGTGGTTGATTTTTTCACATGCGCGAAATGTGATGTTGTGGCCTCTGCTTTGTAGTAATTGAGCGACTGTCTTGAATAGGAACGGAGTCAATGAGTGACTAATTGGATTTCCGGCCACAGCAGCACAGACTACTGTCTCCTTTGCCATCAGGTTTGCCACATCGTAGTTAGTGAAAAGACTCCCGCTCTCTCATCAGTGAGCGTTGTTATCGGTTTCTTACAATTTTGGGAGCATTGTAAATACCCTAAGATTGAATGACCGCGTTGCTATATCTGCTATCTAAACATAATATTTTGAATAATAAATTGATGAAGACTTGAATACTCATTGATAACACGAACCATCATGCCAACAGACCTTGAAATCGCGCTAGCCGCGAATCCTCTCCCAATTGAAGAGGTTGCTTGGAAACTAGGATTAGGTGTTGAAGACCTATGTCCACAAGGGAATGGAGTGGCTAAGATTTCGTGGGATGCACTGAAAAATCGTAAGGACAAACCAAGAGGACTTCTTGTTCTTGTTACAAGTGTCAACCCCACTCCATTTGGGGAAGGTAAGACAGTTACGACCATTGGTCTCAATCAAGGATTGAACCGTATTGGTAAGAACGCAGTATGTGTAATTCGTGAACCATCAATGGGGCCAGTGTTTGGCATTAAAGGAGGTGCAGCAGGAGGTGGATATTCTCAAGTTCTTCCAATGGAGGACATTAATCTCCACTTCACAGGTGATATCCATGCAGTTACTTCTGCACACAATCTTTGTTCGGCTATTTTGGATAACCATCTTCATCAGGGAAATAAGTTGGATATTGACCCATCTAGAATCATTTGGCCAAGAGTTTTAGACATGAATGACCGGTCACTTCGAAACTCTGCGATTGGGTTAGGTGGTGCCCTGAATGGTTTTGCTCGTGAGGAGAGGTTTGACATAACTGCGGCCAGTGAAGTCATGGCAATTTTGGCATTATCAAGTGATTATCTTGATTTACGAAAGCGTTTGGGTGAAATTGTAGTTGGGCAAAACCGCGATGGAAATCCGGTAAAAGCCGAGGATATCGGTGCTGCAGGCCCAATGTCAATTTTATTGCGAAACGCATTATTGCCGAATTTAGTTCAAACTTTAGAAGGCGACCCGGCATTCATTCATGCAGGGCCGTTTGCAAATATTGCCCACGGCAATTCTAGTTTGATTGCGGATAACCTCGCTTTGGCAGTATCTGACTACGTTGTAACTGAGGCAGGATTTGGTTCTGATATGGGTGCAGAAAAGGCAATTCACATCAAAGCCGCAGCGAGTGGTATTCCGCCAGATTGCATTGTAATCAATGTCACAATTCGTAGTATGAAACTACATGGTGGCGGTTTTTCATCTTCAGGAGGACAACGCCCATCCAATGAAGAATTAACCAAAGAAAATGTCGAAGCAGTTTCTCGTGGAGCGATGACGAATTTAGCACGTCACATCAAGAACATGAAGCGATTCTTGGTTCCAGTAGTTGTCTCGGTCAATCGATTCGCTACAGATACAGAAGCCGAGGTTCAAGAGTTGCTGAAATGTGCAAATGAATGTGGTGCGGACAATGCTGTTGTATTTGATGGACATCAGCGTGGTGGGGAAGGTGGAATTGACCTTGCTCATGCGGTTTCCTCTGCTTGCCAAGACCACCTAGCAAACGGCCGACCATTCGAGCCATTATTTGATAAAAAAATGGGTGTAGTTGAGAAGATGTTGCGAGTTGCCACTATGGTTTATGGTGCTGAATCAATAGATTTGCACAAGCAGGCAGAACGTGATCTCAAACTCATTAAGAAATGGAAATATGATAAATTAGCTGTTTGTATGGCAAAAACCCAGTATTCATTCAGTCACGTTCCAAATGAAATTGGTGCCCCCAGTGGATTTACTTTGCCTATTATGGAATTACGCCTCAACGCAGGGGCAGGATTCGTCGTTGCTGTTTGTGGTGCAATGATGACTATGCCAGGTCTTCCCAAAAGGCCAGCAGCGATTGACATGGATATTGATGAGGATGGAAACCAAACTGGTATTTTTGGTTAAGGTTATCAATTAACCAACTTAACAGAAATTCAGTGTGGCAAAATTATCCAAATTGCTACCACTAGTAGTGAAAATGCAAGCCCAAGATTGAGTACCTTTGCTTGTTTCGGACTTGAAAATATTTTACTCAAAGTTACCCCAGACGCGGTCCAAGTCAGAACCGCACAATACCCAAAAACTCCATTGAGACCTACAAGGCCTACTTTTGAGAAGAAACCCTGACCAAATGTCGCACCAAATGTTGTCATAAGTACAAGAAAATGTATCCAGGCTTTGCCATTGACAATTTGTAGTCCTAAGCCAGTCTTGAATCCTAGAGGTTGTTCATCGACTTCAAGAGATGCAATCGATTGAGATTCTTTTGATTCCAAATCAATTAATTTTGTATTAGCCATTTTGTAGGCAAGATAAGCAATGTACATTGCGCCAACCCATGATAACAAGGTGAATATCTCTTCATTTTTCTCAATAAAAGTTGAGGCCATTCCAACCCCAATTCCTAGACTTGACCAACCGGTAACCATTCCGAGAGTTAGAGGGATGGTATTCCTGAAACCATGTTTTGAGCCGTGCGCAGCACATAGTAAATTGTTAGGACCTGGCGAAAAACACATTGGGGCAATGAAAGCAACTGCAGCAGTTATGGCTACAAAATCCAAATCATCACCTATTCTGGATTAATTCAGATTCTTGCAAGGGCTTGGGAAATGTCTCTCCATAGGTCCTCAACATCTTCAATCCCGATACTCATTCTAACAAATCCTGGATTGATGCCTGCTGCAATCCTTACATCTTCAGGTACAAACATGTGACTTGTATTGAACGGGCATTCCGCTAAACTTTCAACCCCTCCAAGGCTGGTTGCTTCGAATATAATCTCAAGATTTCTCACGAAATTTATTGCCGCTTCATCCCCGCCATTCAATGTAAATGCCAGCATTCCGGTTCCCCTTGGCATGGTTAACTGGGCAGTCTGATATTGACAATCCCCTTCAAGCATGGGGTGATTTACTGAGTCTACCTGTGGGTGTTGTTCTAACCTCTTGGCTAGGTTCAAAGAATTACTCACGTGTATTGGCATGCGTGCGTGAAGTGTGCGCATTCCCCTCTCAAGAAGGTAACAGGCGTGTGGGTCTGGGCATCCTCCGAAATGTACTTTCTTAAGGAAAAGAGTAGCGATTAATTCAGCATTTCCAACCACTGCACCACCAACAATATCTGAATGTCCTCCAAGGTATTTGGTAGTTGAATGGATGACTAAATCACATCCCATTGCAATTGGTTGAGTTGCCCATGGAGTGGCGAAGGTATTGTCGATTATTAACAGCAGATTGTGACGCTTGGCGATTTCAGCAAATGCTGGAATATCTGCGACTTTCAAGGTTGGATTTGATAGAGTTTCAATATACAGGATTTTGGTGTTTTCTTGTATTGCTGCTTCGTAGGAGGCGGGGTCAGTCATGTTTGCAAAAGTAACTTCGATACCAAATCTTGGTAATTCCTCAGTCATCAGTCCGTACGTTCCACCATAAACATCAGGAGCAGCCACACAGTGGTCACCATGGGAAAGTAGGCCAAGAAGTGTTGTTGAAATCGCCGCCATTCCGCTAGCAAATAACAATCCATCCTCAGCACCTTCCATGGCACAAATTTTCTCTGTTGCGGCATCTGAGTTTACACTTGAAAGACGTGAGTATAACATTGTATGTTGAGCGCCAGCGGCCCAACCTGCATATCTCTCCTCAGTCAATTTGTAAGTTGATGATTGAAAAATTGGCGTGTTGACAGCACCCTCAATATGTTTGGTTCCGCTGTGTACTGCTTTTGTTGCAAACTTGTTGTCGGTTTCATCAGTTGCCATATACCTACGAGGGGTGTATTTGACTTCAACAATACGACACAAAATTGACTTGGGTGTCGGAATAAGTATGGTGTATGGTGGGAAAAGCCGACTATATGACGGAAGTGATATGAATAAACCGCCGATACGACAATCATGCTTTTTAGTCAACTTGATGATAAAGACACGCAAATTCTTGAACTTCTAATAGAAGATGCAAGGGCTAGCACAAAGAGTATTGCAGATAGACTAGGCATACCTAGAGTTACAGTTCATGATAGGATAAAACGCCTCCAAGACCGCGGAGTTATTGACAAATTCACTGTCAAAATTTCCCACGAAAAATTAGGACTTCCTCTACACGGTTTTTTACTAGCAAATTGGGCCGGTGACAAGGCAAGGGAAGATCGAAGAAGTGTCGCAAAAGAAATTTGCAAATTACCTTTTGTTGTTGGATGTCACATCATCACAGGTCAATGGGATTTTATCGTCGAAGTAGTTGCTCGTGAAATGGATAGCCTCGGGGATTCAATCCTAGATGAATTATCAAAAATAGAAGGAATTGGCCATACACAGACTATGGTCACATTCTACAGTTACTCTGGTGCTGCTAGTAGTGCATAAGGAATAATGTGAGTAACGTCATGTTCTTTCACTCCAATTTTGACACGAGAGGTTGAATAGGAACCATGCAATACGGTGAATATGAGTAACGTCATGTTCTTTCACTCCAATTTTGACACGAGAGGTTGAATAGGAACCATGCAATACGGTGAATAGGGGGGGCCAAAATGCAGGTTTTAAAACGAGATGAAGATATGTTGAAACTTCGTATTCAACATGAGGATGACCTTTGGGTTCTCTCTCAATTAGTTAAGGGAAACAAATCAGCAGGGATGGTTTCTCATCGACGCGACCAAACTACAGGAACACAAGAAGGGGGCAGGGCAAAATCAGCAGAACGAAAGCCAATGTGGATTCAAATTTCTGTTGAGGATTCCGAGTTCCAGATTTTCTCAGATAATCTAAGATTACATGGTGTAATCACCGAAGCACCGATTGACAAAGGGTCATTTCATACTCATAATGTAGGACTTGGTGACGAGTTAGAACTGACTGCAGAAGATGGCTGGAATAATGCGGATGAAAAGTTACTCCACGAAGCAGTGCAAGATGGAGGGCGGGCAAAAATAGGCATTATTGTTGTTGAAAATGACGAAATATTACTCTTCGAAATCGCATCTCATGGAATGCGGGACCTAGCAACATTCACACTCCGTGGTGGAGGTAAACGTGAGAAGAGTTCGGGAGATGCACGAGACGGATTTTTCACTAAGGCTGCTAAAGAATCTTCATTATTATTCAGCAAAGATTCATCCCTTGTTGTTTGTGGTCCAGGCTTGGCTAGGAAGAAATTTGAAAAATTATTACGAGTGAATGGTTGTGAACAAAAAATGCTCAATGTTGGAACCAATATAGGAGGTCGCCCAGCAGCTAATGAGGTATTAGCAGAAGGTTTAGCGGCTGAACTGCTTGGAGAAACGGCGATTGCAAAACAAACCGAATTGATAGAAGAGGCACTCAAAAGAATGGCAACAAACGGTGCTGTCGCGTATGGTTACGAAATTATTGCCAAGGCCCTTGAAGAAGGGGCGATTGAAACTTTGATTGTCAACTCTGAACTATTGAGAGATGAAGAGAAGTTGATTGGCGACGAAACATGGATTGATTTCACCAATCGAATTGATGAAAAAGGGGCGCAATTGGTTCAGGCATCAGATGGCCACGATGCAGGCCAACAACTCAACGGTTTAGGTGGAGCAATCGCCTTGCTACGCTGGAAAATAGATTGAAAATAATTCAATATTGTTTTGCTTGAAATCAAGCAAACAGAATATAGGCTCCGATACCAAACATTGTGATATCAACAATGACGTGGCTGACATAGGATGGCCACACACTTCTGTGACGTAAATATAGCCAAGACCACATCACGCCACCGGTGAAAACTCCGATTGAAGCGAGAGTGACTGCCCACCATGGAAACATCGCTGCTGCTCCAAACACATGGTGGGAAGTGAATGCCAAACTGGCTAGAACTACTGCCCATTTACTGCTAACAAAAGTTTCAAATTTCTCGAATATAAACCATCGGAAGACGTACTCTTCAAGCAATGAATTGAAGGTAAACCAGTAAACAAAGGCGGCAAAATACAGCCATGGGTTGAGCAAACCAAAAGGCTCAACATAACCCCTAATTTCGTTATTGTCAAGGCTATCTTGGGCTAAAATCCATGCAATAAACATCACAATACTCATGGCTATTCCGAGTATTATTCCCTCCTTGATTCCACCTTCTGGGCAAGGCGATTTTGAAATTTCTTTTTTCTCTACTTTAATTCTCCAAAATCCTGGAAACCCTATCTGCCAAACTTTGCCGAGCATCCAAGTTGCAGAACCGATAATGCCACCGAATGCGGTTGCAATCAGGAGAGAAATTGTAGCGATTGGGGCAGTAAAAAGAAGAGCCAATCCAGACTCTGTCTTCTCTTCCATCAATATTATTGATTGAATTGCCCCATTTGAATTATTTGCCTGCATCAGGCCTTTGCAATCACTTTCAATTCGACCGCAATAGGTGTTGGTAATGCTCGGACTGCAACGGTTGTTCTTGCAGCCATTATTTCTGAGAAATATTCACCATAGACTTCG
>Ga0209992_10002916_pt1 | contig 15005 bp, 15 predicted proteins | sample 2SBtaG_2_FD_182564 | JGI IMG/M metagenome (GOLD analysis project Ga0209992, IMG submission 182564) | Deep subsurface microbial communities from Kolumbo volcano to uncover new lineages of life (NeLLi) - 2SBTROV12_ACTIVE470 metaG (SPAdes)... | ecosystem: Environmental > Aquatic > Marine >... | reverse complement strand
GGCGTCGGTGGCGGGCACGGGGATGTGCACCGCCTTGTGGCGGTCGATTTACACAGTGTCGCGCGGCTGTCCTTGCGCCCATGGCGCGTGGGCCGGAAAGAATTGCGCAACTAAGACCGGCGTCGGCGGCGGGCCTGGGGATGTGCACCGCCGTGTGGCGGTCAATATCCACAGCGTCGCATGGCCGTGCTTGCGCCCGTTGCGCGTGGGCCGGAAAGAATTGCGCAACCCTGCCCGCTCAGCCCACGCCTCGCGTCAGCCCGCGACCCGCCGCAGCACCCGGTCCAGCGCATTGCGAAACCGCCCCCGGTCGGCCTTGGAAAACGGCTTCTGGCCACCCTGCCGGAACGGGTCGGCGGCGCGCAGATCGGTCATCAGGTCGCGGTTGGCCAGTGCCCGGCCGACATTGGCCGCCGACAGTTCCGACCCGTCGGGGCGCAGCACCGCCGCGCCGCGCCCCACCACGCGGGCCGCCAGCGGCATGTCGCTGGTCACCACCACGTCGCCCGGACCGGCCCGGTCGGCGATCCACATGTCGGCCACGTCCGGGCCGGCATCGACATAGACGCAGGCGATCAGCGGATTGGCCGACGGGCGGATGCCGCCGTTCGACACCATGCTGACCGGCACGTTCAGCCGGGTGGCCACCGCCTCGACCTCGGCCCGCACGGGGCACGCGTCGGCGTCGACAAAGATCACGCGGCCAGCGCCGTCGCGTGAAATTCCACATGCGCGCCCATGAAGGTCGACACGAAGAAATAGGAATGGTCATACCCCGGCTGCATCCGGAAACTGCCCTGCTGGCGCTGCGTGGCCATGGCGCCGGCCAGCGTTTCGGGGCGCAGCAGGGGCAGGAACTGATCGTCGGTGCCGGTATCAACCAGCACCGGCCCGGCAAAGCCGCTTTCGGCCATCAGGATGCTGGCGTCATGGCCCCGCCACGCCGGACCCTCGGGGCCGAGATAGGCGCCTAGCTGTTTTCGCCCCCAGTCACTGGCGCAAGGATTGCAGATCGGCGCAAAGGCCGACACCGACCGAAAGCGCCCCGGCAACCGCATGGCGGCGGTCAGCGCGCCATGCCCGCCCATGGAATGCCCGGTGATCGCCTGCCGGGCGGCATCGACAGCGAAGCGGTTGGCGACAAGGGCCGGCAATTCGGCGGTCACATAGCGCCACATCGAGAAATGCGGCGCCCAGGGCGACCGGGTCGCGTCAACATAGAAACCGGCCCCCTGCCCCAGGTCGAACGCGTCATCGTCGGCCACGCCGTCGCCCCGGGGCGACGTGTCGGGGAACACCAGCGCGATACCGGCAGCGGCGGCATGGGCCTGTGCCCCGGCCTTGACCATGGCGTTTTCATGGGTGCAGGTCAGGCCCGACAGATACCACAACAGCGGGACCGGCCCGCTGGCGGCGGCTGGTGGCAGGAACAGGCCAAAGGTCATGTCGCAGCCGCACGCGTCCGAGCGATGGCGATAGACGCCCTGAACCCCGCCAAAACAGGCGTTTTCGCTGAGTGTTTCCATGGCCTTGTCTCTCTCTGCTGCCCTGTCGGCGGAGCGTGTGCGTTTCATGTTGACCCTCGATCACGCAAGGTCGTCTGAAATCATGTATTTCAACGCGTCAGGGCATGCCTTGCAGACCAGGTCCGACCGCAAAACGCAAAAGCGCCCCCGGGCATCGACGGGCAGGCCCTGCACCGGGCCGGGGGGCCAACGCGCGGGCGTCAGTTTCGCATGCGCCCAACGCGGCCGGCAAGGGCCGGCGTTGCACCCGCCAGTCACCGCCTAGCCCGACCCGATCAGCACGCCCGCCGCCAGAACCAGCGCGCCGCCCAGCACCACCTGCATGGCAGCGCGGAAAAACGGGGTTTCCATGAACCGGTTCTGGATCCAGGCGATGGCCCAAAGCTCGATGAAGACCACAACGCCCGCCACCATGGTCGCGGTCCAGAAATCGGCGATCAGATAGGGCAGCGCGTGCCCCAGACCGCCGATCGTGGTCATGATGCCCGAGGCAAAGCCGCGTTTGACCGGCGATCCGCGCCCGGAAATGGCGCCGTCGTCGCTGGCGGCCTCGGTAAAACCCATGGATATGCCGGCCCCGACCGACGCCGCCAGCCCGACCAGAAACGTGGATCTGGTGTCGCCGGTGGCAAAGGCGGCGGCGAAGATCGGCGCAAGGGTCGAAACCGAGCCGTCCATCAGCCCGGCCAGCCCCGGCTGAACCCATGTCAGGATGAACTGGCGCCGTGCCTTGTGATCTTCGGACCGGGTGGCATCACCGTCCAGCGACGCCTCGGTAATCTCGTCGGCGGCCCGGGCATGGCCGGCCTCGGCGGCGGCAAGATCGCTCAGCAACTGGCGGGTCGCGGCATCGGTGGTTCGCCGGGCGGCGCGCTCGTAAAAGGCGGCGGCCTTGCGCTCCATCATCTCGGCCTCTTGGCGCATCCGCTCAAGCCCCAGATTCTCGACCAGCCACACCGGGCGGCGGGCGTAATAGCCCGCGACATGTTCGCGCCGGATCAGCGGGATGACGTCGCCGAACCGGGCCTTGTGCAGGTCGATCAACTGCCGGCGATGGTCGTCTTCCTCGGCTGCCATGGTCTCGAACACCCGGGCCGAGGCCGGGAAATCGTCGCGCAGGCGCGCGGCGTAACTGCGGAAAATGCGGGCGTCGTCCTCTTCCGACGATATGGCCAGGGCCAGAATCTCCTGTTCGGACAGATCGCCAAAGCGGCGGCGCTGGCCCAGCGTGGCGAACATCATGACCCGTCCTTTCGTTTCGTTCACGCGTGGTGCGGTGCGGCGCGGACTATTCCCCGTCGCAACCGGTTGCAAATGTTGCCCGCGCCCCGCATCCCGGTTTATGGTTGCATGCACAACGGGCCCCAGAATGAACACTCATCATCACACGTTCAAGAAGGGACGCAAGTTTCAGCAGGTGCTGCAGGGTGCCCGCAGCGTATTCTTGCGCGACGGCTTCGAAGGCGCCAGCGTTGATGACATCGCGCGGGCCGCCGGTGTGTCGAAAGCCACGCTTTACAGCTATTTCCCGGACAAGCGGGCGCTGTTTGCCGAGGTGGCGCGCAGCGAATGCGTCACCCAGGCCGAAGCGGCGATGGCCCGGGTCGACGTGACGCGCCCGCCGGCCGAGGTGTTGCCCGCCGCGGGGCGGCATCTGGTCGCGTTTTTCCTCAGCGAGTTCGGGCAGCGGGTATTCCGCATCTGCGTGGCCGAAAGCGACCGCTTCCCCGAGCTTGGGCGCCAGTTCTACGACAGCGGTCCGGCATTGGTGGAACAGGCGCTTGGCGGCTATTTCGACCTGGCCGGCGAACGGGGCGAGCTGGACATTCCCGACCGCCGCCTTGCCGCCAACCAGTTTGCCGAACTGTGCAAGGCCGAGCTGTTTCCCCGCGTCACCTTTGGCGTGCAATCCACGTTCAGCCAGGCCGAGACCGACCGGATCATCGACGGCGCGGTCGACATGTTCCTGGCCCGCTATGGCTGCGCGCCCACGTCGGGGCTGGCCGCATCGGGCCCGGACGCCTAAGACGGGCGGGGGGCCTTCGCCCCGAACGACGCGCGTCCATGCCCCTGCAAACCGTTTCACCCACCCACGACACCCCGCCCGGCGACAAGCGGCGCCGCAACCGGCTGCTGGGGATCGGGCTGATGGCGCTGGGATTTTTTACGTTTGCCGCCGTCGACACGATGGCCAAGTTCATGACCGGCCATTTTCACCCGTTCCAGATTGTCTGGACCCGCCAGCTTGGGCTGGTGGCGGTGGTGCTGGTCATGGCGGCGGTGCGCGGCCCCGGGTTTCTGCGCAGCCGCCTGCCGGGCATCCAGATCCTGCGCGGGGCCGTGGCGGCGGTGTCGGCGACGCTGTTCATCTTCGGCGTGGCTTATGTTCCGCTGGCCGACGCGGTTTCGGTGACCTTCGTGGCGCCGTTCATCGTGACGGCGCTGGGGGCGCTGATCCTTGGGGAAAAGGTGGGGTTGCGCCGCTGGGTGGCGGTGTCGATCGGCTTTGCCGGCACGCTGATCGTCATCCGCCCCGGCATGGGGGTGTTTCACCCCGCGATCGTGCTGCCGGTGCTGGCCGCCGGCTTCTTTGCCGTCCGCCAGATCGCGTCGCGAACCCTTGCCGCCGCCGACCCGACCGCGACCACGATCGCCTATACGGCCCTGACCTCGGTTGCGGTGCTGACGATCCCGGCGCTGCTGGTCTGGGAAACGCCGCAGACGGCCGAGGATATCGGCCTGTTCGCGGCCATGGCTGTGCTGGCCGCCGTGGCCGAGATGCTGATCATCCGTTCGCTGGAACTGGCCGAGGCGGTGGTGCTGGCCCCGATCCATTATTCGATGATTATCTGGGGCACGTTCTATGGCTGGATGATCTTCGACGAGTTGCCCGACCGCTGGACCATTCTGGGCGCGGCGATCATCGTGGGAACCGGGCTGTATGTGATCAACCGCGAAAGGGCGCGGCGGCGGTGAGCGGCTGTCTGCTCGGCACGGAGCAAAGGCGGGCGTCGCCCGCCGCCGTGCCAGCGCCTGACCGGGCTGGCGGTCTGGCGCTTTGCCGACGCTGGCGCGATGCCTGAGGTCGTTCGGAACCGGCCGCCATAAATCGCGCCGACCCGGCGTTGTTGCGCCAGCCCCCGGTCAGGCGCTGGCGCGGCGATTGCGTGTCAGTAGACCACCACCGAGCGGATCGATTTGCCGGCGTGCATCAGATCGAAGCCGTCGTTGATGGCGTCGAGGCTGAGGCTGTGGGTGATCATCGGGTCGATCTCGATCTTGCCGTCCATATACCAGTCGACGATTTTCGGCACGTCGGTGCGCCCCCGCGCGCCGCCAAAGGCGGTGCCGCGCCAGACGCGGCCGGTGACCAGCTGGAAGGGGCGGGTGGTGATTTCGGCGCCGGCGGGGGCCACGCCGATGATGATTGATTCGCCCCAGCCCTTGTGGGCGCATTCCAGCGCGGTGCGCATCACGTCGACATTGCCGGTGGCGTCAAAGCTGTAGTCCGCGCCGCCCTTGGTCAGGTCGACAAGATAGGGCACCAGGTCGCCTTCAACCTCGGCCGGGTTGACAAAATCGGTCATGCCGAAGCGTTCGGCCATGGGTTTCTTGTCGGCGTTCAGGTCAACGCCGACGATCTGGTCGGCCCCGGCCAGCCGCAGGCCCTGGATCACGTTCAGCCCGATGCCGCCCAGCCCGAAGACCACGGCGCGGCTGCCGATTTCCACCTTGGCGGTGTTCATGACCGCGCCAAGGCCCGTGGTGACGCCACAGCCGATATAGCAGATCTTGTCGAAGGGCGCGTCCTGGCGCACCTTGGCCAGCGCAATCTCGGGCAGGACGGTGTGATTGGCGAAGGTCGAGCAGCCCATGTAATGCAGGATCGGGTCGCCATCGAGGGTCGAGAATCGCGAGGTGCCGTCGGGCATGAGCCCCTGCCCTTGTGTCGTCCGGATCGACTGGCACAGGTTGGTCTTGGGGTTCAGGCAGTAGTCGCACTCGCGGCATTCCGGGGTGTAAAGCGGGATCACGTGATCGCCGGGCTTCAGGCTGGTCACGCCGGCGCCGACCTCCAGCACCACGCCGGCGCCTTCGTGGCCCAGAATGGCCGGGAACAGGCCTTCGGGATCGGCGCCCGACAGGGTGAATTCGTCGGTATGGCAAATGCCGGTCGCCTTGATTTCGACCAGCACCTCGCCAGCGCGGGGGCCGCCGAGATTCACGTCCATGATTTCAAGGGGTTTGCCGGCGGCCGTGGCCACCGCGGCGCGGGTTCTCAGTCACTGTTCCTTGCGAAGTCCGGTCAAGCCTGTCGCGGGCACTATCCATTTGCAAGAGGCCAGACCGTTCTGCCTGCGGATTGTGCGGCGCTTTTCCGGGGCGGGCAGGCGGCGCCGGGGGGGGGGCCGTCAACTGGCAGTGTCGCCCGGGGGCGCGGGCACGACCCCGGCCATCGCCTTGCGGAAACTGGCCGGGTATCCGTCGCGCACCTCGGCCCAGGCGACGGCGAAGCCGGGCGCGCGGGCATAGCGGCGCACGGCATTGCCGTAGGCCTCCCAGATTTCCCGGTCGATCAGGTCACGCTCGAACTGCAGGAAGGCACTGAAATTCAGCGACATCAGCGACGCCACGATGCGGTGATACCGAAACTGCTCCTCGGGCGTCAGCGCGGCATGGTCCTTGCCGCCCCGGGCGAACAGCGCCGCGTTGTCGGCCATGAGGGTGAACACCTCGCGTTCGAGGCTCATCAGGGACTGAACCGTCGCGCCTTCGATGGCCCGCGCGTTGTGGCGCACTTCGTAGATCAGGAAAACGATCGAGACGACCACGCCGATGACCCCGGCGAGGCTGGCCAGCGCCTCGATCGCGGTCCAGTTCCAGTCGGTCGGGATCCATGCGGTCATGCCGGCAGAATGCGACCTTGCCGCCGGCGCGACAAGGGCCGGGATTTTCCGGGGTATCGCGCGCTGGCAGACTCGACTCGGGCCGGGGCAAGAGCTAGTTTGGAACAAAGCACGAACATTCTGTCTGCCGCCCCGAGTTGCCATGGCCCAGCGCCGCCGTATCCTTTCGCTCTGGTTCCCACGGATGGGGGCCGAACGCGTGCTGCGCATGGCCCGCGGCACCATCGAGGCGCCCTTTGCCATCGTCGCTGACCGGGGGAACGTGCAGCTGTTGTCGAGCCTGTCCGAGACCGCCAGCGCCGTGGGGCTGAGCCGGGACCAGCCGCTGCGCGATGCCATGGCCATGTGCCCCGAGCTGATTACCCGGCGGCGCAACGAACAGGCCGAGGCCGCTTTCCTGACGGTGCTGCGGCGCTGGGCCGGAAAGTTTTCGCCCTGGGTGGCGGAAGAGGCGCCGGCGGCGCTGATGGTCGACCTGACCGGCTGCGCGCATCTGTTCGGGGGCGAAGCGGCGCTGGTCGACCAGGTTGGCGGGGAATGCGCGGACCTGGGGCTGACGGTGCAGGCCGGCGTGGCCGATACCGTGGGTGCGGCCTGGGCGCTGGCGCGTTATGCCGGGCGCGGGGCGGCGCCGGCCCGAACCGGCGATGCCATCGACCAGGAGGCGCCGGCCACCCGCGTGCGGGCGGCGCGGCGCAAGCACTGGGTCAAGGGCGGAACGGCGCCCACGGCCCGGGTCGGCGCGGGGACAACCAGCCCCATCGCCGCGCCGGGCCAGACCCGGACCGCGCTGGCCCCGCTGCCGGTGGCCGCCCTGCGCCTGCCCGGCGACATGGTGGCCGAGCTGTCGCGGCTGGGTCTGCGGCGGATCGACGACCTTGCCGGCCAGCCCCGCGCCGCGCTGGCCCGGCGCTTTGGCCGGCTGCTGGTGCGGCGGCTGGATCAGGCCATGGGGATCGAGCCCGAACCGGTCACCCCGGCCCGGGCGCCCGACCATTTCGCCGTGCGCCTGACCCTGCCCGAACCCATCGGGCTGGAATCCGATCTTGTGGCGGCCATGGACCGGCTGTTGCCAGCCCTGGCGGCGCGGCTGGAGAAACGCCATCGCGGGGCGCGGCGGGTGCGGATGCAATGCTATCGCACCGACGGCACCATGGACGTGGCCGAGGTCGGGTTGGCCCGCCCGACCTGCGAGGGCGACCGCATCCGCCCCCTGCTGCTGATGAAGATCCCGGAAATCGACGCCGGGTTCGGCATCGACATGGTGCGGATCGAGGCGCATGTCACCGAGCCCCTGTCGCCCCGGCAGCATGGCGGGCACATGGCGGCGGCTTCGGCGGCGGGGGCGCGCATCGGCGGCGATGCCCGGCTGGACGATCTGATCGGGCGGATCGGGGCGCGCATCGGGCTTGAGGCGATTACACGGCGCCATCCGGCGGAAAGCCATGTGCCGGAAAAGACCGCGCTGACCCTGGCCGCGGCCTGGTCAGAGCCGGCAGAGGTCTGGCCGGCGCCGGCGGTGCCGCGCCCGCTGCTTTTGTGGCCGCCCGAACCGGTGACCGGGCCGGACACCCGCGACCCGCCGCACAGCTTTCGCTGGCGGCGGCGCGATTTCACCACCACGGCGGCCACGGGCCCCGAACGCATAGCACCGGAATGGTGGCTTGACGAACCGGCGTGGCGCACGGGCGTGCGCGATTACTGGCGGGTGACCACGGCGCAGGGCGACCGTCTGTGGCTGTATTTCGCTCACGGCGGTGCCATCACCGGCGGCTGGTTCTGTCAGGGGTCCTTTGCCTGAACGCCGGACAGGAGATGTCCCGCCGGAAATTCACGCCAAGCTTTTCGCAGAAAAGTTTTGCCCCCCCAAGCGATGCTCCCGGTGCCGCGAACTGGGTGGGGGCAATAATGCCGCGGCACCGGGAATAGCCTTCGCTATGGGTCTGTTGTCACATCCGACAACGGCGGAGGTATGGACCAAGCGGGGCAATGCACCGGCCATTTCAGGGCGGAAACGGGGCCGCGCCGCCGGCGCTTGATTTCAGGCGCCCGCCGCACCAGTCTGGGGCCATGACCGCGCCGACCCCTTTTCCCGCGCCCCGGCCCGCGGCAGAGCAGATCGTGTTCGACCGCCGTGAGCTGGGGATCATACTTGGACTTTATGGCCGCATGGTCGCGGCCGGGGAATGGCGCGACTATGGAATGTCGTTTCTGGGCGACGTGGCCATATTCTCGATCTTCCGGCGCACCGCCGAAACCCCGATCTACCGGATCGAAAAGCGGCCCCGCCTGCGCAACCGGCAGGGCATGTATGCGCTGATGGGGATGGACGGACATGTCCTGAAACGCGGCCACGACCTGAAGGCGGTGCTGCGCGATCTGGAACGCAAGCTTATCCGGGCGATAGACTGACGCGCCGGCGTCCGGTCACCGGCCCGCCGCCCTGCGCCGCAATGCGGGCGGTCGCCTCGGCCAGCGGCTCGGCCGCGACGGCCATGTGATGCGCGTTGGCATGGATCAGCATGTCGGCGCCGGTGGCCATGGCCACATGGCCTTTCCAGAACAACAGATCGCCGCGCTGCAACGGCGCGTCCGCCGCCAGCGCCGCGCCAAGTTCCGCCGCCTGCATGTCGCTGTCGCCGGGGCAGGCGACGCCGCAGGCCGTGAACGCCGCGTCGATCAGCCCCGAACAATCAAGCCCGAAGGCCGAGTTGCCGCCCCACAGATAGGGCGTGCCCAGCAGACGCTCGGCCTGCGCGGCCGGGTCACGCGCGGGCCGGCCCAGTTCGGCCAGATGCGCGGTGGGCACGAACATCGCCGCCGGCTGGTCCTGCCCCGTGGGCAGGCCGACCGGGGTCCAGCCGTTGCTGGCCTGCCCGGCAACCAGCCGCGCGCCCAACGACAGCTCGACATGCGGGCTGTCGCGGGTGGCTTCGGGGCGGGACAGGGCCAGCGTGCGCGCCGCCGCCACCCGGTGGGTGGGCGCCGCGCCCGCCGCCGGGGCCAGCGCCGCCGCATCGACCCAGCCGGCATAGCCGTCGGACAGCCGGGCGCCAAACGCGGCCCCGTCCTGCCGGTCGATGACCAGAAAATCGGCGCCGAACAGCAATTCGCGCAACCGCGCGCCGCCGGGCCGGTCGCGGATGGCCAGCGTTCGCGACAGGACCCGGTGCATCTGGCCCTCGGTAAACGACGCGGCCGCGACCTGCCCGCGCAGGGCGACGTGCGCCACCCGGCCGCTAAAGGCCAGCCGGCGCCGGTCGGTCACAGGCCCAGCGCCGCCGGCAGCGCCTGAAACAGCGCCCGCGCGCCCTGCCCGACGCCGCCCATCGGTCGCGCCGGTTCCGATTTCGGCTGCCAGCCATAGATGTCGAAATGCATATAGCGCGCGTCGCCCGCGAAATGGCGCAGGAACAGCGCCGCCGTGACCGAGCCCGCCATTCCCCCCGCCGGCGCATTGTCGAGGTCGGCAATGCCGGGCTTGATCATCGCGTCGTAGGGCTGCCAGAACGGCATGCGCCAGGCCGGATCGCGCACCTTTGCCGCCGCGTCGGCCAGAGTTGCGGCCAGAGCGTCGTCGTCGGTGTAAAATGGCGCAAGGTCGGGGCCGACAGCCACCCGCGCCGCGCCGGTCAGCGTGGCCATCGACACCAGCAGATCGGCCGGCTCTTCCACGGCCAGCGCCAGCGCATCGGCCAGCACCAGCCGCCCCTCGGCATCGGTGTTGTTGATCTCGACCGTCTTGCCGTTGCGCGCGGTCAGGATGTCGCCGGGGCGGAAACTGTTGGCGGACACGGCGTTTTCCACCGCCGGGATCAGCACCCGCAACCGCAGGGGCAGTTCGGCGGCCATGATCATCCGGGCCAGCCCCAGAACGGTTGCCGCGCCGCCCATGTCTTTCTTCATCAGCCCCATCGACCGCCCGGGTTTCAGGTTCAGGCCGCCGGTGTCGAAACACACCCCCTTGCCCACCAGCGTCAGGGCCGGACCCGCCTTGCCCCAGCGCAAATCGATCAGGCGCGGCGCACGGTCCGAGGCACGGCCAACGGCGTGGATCATGGGAAAATTGTGCTCGATCAGGGCCTTGCCCTTGGTCACGGTGACGTTGGCGCCATGGGTGCGCGCCAGGCGTTTCACCGCTGCCTCCAGCTCGGACGGGCCCATGTCGGCGGCGGGTGTGTTGATCAGATCGCGGGTCAGCGCCTCGCCCGCGGCGATGTTTTCCAGCCGCGCGGCATCGACGCCCGGTGGCGCGACAAGGTCGGCCAACGCCCCATTGCCGGGCTTTCGATAACGCTCGAACCGGTATCCTTCCAGCAGCCAGCCCAGCGCGGCCTCGTCTGCGGCATCGCCGTCAAGCGCGCCCTCCAGCCGATAGGTGCCCTTGGGCAATTGCCGCCGCGCCCGGGCAACGGCAAAGCGTTCGTCGGGCTGCCAGCCCAGCGCCGCCCCCGTCAGGTTGCCGTCCGGTCCGGGCAACAGCGCCAACTGGCCCGCGCGCGCGGCAAAGCCGGTCTGATCCAGCCACCGCGCCGCCACGTCCGGCTGGCCGGCCAGAAAATCCGTCAATCCCTCTGGCCTGACCAGGAACAGCGGGCGCGCCTTGGCCCGTGGTTTCGCAAACGCAAGTGACATGCCCGGCCCCGCCCGTTTCTTCGCTGGCCGAGCCTAGCTGTCTTGCGCGCCAACTCAACCCCGCGGGGCCGGGCCGCTGCGATTTCCGTCACTGGCAATCCAGCAGGCCTGAACCTCGGCCTCGCCCATGCGGACCAGCCGCGCCAGCCGCGCCGCCAGCGCCGCCGGATCGTCGCGACCGGCCAGCCGCCCGGCGCTGTCGGCCAGAGCGGCAAGGTCGTGCAGGCCCAACTGGTCGGAAATGGCCGTGATGCCCCGGCTCAGCGATACCAGCAGATCCGACCGCCCCGCGCTCCACGCTGGCGAGATCTCGGCCAGTTTCAGCGCCAGATCGTCCAGCAGCACCAACGGGATTTCTTCGTTCATGTTTCGCCCGCCCTGTCTGGCCGATACCGGCAGCCTGAGCCGCACGATTATATCCTGCGCCATGCGTCCCCTTTTCTGCCCCGGGCCAAGGTCTAGGCCGTGAGAATGAACAAGCGGTGGACCGGTGCGCGCGAATTCCGGTCGAATTTCGAAAAGTTTCTGCGTATCAAGCGCCCGGACAGAAGTTCGGAGGACATGATGCAGCACGCCCGCCCGCTTCCGGGTTACCTTGCCCAGCGCTATCACGGCTGGAAGGCCACGCAATTCGCCGAGAACCACACATGGTTCAGGCGGCTGGCCGAAGAGGGTCAGCGCCCGCGCGTCATGACCATTTCCTGCTGCGACAGCCGGGTGCATGCCACGTCGATCTTTGGTGCCGAGCAGGGCGAGTTCTTTATCCACCGCAACATCGCCAATCTGGTGCCAGCCTGCGAACTCGACGGCGCGCACCACGGCACTTCGGCGGCGCTGGAGTTTGCGGTCAACGCGCTGAATGTCGCCCATGTGATCGTGCTGGGGCATTCCCAGTGTGGCGGGGTCAAGGGCTGTTACGACATGTGCTCGGGGCGGGCGCCCGAACTGGAGGAAAAGACCAGCTTTGTCGGCCGCTGGATGGACATCCTGCGCCCGGGCTTCGACACGCTGCCCGAGGGCGACGACGAAAGCCGCCTTGTGGCGCTGGAAGAGGCGGCGGTGCTGGTGTCGCTGGAAAACCTGATGACCTTTCCCTTCGTCCGCGCCAAGGTCGAGGCCGACGAACTGTCGATACACGGGCTGTGGGTCGACATTGCCGAGGGTGGATTGCGTGCCTACCTGCCCGAGCAGAAAGCATTTGTCCCGGTCTGACGGTTGAGCGAATCCGGCGACCGTGGCAACCTTGGCTGACTGATCGAGACAAGGAAGGGTTGGGTCATGAGATTGCTGCGCAGGCTGCTAAGCGTTGTCGTGGTTCTGGTCGTCGCCCTGCTGGCCGGGTCGTTTCTCCTGCCACGCACGGTCGCGCTTTCGCGCACGGTGATCGTGAACGCCCCGGCCGAGGTGATCTTTCCCTATATCAACTCGACCCGGAAAATGACCGAATGGTCCCCGTGGACAGACCGTGACCCCGACATGCAGGTCACATGGTCGGGACCGGAAGAAGGCGTGGGCAACCGCATGGACTGGGTGTCCGACAACCGCCAAGTCGGCAGCGGCAGTCAGGAAATTACCGTCAGTGTCGAAAACCAGCTGGTCGAAACCGCGCTGGATTTCGGCAACATGGGCACCGCCGTGGCAACGCTGGCGCTGCTGCCCGGCGATGGCGCGACCCGGGTCACCTGGGGGTTCGTGGCCGACAGCGGCTATAACCCGCTGGCCCGCTGGATGGGCACCATGCTGGACCGTTGGGTCGGCGCCGATTACGAGGCCGGCCTTGCCAGACTGAAGGCGCTGGTCGAAGGCTAAGGCCCGCGCGCGCGCCGGGCGGCAACCCGGCACAGGCGCGACAGGCCAGACAGAACAGGGTTCGAGCCAGATGCTGCACGGCATTCGCATTCTCGAAGTCGAAGGTGTTGGCCCGGCGCCCTTTGCCGGCATGCTGCTGGCCGACCTCGGGGCCGAGGTGATCGTGGTGCACCGCAAGGGCGGGCCGGTGACGCCGGGCATGCCGGACCAGCCGATACTTGACCGGGGCAAGCGATCAATCGAGCTCGACCTGAAGGACCCGGCCGGGCGCGACAGCTTTCTGGCGCTGGCAGCCCGTGCCGACGGGTTGATCGAAGGGTTTCGCCCCGGGGTGATGGAGCGTCTGGGCCTGGGGCCCGCTGACTGCCACGCCGGCAATCCGGCGCTGGTTTACGGCCGCATGACCGGCTGGGGGCAGGACGGGCCGCTGGCCGCCACGGCCGGGCACGACCTGAACTATATCGCCATGTCCGGCGCGGCATGGTTTGCCAGCGACGCCGGCGACGCCCCCTTTACGCCGCCGACGCTGGTGGGCGATCTGGGCGGCGGCGCCATGTATCTGGTGGTGGGTATGCTGGCCGGCCTGCTGAACGCGCGCGCCAGCGGCAAGGGCACGGTGGTTGACGCCGCCATCTACGACGGGTCGGCGCATCTGATGAACCTGATGATGACCATCCGGCAGGGCGGCCTGTTCGCGATGGAGCGCGGCCAAAGCCTGCTGGACGGGCCGCACTGGTCGCGCTGTTACGTCTGCGGTGACGGGCGGTATTTGTCGGTTCAGTGCCTTGAACCGCAATTCTATGCCGCGTTCCTCGACATTCTGGGGCTGGGCGACGATCCGGGATTTGCCCGGCAATACGATCCGCGCCGCTGGCCGGCGTTGACGGCGCGGCTGCGCGACATCTTCCTGACCCGCAGCCGCAACGAATGGGCCGGGCTGTTCGCGGCCAGCGATGCCTGCGTCGCCCCGGTGCTGAACCCGGCCGAGGCCGCGGCCCACCCGCTGAACGTGGCCCGCCAAAGCTGGTCTGCCGCCGCCGATGGCACGCTGCAGGCCGCTGCCGCGCCGCGATTTTCAGGCGGCGACCCATGGACGCCGCCGCCCATTCCGGCGCGGGGGCAGCATACCGCGGAAATCCTTGCCGAACTGGGCCGCGACGGCGGCGAAAAGGAATAACCCCTTGTCCGACTATGACCCGTCCTGGATGGATGACGAACTGCGCATGTTCCGCGACGCCATAGCGCGATTCTACGCCGCCGAAATGGTCCCGCACGAAGAGCGCTGGCAAAAGCAGGGGCATGTCGACCGCGATTTCTGGAACAAGGCCGGCAGCATGGGGCTGCTTTGCGCCTCGGTCCCCGAGCAATGGGGCGGCATGGGCGGCGATTTCCGGCACGAGGCCGTCATCATCACCGAACAGTTCCGCGCCAGCGGCGTGTCGGGCTTTGGCAACTATGTCCACAGCCAGATCTGCGCCGGCTATATCGCCGGCTATGGCACCGAGGAACAGAAACGCCGCTGGCTGCCGGGCATGGCGTCGGGGGAACTGGTCTGCGCCATCGCCATGACCGAACCGGGCACCGGATCGGACCTGCAGGCCGTCACGACCAGCGCCCGGCTGGACGGCAATGCCTATGTGGTCAACGGATCGAAGACCTTCATCACCAACGGCCAGCAGGCCGACCTTGTCATCCTGGTGGCCCGCACCGGCCAACCCGGCGCGCGCGGCATCTCGCTGCTGGTGGTCGAAACCGACGGCGCCGAAGGCTTTCGCCGCGGCCGCAACCTCGACAAGATCGGTCTGAAAAGCCAGGACACGTCCGAGCTGTTCTTTGACGATGTTCATGTCCCGCCCGCCAATCTGCTGGGCGGCGAAGAAGGGCAGGGTTTCTATCAGCTGATGAAGGCAATGCCGCAAGAGCGGCTGACGCTGGCCCTTGGTGGCGTCGCGGTGATGGAGCGCGCGCTTGCGGTGACGCTGGACTATACCACCCAGCGCCGCGCGTTCGGCCAGTCGGTGTTCGACTTTCAGAACAGCCGCTTCAAACTGGCCGAGGCCGCAACCATCGCCCGCATCGCCCGGGTCTTCGTGGACGATTGCGTTGCCCGGCATGTGCGGGGCACGCT
>Ga0209992_10002914_pt1 | contig 15007 bp, 27 predicted proteins | sample 2SBtaG_2_FD_182564 | JGI IMG/M metagenome (GOLD analysis project Ga0209992, IMG submission 182564) | Deep subsurface microbial communities from Kolumbo volcano to uncover new lineages of life (NeLLi) - 2SBTROV12_ACTIVE470 metaG (SPAdes)... | ecosystem: Environmental > Aquatic > Marine >... | reverse complement strand
TTTTTTTTTTTTTTTTTAAATTATCTGTGAGATCTCTTATACCTTGTCTTTTCTGTCTACTTGGAAGTCTTCTGGCCTCATTTCTGCCTTAATTGCCTCTTTTTCGTCAAACTTAAGCTCGTGGTACATGTCCAATCGTTTGAGAAACTTGTGTTTCCACGCCTTTAAATCAGCGTCTTGAAACTTGAATTCTTGATAATATAGGTCCGGAGTGCATACCATTATGACTCCTTGTCTTATTTTACTGCCATAAACGTGATCATGTGCCATGGCATACGCTGCAATCTGCAGGTAATAATCCTCTATCCATTCTTCTCTCTTGGGGCGATTTGCCTGTTTGAAGTCTACGATAGTCTCCATATCATTGTGTAGACATACGAAGTCAGTACTCCCAGCATAAAGCCCAGGATAGTGTAGCATAACTTCCGTGCCATAATATTCCTTAACCGGTGTAAAACCCACGTCAATAATTTTTTCGGCCATGGGGCGCGCCTCTTGTCCGACTGGCGTAAGATCATCGTAGCCAGTTCCGAGTATATAAGACTCCAGGAACTTGTGCATGGCAGTTCCGCGTTTACTAGATAAATTTTTGATTCGCTCTGCTTCCGTTTCTCCAACTTTAGCCTTCCAGTCTTTTAAAAATTGTTGATTTTTGGTGGCTCCTAATATCGTAGTCACACTAGGAAGTCTAGAATTATTTATGTCATAAACCCTGGTCCCTGTTCCGTGGTCCGTGATCTGTTTTCCTTGTATATAATTGTATTTATTATTTAATTTTGGAGCTGAGACTAGCCTTACGTTTCTCTCAAACTCTTTTAAATCTTCGTCGCTCATCATTCTTATCATTAGTTCCCATGTACGTTCCAGTCAAACTTTCTAATTTCTCTCTCAGTTGCAAGATCTATTACATTATTTTTTTTAAAATTTTTTTTCGCATAATGCTCAATAATTTTTTGTATCTTATCTAATTTAGTATGAGACCATGGCCAAATTAAACAACAAACATAATAAGCATCTCGATGACCACATCTCCAACGCCATTGTTTTTTATATCCAGGTTTAACTTTTCTTGGATTAACTGTACCCACTCCTAAAACTTCATGTAGCCATATTAATACTGATTGATCAGTCATAGCTATTTCCATTTTTATACTCCAAACATTATGAACTGGTTTTCCAGGTCTATTGTGTCTAGTTTGTTTAAGTCTTTTATAATATATACTACCTTCGCCATCAAAGAGTCCTGCAATATATGCTTTATCTGTATCAGGAATCATGTGTTATTATTCCTCTCACTACTGTAGTCCATGGGTTTAAGTTATACTCTACCTTAGTGCAACTTGTTAGAAGTATTATCATCACTGTCAGGGTCACTAAAATAGTTATCTGAATATTCATAAAATTCTCCTTCCGAATCACAGTCCCAACATTGGTGAACAGTGTCTCCCCATTCTGTGCCTACTTTAAGGTAACCATTACCTTTACAAGTAGGACAGATGAACTTACGTATTTGCTTTGCTTTTAATTTTGCCATTTAACTTCTTTGCTTTCTCATTTGCTAAACATTCTACAGTTTTACTAATAGATAACTTTGCATCGGGCAATAATACCTTAGACAAAGTTATTAAAACCTTGTATGTTTCGTGTGTTAAAGAGACGTTTCTATATTTTGTTATATCAGTCATATGTTCCTTTCATTTATTTCTGATGATTATATAGGATCAATTGGAGATTTGTCAAGTATGAAATTTATATTAACAATGATAATGTGTACCAGTGTATACAATACGTGTTTGGAACCCTTCCCTATGGCAGAGCGATACAACACTCATTATGAGTGTATGATTGCCGGTTACAATGAGGCTTTAGATAAAGCGAAAGAGATAGGACCAGAAGAAGTTAATAAGTATGGGACTATAATTAAGTTCTTTTGTTACCAGACAGACGAAGAAATGATTCTTCCCCAACCCAAACCTAAAACGGAAATTTGACAATGTGTCCAAATTGTGGTAGGAAAAATCTTCTCACCACAATAGCCTATCACTTTTCCCTCTCGTGATAGGTTTATTTCATTTTCTTTTGAGTGATATTACCATCGTCATCTATCCACAACTCGTATAGAGTTTTACCATCGTAATAATATCCATGTAACGTTTTCTTTTTCATAATTCATATTAACCCCTTACAGTTTCCGTGCACGTACTTCTGCAGGGGCAAAGGCTCCGAGGCTACCCTTTCGGGTCATAGCTTGACGTACAGGGAATAGCGCGAGGCATGATATGGACGCCGGTCCTTTTCAAATCATTTACATATACAACCAAAGAGAGCACCACTGCCGTCTTTCATCATGTACATGTTTAGAGTATCTACATACTCTGTTAATTTTAATCTCAATATATCACAAAGATCAAAGCAATTTACCAGAAGTCGATCGAGTAATGTTATTCCTTCTATCATCTGTTTTGTTACTGGTACTAGATGATACATTCCATCGCTCAGGATAATAAGTTCCATTTGCAAACTCCTTTACGTATTGATACCAAAGAGTTTTATACTTTGGATCTTTTGTTTTTTCCCAAAGTCTTGCTACTTCGTCTATCTTCTTTGTCGTCATGTACTTTTTTTCCCCATTTAAGGATACGATCTATGTTATAAGCTTTAATTTTCATCTTAGGTCCATAAGGTTTCCAGGCCTCAGAAACTAAATTAAGTTCAATTAATAGATTCGCCCATTGTTTAGTTGAAATGTTATTAACTTCTATATTTATATTTTTTTCTTTCATCCTGTATATATAGGATATCTAGGGATATATGTCAATGCCCTTTTCTTCTTTTTTTCTGTTGTCTTTTTTCGTGTTTGTTAAGATTTTTTTTATGTCTTCCAGGCCGTTTACGAGGCCTGTCTCTTTTAACGTATGTATTAACGCCAAACTTAGCTTTCTTACCCATTACACCCAGTCTTTAACATAAGGTTTAGTGCCATCAGGTGGATTAAACACAGGTAAATAACTTATCTTACCATTGATATGTTGATGAAGATCAGCTCCACATGTCATACATCTATAAAATTCTTTAGTAATTCCAACTAACATTGTGTATTCACTACACGTCGGACACTTCCCATTGACTATTTCTGCTTGAAAGGTTATGTTTTTTTCTGTCATAGGCTTTCTTATTCTTTATCACAATCTGACGATAACGTCTATCTCTTAAATATTTAGCAACTTTATTTGAGGATGAGTTTCTTAATTGATTTTGAGCCATCAATATTATCCTCTAATTCAGCATCAGATTTTATGCATTTATAAGATACAGATTCACTGTACTGTCTCTCCGCTTCGCGCTTGCCGCGAAGGCACATTGCCATTGAGTCTTGAATACGTGCTTCTTTAATCTCTCCGTTTACAAACATTAGTAAGGCTATTACAGTTTCTATCATTTTAACAGTCCCACTTTCTTAATGATTTATTAATTCTAGAATTTGGATCTCTTGCAGTTTTAGCTGATGTTAATTTCTTTTTCATACCACCCATTCTAGCACAGAAGGATTTTCTTCTTCCGCTTGTTTTAGATTTTGTAGGTGCTTTTAAAGTTCCACCTTTGTAACTGTCTCTTCCTTTTTGATTTAATCCACCTGATGGTGACTTACCTTCTTTTCTAGTCCACGCTGCAGACCCACCATCTTTTAATTGACTTCTTTTAATAGCCTTTTCTGTAGGTGCTCCTTTATCCCCTTTAGCTCTCATTTTTTCACCACGTTTTCTTTTTTGATGAATGTTATACCATAAACCTTTTTTAGCTTTTTTACCTTCTTTAGTAGTATGATAAACACTTCCACCTTTTTTGTATCCTTGTCTCAGAATTGGACTATGTCCTTTTATTGATATATCAGCCATTATTGATGTCCTCCATTTCCATTTGTATATTTCATTTCTCTAGATGCGTCTTTTAATTTTTCTATATCAGTTAAAACTTTGTCCATTTGTTTTGTTAAAAATTCTATGTTGACTTTGTTTAATGCCATAGACTCAATATGCTTGTTCAACTTATCAGTGGTCTTATAAAGATCCTCAATCATCATGAATTGCTCGCTATCTGCAGGAAGCGAACCAAGTTGGCCCCGCGGCCATTTGATTCTAAACTCTGTATTCTCAGTTAAATCTTTAGACATTAGTTCTACTGTTGTTTGAATTTTATTTTGGGTCTCAATGATGCCGAAGTATGCCCAGGTTCCAATCGCAACCATTGCGATTAGTGAGGCTACCGTTTTCATCGGCATTTGCACGGCTGCTTCTTCAGAAATTTTGAGAGGTTGTTTAGACATTATTTTTTTACATCCACGTAATTAGGTACTAATTTTCCATCTTTTGTTTTTTTCATACCTTTTTTAAATTTTTTTCTTGGATCAGGGTATGTACCGCCACCATAACCTTCCTGATACTTTCTTAAACGCATTTGATATTCTGATTGTTTTAGTTTTTTATCTTCAATTTTTTTTAATCTTTTAATTTCTTTAAGTGCTTTTTGACTTAGTTTTACTGCACCCATTCCTTTTGTAATAATACCCATTAGTTATAACTATACCCCGTGTTGCTTTGTTCTAATTTTTTAAATAGATCTTCATGTTGTTCCATGATCTCTTTATCTGAGTTCATCATACTATCCATTTTGTCTTCTAATTTTTCTACTGTTCTTTCAAGTTTATCTACCTTATCCAAAACTACTGCTTGTTGAGTAGACAGCTCAAAAGTACGAGTCAGACTCCAACCAGCCAACGCTAGGAGAATTCCAACTAATAGTGTCATTAACTTTTCAATCATGTTTTATTTCATTCTCAAAAGACATATCGTTTGCATGATCTTGTTTTTTTTTATAAGTTCTTTTACATTTACAGTCATCGCACGTACATACTCCATAATCATCAGCATGAAGTTCTCCATCGCAATGACAGTCACAATGACATTTTTTACATTTCATTTTTGCCAACTAAAAAGCCAATTAACAATTTTTTTCCATAATTTTTTAATCATCTTTTTTCTCCTCAATTTCGTAAAAGAAGTTATCAGTATCTTCTGTTCTCCATTTACGAGTATCTTCTACGTTCCATTCTGAAGTTTGTACTTTCCAATCAGGAATTTCATCTTTAACTGTGAAAGATGGTATGTCCCAAATTAATCTATTGTTTGGCTGTGCCGCATAGTTGCCGTTTTCTAACGCAAGTATGTGTGCGCACTTGTGTTCGTGCGGAATTTCAGAATGATCTGTATCTACTATATTACTATCTGGATGGGCAAAATCAATAGTAAATAAGTAAGCACCATAGTACCATTTCTTATCTTTCCCTATATATTTGCCGGCTTGGCCATCTAAGATATCATAAGAAGTAACAGCAGGATAATAACTAAAGCAATTCCAAAGCTGCAGCTCATCCAATCGCATTTTCGGGACTTCTTTGGAGTCGTAACCTCGTTGAATAAAGGCTGAAATGGGGAGACGATAAAAGATAGCACCGTTCTCCATAATAGCGTGAAAAAGAATTGGACGTCCTGTGATAGATGCCATCCCAAAGATGACACAATCTTCAACTTCACCATGATGTTTTTTAAGATCATAGAGATACTCTCTCCTGATCTGTGCATACATCACAGGTATATTTGCGTTTAGATATGCCATACATACCTAGAATATAATTGCGCCAATGATAAGACCAGCCACAACACAAACAATCTCTCTTCTGTTGTGTAATTGCCATATCATTAATTGATCTATATATTTTTTTATCATATTTCCTCCTATTTTATATTACCCCAATTGGGTCCAAATTCATAGTCTACTTTGTTAGGAACTTCAAGAGAAACAGCGTGTTCCATTATCTCTTTTATCTTATCTGCGTTGTCACTCACAGATATATCTAACTCATCATGTACCTGGATGTGTGGAATAATTTTTTCTTTATATAATTCTATCATTGCTTTTTTTGTCATGTCAGCAGCTGATCCTTGTATCAATCTATTCAAAGCTTTGTATGTGTAAGCACGTTTAATCCCTGGTCCGTGTTCCATGAGCGCTGCATCATGAGGCAATGCCTTATGAATTCCAAATTGATTTGGTTCCCATAAATGAAACCTACATAATCTTCCTAGTAAAGTTCTAACCTTACCTGAGTCTTGTGCCCTTCTCATAACAGCATCCATTAATTGTTTTACAAATGGAACTTTATGATGGTATTGTCTAAATAAATCATCTGACTTTTCTTTAGACACACCTAACTCTGCTTGTAATTTATTTTTACCCATCCCGTAGAACAGTCCAAGATTTATGGTCTTAGCCTGTTCACGAGGGATCTCAGCCATGTCTGCCACGATAGTATGGAAATCGGCATCGCCTAGTTTATAGGCTTCCAATACTTCGTCCACGCCATAGAGATTCTGTAAAGCTGCATAATGCACTACCAACCTAGGCTCTTGTTGAGAATAGTCAAATACACCCCATGTATGGCCCTCCTCGGGTATAAATAATGACCTAATCCGTGGTCCAAGTTCCTTGTTTCTAGCTGGAATTTGCTGTAAATTTGGATTCGAGTAACTAAATCTTCCGGTTACTGTTCCACCATTATCAGATCTAAGTTGATTAATTTCTGCATGAATTCTTCCTTTATGGTTATGCTTTAATATGGTATCAATAAATGTGGTATGAGCCTTGTTGATTTCACGGGCTTGGGCAATTCGTTTCACTAGCGGGTGGGGGTGATTCTGAAGAAAGTTTTTAGTAAATGATGGAGAATTTGTTTTTTCGGTTGTCTCATATGGTAGGTCAAGTTTTTGAAAAACTTGCGCAATGGATCTCGCTGCCCATATTTGGGTATCTACTCCAGTTTCTTTTCTTACTAATTGTAGGCATTCTTTTTCTTGTGCAACTAATTGTTGCTTTAATTTGTGAGCGCCTTCTTCGTCTACACGAACTCCTAAAAAACGCATATCGACTAAGCAAGGAAAAAGTTCTGTCTCTAATTCAAAAATAGATTGTATATCTTGGTGTAAAATTTCTTTCTTAAGTTCTTGCCAAAGTTCTAATGTAAGCTCTGCATCCTTTTCTGCATATGCGCCAACATAAATGGCAGGTAGTTTATACATTTCTGCCTTGGGGTCAACCCCCCAACTCTTTGCTGCTTCATATAAAGATGTTTCATTTTTTGTCTTACCAGTGTATCTTTTAGAACAGTTGTTTAAGTCATAACGCATTTGATTCTCATCAACCAAGGCCGATGCAATCATCGTGTCAATTATTTTACCGTTAATACTTAAACCTAACGCGCGTATCCAACATACGTCATACATGGCGTTGTGAAATATTTTTGTAGCTGGTGTGTATAGCACTGCTTGAAACCAAGCTAAAACTTTTTTACGGTCCATATTACCACCACCTTCATGAGCAATTGGATAATAACCTGACCATCCATGTACAGCTACAGCTATCCCCGTAACATCTCCTCTACCAGTAACTGAACCTGATCCCATTTTAATTAAGTCTGGGTCTTTAGTTTCTAAGTCAATTGCAATCTCATCATATTTAGATAAGTCTGGAAAAGAATCTGGTGGTAACCATTCTGTTTGCGGTGCAAATAAAGGTTTTTGTATCATTTGTTTATCCCCCATGAGTTAGGTTTCTTTTTTATTTCTTCTTTCACTTCTTCAGGATAGTCTCTATCAATGGCCATGTCAATGTAATGTTTAGCTTTTAATAAATCTTCCTTTTGATTTTTTTGTTTATGCCTGCATAAATATTTTATTGCGTTTCCTTCTGCAAATGGAATATTATTTCTGTTAATAAATTCTGATGGCTGAATAACCATAGATTTATAGTGATCTCCGCCTACCTGCTTTTTATATATTTTATGTTTCATACGTCCCCCATTGGAAATGATTTGTTTTCATCTTTTGGTCTTACAATATGTAAATGTTCCTTGGTCCTTGTTGCACCAACATAGAACAATCTATTCTCATCATCTCTATTACGCTCATAAGCTAGTTGTGTACTGTGTGTTAAGTCTGGAAGAATAACAACGTTGTCTTCTTCACCACCTTTGACACTGTGTATTGTAGATAATTTTATTCTTGCACCTTCTTTTAATGACTCACCATTAGCTCTCATCTTTCTAATGTATGTTACTCTTTGTGATCCAGCATTGTCAAAACATTCATACCAGGTTTTTTTAGTATTTAATCCATACCCTTTAGTTAATGCATCAATACCATAGAATGAATCTTTAACTAAAGCTTTTAGTTTTTTCTTATTCCAATTAGTATCACTCATATAGAGTGCAATCTTTTGTATGTCTTTGCCGTGCATTAATTGTCCTTGTCTTAAATGTTCCCAGTTAGCTGCGGCGTCTTGAATTTGTTTCTCATATGATTTACCAAATCTATTTTCAAAATATAATCCTTTTTCTTTTAGTATATCTTCTATTGGTTTAAGCTGATGTCTTGTTCTAGTTAACACTAACCAATTACCCTCTTTCATATTAATGTCTTCAAAGTTCCAGTGTTTAGTAATTGTCCCTGCATGTGCTTTTGGTTGCCAGTTTTTAGGTAATCTATGTGAAACTCTTTCAATAATTTTCATAGCGTACTCATGAATTTTTTTAGGAATCCTGACTGATTGAGTCAAGTTTAATATTTTTCCAGTCTGTGTAATAAAAGAATCTACATCTGCACCAGCCCACCTAAAGATAGCCTGATCATCATCACCTGCAATAAAAGAATCGTTTGTATTAAAACTATCTACCATATCCCATTGCATACGAGATAAATCTTGTGCTTCATCTATAAACACTACATCAAACTTCGGAGACTTATCAGACTTTACAAAGTCTAATATCATATCGTTATAATCTATAAGACCGTATTCTTTTTTGTATCTTTCTAATTCATTCCCTATAATTTTAAGTTTTGTATATTCTAATTTTTGATTGTGTTCTTTAAGATTAAATTGTTGATCAAGAGTTATGTTTCTAAGTTTAGCTAAATGTATTATACGCAGGTAATCACTTTTAGTTGTAAAGAGTCCAGTCTCTTCTTCATCCCAATCATTGTAATCTATTTGTATATTTATTTTTTTACCTAAGTCTTCGTAGTGTCTACGTTGCATTACATTTTCTTTATTAATTCCTAGTCTTCTAAATGCTAATGAGTGTAACGTTCTAAAGTATGGAAGATCATCTTCGGTAAAATTAAATTTATCAATTGCTCTTTCTTTGGCTTCGTTAGCTGCTTTCTTTGTAAATGCAAAGTAACCTACCTTATCAGGATCAGTTTCTTTTAAATAATCATCTACCTTATTTAAAAGAGTATGAGTTTTACCAGTTCCTGGAGGTCCTAATACAATAGTTTTCATTTAATTTTTACTTCTCCTTCTGTCTCAATCCAAACTCTAGCACCACAACTCAATGGTTTATCAGGACTGTATATAATTTTACTTGGCCCCAGCACTTCTACTTCATGTCCATAAGTGTTGGATTTAGAAGTTTTAACAGTTATGACAGGTTCATTTAAGTTATGTTTTTTATTGCTTCTAATTTTGTGTTGATTTACATGTATTCTAGTTTTCAAAACACATCCTTTGGTTTAAGTTGTTTTGGTTTATAAACATCCTCTGGTTTATCAAATTCATTTACTATCATAACACTGGGTCTTTTCTTACCAACATAGATTCTATCGTCCTTGCAATCGCAATGTTGTATTAATAAGTCCTGTGTAGTTTGATGTTTCTCCGGCCATTTTCTTCTTTGTAAATAACCATAATAAAATTTATTAAATATAAAGTGATGGTTACCTTCTGATGTCCAAACATTTCCTAAAAATATTTCTTCTTTATTGGTTGTAGCTGCCGAATCATTGGTGCAATACTCTTCTAGATGAGATTTTAATTGTTCTATTAAAGATGAACCTGCAGGTGCTGGTATTAATTCTACATTTGTTAGTAAAAGATCTGTATACTTTTCAAATTCTTTTACTGTAACTCTTGGTGGCTTTCTATTAATTTGTTCTGTTACTGTCTTTCTAAATAATCTTTGTTCCATTAAATAATCTATATTATCTAATCTAACTCTCATACCATCTACGTTAACCCAATAGTATGGTTGATCTAATTCTACTTTTTGTAAATCTGTTAATGCAGGAAACACAGACTCTCCGCTAATTCCAAACTTTCTAGTCTTACATAATGCTTTGTCACAATGATTACACATCGGCTCTTCATTACATTTAAAACCTAAATCTTTTTTGCTGTGAAATTTTATTTTATCTTGAATAACTTTGTCTTCTAATGGTGTGCTAAAGTATGAATAATTAAATTGATTTATTTTTTTAGCCCAGTCTTCTGGCCATTTTCTTTTGGCGTATTGTATAAATTGATAGATAACCCTATCTCTACCATCTTCTAATTTAGTTTGTGTTAAAGATTCTATGCATGGAGGTCCATCACTAAATTCTGACTCTGGTCTTTTAACTTTTAATTTTTCTAGTTGTTCTGGTGTTAATTTATTTCTTTCGTATGAACCAAAAAAACCGCTCATACTCGAGGCTTCGCCACTCTCTAGAAAAGCATACCTCGTTGTGTCATCGCCATTAAAGTATGGTAAGTTTAAAAAATTTCCTGTATCCTCTTCCGATTTTAATTCTATTTGTTTTGGAAATACTTCTGATCCACCATATCCTAAGACTGCACTAATAGATAAAAGTTTATCTCTCACTAATTTTGCTTCGACAGGTACAGTTGTAAATATAAATACGTGAGCCCCACCAGACTTAGATCTAAATACTATCAGTGGTAATTTTAATAGTTTAATTTTGTTAATTAATTTTTTATGATCAAACCCTGCATAGGAATCTATGTCTATACATCCCCATCTGCATTTGTTTTCATCATTAATGGGAATAATGCCAAGACTTGGTTCAACCCCTTGTAAATGTTTTTGCCAAAGATCTTCCGTAACTCTTTCTCTTAAGATAAAAGATTTACCCTTTATCTTCTCTCCATCCGCACCCTTCTTGTCCACATAAGTGACACCTCGTGCACGTTCTAATCCCTGGAATATATTTTTAAAACTTTCTACCGACATAAAATTTAAAAGTGGGCGTATCCACTCTCGCTTAGACGCCCACTACCTAGGATTCGTTAGTATGGTGTACTACTAGTTTCTTCTGATCCATGTTTAGCTTGAACTTCGCCTTTGCCTACTCGCTCAGCAAAATTTTTAGCTATATCATAGATAGATTTATCAGTAACAGGACCAATCTTTGACACATCCCATCCGAACCATGTTCCTTTGTCGTTAGACATCTGAACAGGCTTTAGATTATAAATGTGGCTATAAGTTGGCGGTGTAAATAAACCGTTCTTACCCTGTAATTTAATACCCATCATCATTGAATTCCACTTTCTACTCACTTTTAATTGAGTAGCTTTCATTGAAATTAAAGCTGTGGTTGGACTGTCACCCATTAATATAACAAAATGACTAGCAGTATTTTCTAAATAGTTACCATTTGGTAATCTATCTTTGTATGATTTATCACGAGTAGTTGTACTCACAATATCACTATCTGCTTCGTGAATTGCAACTGGTGCTCCAGTGCTTGTTCCACGATCTTGCCACTCTATATATTGTCTTTTATAAAAGACCGGTATAACATTTATATTGCTATACAGTTCATTAGTAACAGTGTTGATTATCTTGCCAGGTTCTGCGCCCTCGACATATTTTCCATGAGTCTTGTTGACTTCTGGAGATAATTGTCCCAAAACTTTTAAGAAAGGTAACGCAAGATCTTCTTGCGATATGTTTTGAGCCCCTTGATTTGCATCAGCTTCAAATAAATTTGTAGATACTGCTCCTTCTTTTTTCGTTGCTACTTGGTTCATAGTTATTGTTTCCTTTTTATTGTAGTCTTATTTCCAACAAATATGTTGAAAATTTCCGTTGGCATTTCTTTACCTGCCTCTATACGTTCACGGACTAACGCTTTGAGAGTCATGGGCTCAACCTTCAACTTTTGTGTCGGTTGATACCCACGCTCTGCTGCAAGAGCAGCATAATCAGCTGCCTTGTTATCTTCGTTGCGACCAAAAGATACGGATATCTCGTTTTTGATTATATCTCCTAGTCCATTGTTACGAAGCCAGTTAAACGCCGCCTCTCTATTAGCTACAGTAATTGTAGCGCTATAGTGCGGCTTAACATCTACTGAAGATCCATCCATAAGTTTTAAATGGGCTAACCCCATCTCAGACATCATAGTTGGAATAACTTCTCCAGATAAATGTTCTAATTCTTTTTTAGTGTTTTTCATATTTTCTTCTTGTAAAGCAAGTCTACTTTGTAATGATTCTAATCTTTCAACTTGATCTGCAAGTGACTGAATATTTTCAGTCTTACTCATTACATTTTGTTGATCTGCCTCAAAGTCCGGCATCTTTATTCTCTGTTTAATACTCATCTATTTTTCCTTTCTCGTAGAGATTAATTTCAATAGGATAATATTTTCTTTCTTGTTTATCCCACTTTAAAAGATTAAATTTACCATTAGTCATGTCAGATACTATTGAACATGCTACTCCAATTATTGCTGGATCTCCAGTTAAAAGTAAATAATCTTTTTGAGTAAAGTTTTTTAACTTCTCTCTTAATTTAAAAATTAGAGGACCTGGAGAAAAAATAATTTGAGATAGTTCTGGTAATAAAAAATTTAATTTACCATATTGAGAAGCACCAATAATATTTATTTTTGGTTTACCTTCTTTAGTTCCAGGAATTTCCTGAATAACGTATACGTTAGGCATTTTACCTACATTTGATATATCATTATAATTAATTTTTTCTTCTTTCATGCTTGACAATATAGGTGCTAAAGATTATATTGTCAACTAGAAAGTAAAAATATTATGCACTATAAATTTAAAACTAAGCCTTACGCGCATCAATTAACTGCGTTAGAAAAATCATGGAATAGAGAAAACTATGCCTACTTTATGGAAATGGGTACAGGTAAAACAAAAGTATTAATAGACAACCTTGCTATGCTTTATGATAAAGGTAAAGTAAATGGTGCATTAATTATTGCACCTAAAGGTGTAGTAGGTACTTGGTATAATCAAGAAATTCCTACTCATCTTCCTAATCACATAGAAAATGTGACTACTTTATGGCAGTCTAATATAACTAAAAAACAAAAAGAAAATTTAGATAACTTATTAAAAAGTGGAACTGAACTTCACATTCTAGTTATGAATGTAGAAGCTTTTTCTACAACTAAAGGAGTAGAATTTGCTACTAGATTTTTAAATTCACATAGGCCTTTAATAGCTATTGATGAGTCTACTACTATTAAAAATCCTAAAGCTAAAAGAACTAAAAATATTATACATCTTGCTGACTTAGCAAGCTATAGAAGAGTAATGACAGGTTCTCCTGTTACTAAAAACCCTTTAGATTTATTTACTCAATGTTATTTTTTAGATCCTTACTTACTAGGTCATGAGTCTTATTATTCATTTAGAATGAGATATGCTATTATGAAAACTGCTAATATATCGGGTCGTCAAATACAATTAGTGTCTGGGTTTAAAAATTTAGGTGAATTGTCTGATAAATTAAAGCCTTTCTCTTATAGAGTATTAAAAGAAGATTGCTTAGATTTGCCTGATAAAATTTACATGAAAAGAAATATTAATTTAACACCTGACCAACTAAAATTATATAGCCAAATGAAAAAAGAAGCATTAGCTACTTTAAATGGTAAAGTTACCAGCACTGTTAATGCATTAACTCAATTAATGAGATTGCAACAAATTACATGTGGTCATTTTACTGCTGACGATGGCTCTACTCAACCTATTAAAAACAATAGAATAACAGAATTGATGGATGTTCTAGAAGAAATAGAAGGCAAAGCCATTATATGGGCTCATTACCAATATGATATTACTAATATAATTAAAGAAGTTACTAAGGTCCATGGTCCGGGTTCCATTGTTGACTATTATGGGTTAACTCCTCAAGATGAGAGACAAGGTAATATTAAAAAATTTCAGTCCGACCCTAAGTGTCGGTTTATCGTTGGAACGCCAGCTACGGGCGGCTATGGGATTACTTTGACGGCTGCAAACACCGTAATCTACTATTCTAACGGATATGACCTCGAAAAAAGATTACAGTCAGAAGACAGAGCACACAGAATTGGACAACAAAAATCTGTAACTTATGTCGATTTGATTTGCGATGATACCGTAGACGAAAAAATCGTAAAATCTCTCCGTAAAAAAATAAACATAGCATCAGAAGTTTTAGGAGAAGAGTTGAAGTCATGGATTTAGTAGGATATACGCGTGGGCGCGCGTAGATTTTTAAATTAAGTTTTTTGCGCTTCCGATTACCGGTTTGTATTTAACTTTTCCACTGAGGTCACGATAGGCATGCATATATTGAGCACGTCTACCTTCTTCTACATAACTTGCGTGGATCCAGCCCGAATTAGGTTCGCCTGGTTTGTAGAACTCGAGGATTAATTGATCTGTTTCTAAATTTTTATAAATCCAGTCAGCTAGTTCAGCGTTGTCGATTCCAATACATTCGAAGTCTGCAGCCTCAGCTTTGGCGTGCTGTGAATTGACTGAGCTGCCTATAGCAGAACATAATTCTGGACTACGAAATCCGCTAGTCACTTTTACTCTACCGAAGTGATCACGTACTGGCTGTAAAATTTTTTCACACAATACTTTTAATTTATCTATTTGATCTGGGTTTGGATTGTTATCAATCCCTTTACGGATTGCTGTATCCGATTTAATTAATTCGTGAAGGCTGAAGTTACGAGAAAGATTCATGATTTTTTATTGTAAGATTAATGTAAATATAACATATCCCATACCGGTAATCAAAGCACCAGTAGATACTAATAAGATACTTTCTATTCGGTTTATTTGATTTTCTAACTTATGTATTTTATCA